>JAAUYH010079061.1_pt1 | contig 12639 bp, 9 predicted proteins | sample 7278061 | NCBI WGS metagenome assembly JAAUYH01 (sample SAMN14350203, study PRJNA611818) | marine sediment metagenome | isolation source: surface marine sediment (0.6m) | place: French Polynesia: Moorea | collected 2018-08
CGCGCGCCGCTACTGCCACAATTAGGACTCGAGGCGACAAGTTTTCAAGTCGATCAGGATCAGGCCCTTGCAGGACTGTCGGTCGAACGCAGCAGCGATGTAAGTCTGGTTGGTACCCAACTCATCTACTCCGAACAACGCCACGCAGGCCACCGCATCGCAAATCTGATCGCGGCCGCCACCGACGATGGTCTTCGAGTTGCGACACTGAACACACTCGCCGATGCAGCTACCGCCTTCCTCTTCGTGCTCCGAGCGAAGGCGCTCGAAGAGGTTACGCGATCCAATGTCGAGGTGACACGAACAAACCTGGACCTTGCCAACGTTCGTGCGCGCATCGGTTCCTCGGGCCGTGCCGAGGTCCTGCGGTGGGAGAGCGAGATCGCTCGCGACCGGCAGGATCTTGCGGCTTCTGAGGCGGCCAGAGAGCAGGCCGAAACCGAGCTCAAACGCATACTCAACCGTCCATTTGCCGAGCGAATCCCGACATCCGACGCGGGACTCCGCGACCTGATCGCGCTGCTAGAGTCGCCAGATTTTCAGAGGTACGTAGACAATCCGCTGAACTGGTCTCTGATGCAGGAATACTACGCCGAGCTGGCGTTGCAAAACTCGCCGGAGATCGCTGCTTTCGATTCGCTCGTGCGCGCTCAAGAGCGGCAGGTCGCCGCCGATCGAAGGACATTCTACGTTCCGGACATCGCGTTGCAGGCACGCAGTGGCTACAACGTGAGTCGGAGCGGTACCGGCAGCGCGGCTTTGGATTCCGTGTTGGGCGACGAAGACTGGAGCATCGGAGTTCAGTTCACTCTGCCGCTCTTCAACGGTGGCGCATTGCGCTCTCAACTCAATCGATCCCGGCACCGCCTATCGCAGCTCGAAACCGAGCACGCGGTGGTCGCGGAGAATATCGAGGCCCGTGTCCGCAGCGCCCTGCAGATGATCGGCGGATCTTATCCGGCAATCGAGCTGTCCCAGCAGGCCGCCAACGCCGCAGGTCGGAACCTCGAATTGGTAACCGACCAGTATTCGCGTGGTGCCGTCACGATCACTGATCTCATCGATGCACAAGAGGCGAAGCTTCAGGCGGAGCTGGCGGCGGCAGATGCGCGCTATGTATTCCTGATCGACTTCATAGAGGTGCAGCGTGCGGCCGGAGACTTCCAGCCGCTGCTGCAACCAGGCCGCTCGGCCGAATGGATCAATGGGCTCGAAGACTATTTTCGGGAACGCAGATGAATGAGGCACATGCAATGAGAGTATTGAAAAGAGCAGTTGTTATGGCCCTTGGCGCGACTTCGACGGTGCTTTTAGGCGGATGCGGTCAGGACGACGCGGAAATCGTGGCTCCACCGCGGCCGGTGCAGTACCTCGAGGTCTCGGCCGGCACGGGCGAGGACAGGCAAACCTACTCAGGCGTAACGAAATCGCATGTCGATGCGCAAATAAGTTTCAAGGTAGCAGGGACCGTCCTCGAGCGTCCCGTCAGCGTCGGTGACCAGGTAGAAGCTGGTGAGCTCCTGGCGCGGCTGGACGCCCGCGACTATCGCGTACAGGTGCAAGAGGCGCAGGCGGCGTTCGCGGCTGCGAATGCGGCCTTGCGAAACGCAGAGGCAAACTACGAGCGCGTCAGCGGACTCTACGAAAACCGCAATGCATCACGGGCCGAGCTGGACGCCGCCCGTGCAGACGCCGAATCGGCTCGAGCGCTGGCTACCGCCGCACGCGAGCAGCGCCGTGGCGCACAGTTGCAGCTCTCCTACACGGAGATCTTCGCACCGCAGGCCTGTACGGTCGCGGAGACTCATGTCCGGGTCAATGAAAACGTTACCCCGACCCAGCCGGTCATTCGGCTCAACTGCGGAGAGTGCCCCGAGGCAGAGGCCTATCTGCCTGAAACGCACATCGGTTTTGTCCGCAATGGAATGCCAGTGGAAGTCACCGTCGATGCGTTTCCGAATCAGTCGTTTGGCGCCGCGGTGACGGAGATCGGCGTGACGTCGGGCGATGCCGGTACGACCTTTCCGGTGACAGCAATCCTTACTGGTAATTGCCCGGAGATTCGTACCGGAATGGCTGCCGACCTGCATTTCACGTTTTCCATGCCTGATCAGGAGGGTCGGATTCAGGTGCCGAGCGTCGCCGTCGGAGAGGATCGCGAGGGGAACTTCGTGTTCGTACTCGAGCAAGGCGCCGACAACTGGGTCGCACGACGACGTCCGGTCGTTGTCGGCGGTATCACGGATCGGGCCGCGCTCATTATCGCCGACGGACTGAGTGAAGGTGAACTCATCGCGACTGCCGGTGTGCGCCGGCTTCAGCACGGGCAGGAAGTCAGACTACTGGAAGGCGGGCAACTGGCCCTCTAGTTCATAGGATAAACAACCATGGACATCACACGATTCGCAATAGAAAAGAATCGGATAACGACGACGATTCTTGCAGTCATCGCGTTGGCGGGTATTGGTACCTATCTGACGATGCCGCGTGCGGAGGACCCCGGATTCATAGTTCGAACTGCGATGGTGCAGACGTACTTTCCCGGTGCGAGTCCCGAGAGGGTCGAGCTGCTTGTGACCGACAAGCTCGAAGAGGTCATTCAGCAAATGCCGGAACTGCGCGTTGTGCGCAGCGAGAGTTCTACAGGATTCTCGGTCATCTACGCCGAGATCAACAAAGATCTCACTGACATGCGCCCAATCTGGGACAAGTTGCGTCGAAAAGTCGCCGATGCCCAATCGGAGTTGCCCGAAACGATTGTCGGACCGATCGTCAATGACGAGTACGGCGACGTGTTCGGCATTCAATATACCTTGACCGGCGATGGCTTCGAACCCCGACAGCTCGAGGACGTCGCCAAGCAATTGCGCAATCAGCTGCTGCTGTTGAACGATGTAGCGAAAGTCGAGCTGTACGGCCTGCAGGAAGAGCGCATTTACGTCGAATATGACAATGCGCGCCTCGCAGAATACGGCTTGTCTCCGGTTCAGCTCGGCTTTTTGCTGGAGGCTCAGAACATCATTCTCCCCGGCGGCGACGTAAACCTCGAGTACGAGAAGATCGTGCTCGAGCCGTCCGGTAACTTCAGTAGCCTCGAGGACATCCGACAGGCGATCGTCACGCTGCCGGACAGCGACGTAATCGTGCGCCTCGGCGATCTCGTCAGTATTGAGCGCGGATACGCAGAGCCAACGGTCGTCATGCATGCAAGCGGTGAGCCTGCAATAGCAATTGCAATCTCATTGCGTGAAGGCGGCAGCATACTCGACCTGGGTCTCCAGGTTGCGGAGACTTTCGATCGCGCACGTCAGGTCTACCCCATAGGAATCGAATTCGAGAAACTGCTCGATCAGGACAGGATCGTCGATGACAAGATCCAGTCTTTCGTCGGCAACCTCTATCAGGCGATCGGCATCGTCGCCGCTGTAATGCTGATGTTTCTGGGCCTGCGCACCGGCCTAATCGTCTCCAGCCTGATTCCCATGACGATGGTGATGACGCTGTTCATCATGTCTTTCTTCGACATCGGACTGGATCAGATGTCGCTGGCGTCGCTGATTATCGCGCTCGGTATGCTGGTGGACAACGCGATCGTCATGTCGGAGTCCGTCCTCGTCCAAATGGAGCGCGGCAAGTCCGTCAAGGATGCGGCCATTGATTCCGCAAAAGAGCTCAGGATTCCGCTCCTGACGTCATCGCTGACCACAGCCGCTGCATTCCTGCCCATTGCGCTTGCGGAATCGGAGACGGGCGAGTACACGGCGACCCTATTTTACGTCGTCACGATCACTCTGCTGTCTTCATGGGTCATGGCGCTGACGCTCATCCCGATGCTGTGTGTCGCGTTTCTCAAAGTAAAGAAAAAGGCAGAGACGGAAGCGGGCGCTGAGTTCGATGGTCGCATGTATCATATCTATCGCATGCTGCTCACCGGGTTTTTGCGACGGCCGCTCTTAAGCCTCGGCGCCGTTGTTGCAGTGTTCCTGATCAGTTTGCAAGGATTCAACTACGTCCCGAGCATTTTCTTCCCGCCGAACGATCGTCCTACGTTCACGATCGAACTCGAGACACCGATCGGCAGTCCGATATTTCGGACGCAGGACGTCGTCGAAGGTGTAGAGCGATACCTCCGGGAAAATGAGATGGCGGATGGCGACGAGCCGGGAATTCTCAATTGGGGAGCTTACATCGGCTCGGGAGCGCCAAAGTTCAACTTGTCCTACAACCCGGCGGCGCCGCAGAACAACTACGCCATTATCGTGGCGAACGCGACCGACACGGCCGTAATTACGGAACGCTTGATTCCTGGCATCCAGCAGTTCGTCACAAACAATTTCCCGGACGTAAAGCCGACTATCAAGCCGCTGCCACTCGGCGATGAAGCCTGGCCGCCCGTAGCAATCCGGATCTCCGGAGAAGATACGGATGCATTGTTCGCAATCGCCGATCAGCTAAAGGCGCACTTGCAACGGATCCCGGGAACTACGCAAATCGGGGACGACTGGGGACCTCGATCCAAGAAGGTGATATTCGAAGTGGATGAAGCTCGCGCGCGCATGGCGGGTGTCAGCAATCAGGATATCGCCATTTCCATGCAAACCTATCTCACCGGTCTGGAAACGACTACGTTTCGCGAAGAGGAGGAGTTGATACCCGTGGTCCTGCGCTCGACGACCGAGCAACGCACGGACTTCACCCGCATCGGCAATCTGGGCGTCTACTCTCAGTTGACCGGTGAGTCCGTGCCCTTGAGTCAGGTGGCTGAGCCCACGCTGGTCTGGGAGGCCGCCAGGATCAATCGCCGTGATCGCAGAAGGACCGTCACGGTCGAGTCGCTGTTGGAACCCGGAGTGACGCCATTCGAAATCAATAATGCGCTTCAGCCCTGGCTCGAAGAGCAGGCCGAGACGTGGCCCTTCGGGTTCAGCTGGGAATTCGGCGGCGAGTGGGAGACGTCGGGAATCGCGCAGGAGTCGATTGCCGACAAGCTCCCCATTGGTGCGTTGATCATCGTTTTGCTGCTGATCGGACAGTTCAATTCCTTCCGGCGTGGCGGAATCATTCTGATGACGATCCCGCTGGCACTCATCGGCGTTGTGATTGGCCTCATCGTTACCAAACAAGCCTTCGGCTTCATGAGCATGCTGGGTGTTATCTCTTTGGCCGGCATAGTGATCAACAACGCCATCGTTCTCATCGACCGCTTCAAGATCGAGATCGAAGAAAACGGACTGCCGCCCGCGCGGGCCATTATCGAAGCCTGCCAACAGCGATTGCGTCCGATCCTGCTGACAACCCTCACGACCGTCGGCGGAATGATCCCGCTGTGGATGGGTGGCGGACCACTTTGGGAATCCATGGCCGTGACGATCATTTTCGGCATCATCTTCGCGACAGCCCTGACGCTCGGAGTAGTGCCGTTGCTGTATTCATTGTTCTTCCGCGTGAGTTTCAAAAATTTTAGCTACGGCAAACAGTGAGATTTCCATGGATATGCGTGCAATAAGGATCCTCAGCGGGTATCGCTTTCTGTTCTTCTCGTTGCTTGCGCTGCTCGTTATCTATCCATTGCTGAGCATTGTCGAGCGAGCCGCTCCGTGGATCGACGCAATCGTCTATGTCACGTTGTTGGCGGGTATCCTCGCCGCACAATCGAGTCGGCTGCACCTCGGAACGGCAACGGCGATTGGATTGCTGACATTTGCATTTCTTCACTTCGCCGATGTGAATTCGACCGAGTGGGTGCTTGTGACGAGCTACATGCTCGGCACCGCGTTCTTCGGGTACCTCGGCATCCACATTTTGCGCGACATATTCTTCAGACGGCAGACGGTGACGGGTGAACTGATCTATGGGGCACTGGCGGTCTACCTTCTCATCGGGGTCGCCTTCGCGTTCGCCTACCAGCTCTTCGATCATCTGGATACCGACGCCTTCGAGAACACGGGCCTGCTCGCTGGCAGCACGATTCAGGCATTCGAAGGCTTTCTCTACTTCAGCTTCGTCACCATGACGACGCTTGGCTTTGGCGACATTACCGCGCATACCGCGCAGGCAGGGGCGTTTGTCACCGCACAGGCGATCATCGGCCAGATGTATCTAACGGTGCTGGTCGCGCGTCTGGTGAGCCTGCAAATCACACATCAGGTGGAGGAGGAGCAATGATGACGCCGGGCCATCATCCCGTCGATCGCAGACCGTCCGAAGAATCAGTGACCCGCATCGCTCGTCTCGAATGCGATTTGCTCATTCATTTGCCGTCACTAGATCCGGGCGACAAAGCAGAGTGCCCGCGGTGCGGATCTACGGTCGCATCGAATCCACGCGACGGGTTCCGGCGCTCGCTCGCGTTCGCTCTCGCGGCTTCGGCGTTGTTGGGAGTGGCCAACGTTTTTCCTTTTCTCTCGTTTCGCGCGTCAGGACTGGAGCAGGTTATCGCTCTGCCACAGAGCGCGCAGGTACTCTATGAGCAGGGCAGCGAAGTTCTCGCCGGTTTCGTCCTGACATTCATTCTCGTTGCGCCGGCGCTTCTGACCATTTGTCTGATTGGACTTTTGGTGCCTCTGGTCTTCGGATTCAAGCTCGGTGGATTGCACCTGCTGGGGCGCGCCGTCTCCATGGTCGGTACGTGGAGCATGGTAGAAGTCTTTCTTATCGGTGTGCTGGTGAGTTTCGTCAAAATCGCCGCAATGGCAACTGTCGTTCTCGGCATGTCGTTCTGGGCATTCGTAGGCTTCGCGATTTGCCTCACGGCAGCACTTGCAGCGCTCGATCGTCACCAGGTTTGGTCTGCGATCGATGAGCACCAGACATGATCCCGTTTCCGCCCGGCACCGCTGCAGCACTCGGCATGGCAACCTGCCACACATGTGGCCGTCTATCGGACGAAGCGGATAACCGCTGCAGGCGCTGCGGGTCGCCGCTGCACGTGCGCGTGCCCAATAGCCTGCAAAAGACGGCTGCTTTGCTAACGACCGCCGCCATCCTCATGTTGCCTGCGAATCTCCTGCCGATCATGCATACCGAGCAGTTCGGGACGGCGACCGCGAGTACCATCGTCTCCGGCACGGTACTCCTTTGGCACCATGGCTCGTACCCGATTGCGCTGGTCATTTTCATTGCCAGCGTCCTCATACCAGTCGGCAAAATCCTCGCATTGGCGTGGCTAAGCTGGTCGGTGCACAAGGGTTCAAACAAATATCCCACCGATCGCGCGAGACTGTATCGCGCGACCGAATTCATCGGCCGGTGGTCCATGATCGACGTCTTTGTGGTCGCAGTCCTAACTGCCCTGATCCAACTCGGCGGCTTGTTGAGCATTCGCGCGGGATCTGCTGCGCTGGCATTTGCGGGTGTCGTGATCGTAACCATGTTTGCTGCGCACACCTTCGATTCGAGGCTGATCTGGGATATGACGCCGGCCACGGGAGCCGACAATGGCTAGTCCGAACATCAAATCTCGCAAATCGCTTTCGCCCATCTGGATCGTGCCAATCGTGGCATTCCTGATCGGAGTCTGGATGGTCGTGCACAGCTACCAGACACGCGGGCCCGAGGTCGCGATCTTCTTCGCGACCGCCGAGGGTATCGAGGTCGGCAAAACAAAGGTTCGCCTTCGTGCCGTCGACCTGGGAACTGTCGAGAGTGTGGAACTCTCCAATGACTACGAGGGCGTGATTGTACGCGCCCGTCTGGAACGATTCGCCTCGGGATTGTTGCGAGAGGACACGCAATTCTGGGTCGTCAGGCCAAAGTTGGGTCCGTCCGGCGTATCGGGGTTGTCCACGTTGCTGTCCGGTCCCTACATCGAGATGTCGCCGGGCCAAAACGGTGAACGCCGGCAAGAGTACCGGGGGCTTGACGATATTCCTTTGACGCCGCCAACCGCGCCTGGCGTACATCTAACGCTGTTCAGTCCGGAAGGCACGTCGCTCAGTGCCGGCAAGCCGGTCCTCTATCGAGGATATACGGTGGGGCGCGTCGAATCGGCAGCGCTCGATCCGGAGAACGGCGGCGCGCGCTACGGGATCTTCATCAACGCTCCGTACGATGGCCTTGTGACGTCGAGCACCCGTTTCTGGAACGCGAGTGGCGTCTCTTTGGACCTTAGCGCGGACGGGCTGTCCTTTCGGACGGAATCGCTCGAAGCGCTGATCGCCGGTGGTGTGGCCTTTGATCTGCCAGTGGATGCCGATCCGGGCGCACCGGTATCACCGAACTCCGTATTCGAACTATTCCCCGATCAGAGCAGCATCAATCGACATCCCTTCAATTTCCATCAGGACTATCTGTTGCTGTTCGATACGTCTGTACGCGGACTTGCCCCGGGCGCTCCGGTGCAGTACCGAGGTATCCAGGTCGGGAGCGTCATCGGCATTTCTTTCGACTACGTTGAAGAGGATACTGCGATCGGCCCGGATGGCCATATTCACGTTCCCGTTCTCATACGGCTGGACCCCGGCCGGATCAATATCAGCGATACGGAAGACGGCCGCCACGAGTTCGCGCAGATCATTGCTCAGGGTGTCGACTCAGGGCTTCGCGCAACGCTCAAGAGCGGTAATCTCATTACTGGCAGGCTGTATGTGGCGCTGGACTTCTACGACGACGCCGTTGCCGAATCTGTCGAGAGACGAGATGGCCATCTCGTGCTCCCAACCGTTTCATCCGGCCTTGAACAAATCGAGCATAAAGTATCCGCTTTGCTCGACACCCTCCAGGCTCTACCCCTGAACTCGACGATGGATCAGGTTTCGAGCACCATGGCGTCAGCCGAAAACGCGCTGCAATCCGTCGATGCTCTGTTACAGCAGTCAGACACGATGAATCTGCCGGCGACGGCGAACTCAGCGCTTGAAGAAGTCAAGAAGACGCTGGAAGGCCTGACGCCCGGCTCACCGGTTTACGAGGACCTTCAACGGCTGCTGGACAACCTGAATTCCAGCCTGAGCGGGCTCGATGAACTTACTCGGACACTGAATGCACAACCGAGCGCGTTGGTTTTTTCGTCGCCAAGGGAAGGTGATCCGGAACCTGGAGAACACCTGAAATGAAATCCCGACTCTTGATTGCACTCTGCTTGCTCGCCGGCTGCAGCGGCATGCCGGAAACAAAGTACTACATCCTCTCGTCCGACGCCGCCGATACCCAAATGACGGAGAGCCGCAGCGGCGAAACAGTACTGGCGATCAGGCGCATAAGGCTTGCCGACTACCTGCGGCAGTCGGGACTGGTCACCCAAACGGATGATTTTCAGATTCGTCCAGCCTACTACCATCGCTGGGGCGAGCCCCTGCACAAAGGCATTCGCCGAACCCTGGCACTGCAACTGTCGCGGTCGATGAACGGCTATCGAATCGAGGCCGAGCCAGGCAATTACCAGCATATCGCCTATCAATTGGACCTGGAGGTCGAGTACTTCCATGCCAATACTTTGGGCATCACAATCTTGTCGGGTCGATGGACCTTGTATCGAACCGAGGACGACAGCATCCTCCGCAGCCAGCACTTTCACCTAAGCGATCAGATGGAGGAAAGCGGCTATCGAGGTGCGGTGCATTCGCAAATTGCGTTGCTTGAACGCCTCAGTGTGCAAATCTCCGCGGCAGCCCATGTTGCGATCGTTGAATTCGCGCGGGATGCAATCGAATAGCCGGGGAGACCCCTCCTTCAGTTGCGTGACTGCCCTATGTGGGGCGAAGTGTGTAGCCGGGCGTTTAATGCAAGGCGCGCCTCGTCGATTCGATCAAGATCAGTGATTTACGCGCACCTGCTCGGCAAATCCACAAGCAGTTCGGACGATCTACAGCTGACTGGATGTTCGAAGAACAATCTGTGCTGCACGGCCGGGGCGCGCAATGAGTGCTTCAGTGGTAGCGATTTATTGCAATCGAAACCAACGGTCCCGTTCTCAAACCGGCGCCATAGGCCCAGCGCTCAAGAAGAACTTAGGTTCCGGTATCGGACCGGGCGTCTTCTTCTTCGCTGGATTTACCGCTGTCGTCGTCGCTTTCTCGTAGATCGCGGTAGACGAGCTGATGGACGCCGAGTGAGACAATGTCGCCGTCGTTCAGGCGGTACTTCCTGACCTGTTTCTCGTCGACGAAAACGCCGTTCGTCGAGTTCAGGTCTTCGATGACGCAGCCCTGAATCCCGTATCCCGTGGCGCGGGCGTTTGAGTTCGAGAATCGCGAAGGATAGACACGGGCAATTCGTATCAAATTCCGGCCGCTCTATGGAACCTTTGGCCGAGCCAGATCGTGTAAGAAATGCAAATTAACCGCTTTGCTTGGAGCATTCATACATGATCAGAAAGACAAAACTCCTTCCCATTTGCGCGCTGGCGGCCTCGCTGACGGCCTGCGGCGGCTCGGGAGGAGGTTCAGATAACAGCGCCCCTCCGGCGTCAACGACGCGCGATATCTCCGCGATCGGCCAGATAACGGGATTCGGCAGCATCTACGTCAACGGCATTCGTTTCGAAACCACTGGCGCCAGCTACGATATCGACGACGCGACGGCCTCCAGTGATGCCGCGCTGGCCGTCGGGATGATCGTCAAGGTCGAAGGTACCGTTAACGCCAACGGCACCAGCGGCACCGCGTCCTCGGTGTACTACGACGACGACGTCGAGGGTGTCGTCACGAATCTCGCAATAGACGCCATGGCCTCAGACATCACGACCTTCGAGGTAATGGGCATCGATGTTCGTGCCACCAGGGGCTCAACGAGGTTCGATGCGGAGGACGGCTCGGCGTTCGATTTCGACGCCCTCTCCGACGGCGATCAGGTCGAGATCAGCGGCGAATTCTCGGAGAACGTCCTGAACGCCACCTACATCGAGCTGCAGATCCCCGATGACGACGACTATGAAGTCAAAGGCGTGGTTTCCGGCTACAACGGCAGCGACGCTTTCACGCTCACCGTCAGGAACGGAGAAGTGTTCTCCGTGACTCTTGCGTCGGGAGCCCAGATTCCGGCGATGGGAATCGAGGACGGGCAGTACGTCGAGGTGGAAGGCAGCATTCCCGACCCGGTCAATGCGCCGAACGAAATACTCGCTGTGGAAGTCGAGATCGAGGACGACGATCGGATCGACAACGACGATGACGAGATCGAGGTCAAAGGCACGCTCGAGTACGACTCCGTCGCGGGCACATGGTCCGTGCTCGGGATCGAGCTCTCCTTCGTCAGCGACACCGAGTACGAGCCGGAGAGCCTTCGAGATCGCATCGCGGACCTGACCGCCGAAGGACTGTATGTCGAAGTCGAAGGCGAGAACGTGAACGGTGTGCTCGAGGTAGACGAAATCGAAGTCGAAGACGGCGATATCGAGATGATGGGGGACGTGGCCTCCAAAACCGGCAGCGGTAATGTCGGCAGCCTCACGCTGTCCTTCGGCCCTGCTGAAGGCACCGTACCCGTGACGATCGACACCTCGACGATGTTCCTCGACGACGATGCGATTATCGGGTTCGATCTCGACTCGATCATGCCTGGCGACAAGCTCGAGATTGACGCTCGACAAGAGGCAGATGGTTCGTTTGTCGCGACGGGTGTACGTATCGAGGACGACCCCGGCTACGCAGTCGAAGGGCCTGTCGACGCCTATGACGATCTTGTCTCCATTACCGTCATCGGCGTCAGGTTCGGTGTCGATCCGAACACGCGGATCTTCGGTGGCGCCCCGGCTGTCGGCGGCGAAGCCGAACTCGACGATACGGACGGAGACGGCATCGCGGACTTCGTGGAAGTCGATATCGACGACTAAGGTACGGGAACAGCCGCTCCGTCACGGATCGGCAATCCTGAGAGTAGATGGCTGGCCCCGCACCGCGGGGTCAGCCTTTTTCGTGCGTTGTCTTTCGGGCAGTATTCGACGGTCGCGTCCTGGTAAGGGCATAGGCGCCCATTCCCGTCCTGAACCAGCGTCGATGCTGGCTCCCGGACGCGGGTTACGCCTTACTCAAATTGGATCGTGACCTCAGGTCCCGGTATCGGACTGGGCGTCTTCTTCTGCGCTCGATTCGCCGCTGTCGTCGTCGCTGTCTCGGAGATCGCGGTAGACCAGTTGATGGACGCCGAGTGAAACGATGTCGCCGTCGTTTAAGCGGTACTTCTTGACCTGCTTCTCGTCGACGAACACGCCGTTCGTCGAGTTGAGGTCTTCGATGACGCAGCCCTGATCGTCGCTGATCAGCTGGGCGTGATGCCGGCTGACGAACTTGCTCTTGATGTAGATCTCGTTGTCGGGCGAGCGGCCGACGATGATCCGGCCGGCGGGGAACGACTGTACCGAGAGGGTCTCGCCGTCCGCGCGAACCTCGATCTGCGTGATCTGCGAGCGGCCGTGGTGCGGAAACGCCTGGATAGCGGCGAACTTGCCGGTATTGCTCTCATGTTCTTTCCACCCGAGTTCGTCGATCGCCGCGTTGAGCGAATCCATGTCGACCTGCGGCTTCTCATCCGCGAACGCGCACAAGAGGGCCGTATCGCAGAGCGTGTTGATCAGTCGCGGGATGCCGCCTGCGAAGCGGTGGATCAGTACGAAGCAATCATCCGCGAACAGCTCGCCGGTCTCGTTGCCGGCGATCTTCAGACGATGATCGACGTACTCGCGCAGTTCAGATTCGTCCAGCG
>JAAUYH010218445.1_pt1 | contig 12637 bp, 8 predicted proteins | sample 7278061 | NCBI WGS metagenome assembly JAAUYH01 (sample SAMN14350203, study PRJNA611818) | marine sediment metagenome | isolation source: surface marine sediment (0.6m) | place: French Polynesia: Moorea | collected 2018-08
ATAAAGGGCGGACGCAGGTTCGGCAGACAGCCCCTTGGGAACCCGCCCAACGAAAGTGCCTCACCATGAGCGACTCGTTCAAGAAGAAGGCAGCTTAATCTTAATTTTTAAGTGTTTGTTTTCGATTTCAGCTATTTCCAACTAGCTGAATTATTTTCTGGTGATTCTTTTAGTCTAAACTACAGTTAACTAGATTGCACACCACTATATAAAATCTGACTGTCAAAATTTTCCTCGACTCCCGAATCCCTAACCCCTGTCATCACTATTTTCTATTTAATTTCACCCAGCTACTTATTTAAGTTTAAGAGAGATTTTTAAGGGGAAAAACCATGTTAAATCGATATTTTTTGAGTTCCCTAACCAGAATTGCCGATCTCGATTCCGTTCCTTTTGAGGTTGGATTTCTCCCACGATCGCAGTGGGCAACTGGGGATTATGTGCTAGGTGAGGTGATATCGCCCCTCAATCCCTCATCTAAAGTTGAATTAGCTAACGGACGGATGGCTAATTTACTGCCAGGAGATCTAATTATCGGTGCCTTTGGGGTACGAGAGGCAACCTTAGAAATTGTTGGTAATTGGCAAGATATTACTCTAAATAATTCTCTTCATGCCTTGACTCCTGCAGGTTTATTTGGCAAAGCTACTTCAGTTTCCCATTTGTTGCCATTTCCTCCATCTTTACTCTATCAAGGTCATTTACTGCGGGATGAACAGAAGCTATCGATGGATAATTTTATTAATCCTCTACCAGAACAGCCCTACCAATGTCCGACAATCATGATTATCGGCACTTCCATGTCGGCTGGCAAAACCACTGCAGCGAGGGTAATCATCCGTCTGTTACGGCAAATGGGTTTAAAGGTAGTTGGAGCAAAACTAACTGGGGCAGGGCGTTATCGAGATATTTTAGCCATGCAGGATGCGGGTGCCCAGCAGATATTTGATTTTGTCGATGTGGGTTTACCCTCTTCCATCTGTGAACCAGAAGAATTTCGCCAACGTTTGCGCCAACTTTTAACTAAAATTGCTGCCAGTGAACCAGATGTGGTGGTTGCTGAGGCAGGAGCATCTCCCTTAGAACCTTACAATGGGGCAATTGTCCTTGAAGAAATGCGATCGCAGGTTAACTATACTATTCTCTGTGCCTCCGATCCCTATGCTGTAGTGGGAGTTAGCCAAGGCTTTGGATTGCAACCAGATCTCATTACTGGAGTAGCTACTAGCACCAGTGCGGGGGTACAACTGGTAGAAAAATTGACTGGAATTAAAGCTCTAACCCTACCAGAGCCAAAATCTTGGCAACAATTAGGTGATTTGCTTTCAACCCACCTTCCACAGTTCAAAGTGTAGTAAGACAAGGAAGACAAGGGGACAAGGCAGACAAGGGAGAAAAAGCTGATTATTTCGTTCAATCCGCAAGGGAATGCTGACTAAGAGAGGAGGAGATATTGATTGAGATTTATCCCTCAAATCAATTTTGACAAAGCAGGAGCCTGGCACTGCGCGATTAGCGTAGCTGGCACTGCGCGACTACAAAGTAGCAGCGAAGCGATCGCATATATCCTCACAATATCCTCAAACTTTTAACTTAATTTCAAAGTGAACTTAGAATAGAGATTCTATTAACCTCTTGTGACTGTAGGAGAAGGAGTTAGTTATTGCGCGATATCTTTTGTATTGGTTAGCTGAGATTACTACAAGCCGAAAAATAGAAAAATATGGCTAATCCGACTATAGATATTACCCCCGCCTAGACTAAAGTCAACCTGCGCTGGAATAGGAGATACTTGTTATGCTTTTATTAACTTCAGACCCTTGGCAAATTCAAGAATCAGATTTTCCTGTAAACGGTAAGATTGCAGAAAAACTCAGATTTCTAATTAATTATGCGATATTAGCTCCATCGGGACACAACACCCAGCCCTGGTTATTTAAGATAGTTGATAATGCTATTGAACTTGATGCAGATAAATCTCGCGCTTTACCCATAGTCGATCCCGAGCATCGCGAATTAACGATTAGTTGTGGCGCAGCTTTATTTAATCTTCGCATTGCCATCCGCTACTTTGGCTATCAAGAAATAGTAGAAATCTGTCCTGATAATCAAAACTTAGATTTATTGGCGAGAATTAGTATTGGTAGTGAAAGATTAGCTTCAGATCGAGAAAAATCCTTATTTAATGCCATAGTTAAAAGACGCACCAATCGACTTTCTTTTACCGATAAAGCACTTCCCCCTTCTCTCCTATCAGAATTACAACTAGCAGCTAGTTCACAAGATATTCAACTGCAAATTATGCCTGAAGATAGTCGTAAAGCGGTAATTAATTTAATTGAAAAGGGCGATCGCTTACAAATGGCAAATCCTTTATTTCGTAGTGAATTAGCCAAGTGGATTCACTCTGGTGATAGTTCCAGTCACGATGGTATTCCTGTTTATGCTCAAGGAATGGATGAAAGATTAGATGTATTTGCACCTTTAATTTCTCTTGTTATTCGTTCTTTCGATCTAGGAAAATCCCAGTCAGCCAAAGATCGAAAATTAGCAGAACAAGCTCCTGTTTTGTTGCTACTTAGTAGCAGAAGCGATAGCCAACCAGATTGGCTGGCTACAGGAGAAGCGTTAGGACATTTACTTCTAAGAGCAAGAGTCGATAATGTCTGGGCATCCTTCTTTAATCAACCAATTGAAGTTCCCGAATTGCGATCGCAACTTCAAAACCTATTTCCCGACGCTGGCTATCCCCAAATTTTGCTACGCCTCGGTTATGCACCAGATACTAAACCCACCCCTAGAAGACCAATTGAACAAGTCTTAATAACCACTAACTACTAACCAAATAAAAGGAGAATTAAAAAATGAGTTGGCGTAAAATTAGACTGTTAATCTTAGCTTTTTTTGCAGCTTTCCTGGTGATTTTTGTTACAGGAGTTGCTGTTGCTAATAATGAGAGTGATATCACTATTTTTAAAATGGGTACTGATGTCACAGTTCCCGAACAGCAAGTTATGAATGATGCCGTAGCTATTGGTGGTTCAGTAACAATTCTCGATCGAGGACAAGTTACTAATGATGCGGTAGCTATTGGTGGCGACGTTATTCTCAAACCTAATGCTAGCGTTGGCGGGGATGCCGTAGCTATTGGCGGACAAATTATTAAAGAAGAGGGGGCAGTGGTTGGTGGTAGTGAAGTAGCCATGTTTAGTAATGCCAAAGTGCTATTCGATCGCTTTGGGTTGTTTGGCACTCTTTATTTAACCAATGCCTTATTTTCCCTAATCTCTCTCATAATTGTCTTTGCTTTTGGCATATTTTTACTGTTACTACTCCCAGGTCACATTCAAAGCATTACTGCAACCATGCACCAACATCCCTTTAAGAGCGGAATGTGGGGCTTAGGTGGTATTGTGGCGATTACACTGTTTATAGCTCTATTTTCAGGTAGTGTGTTCGGCTTTTTGCTAATTCCCATTGCTAATTTAGCCTTTGCTGTTGCTGGTTTGCTTGGTGCGATCGCGACTGGATTGTGGATTGGTAAGAAAGTTTTTTCTCGCAGAGAAAATGCTAAATTCCTGCCTTTTTCCCTAGGAATGCTAATTTTCGCTCTACTTAGTCTCATTCCCATTGCTGGAGGATTCATTATCTTGATGCTTAACCTATTTGGCTTTGGTGCTGTGTTACTATCACGAGTTGGCACAGTGCAACCAGAAACTATTCAAAAACGATTCGATCAATTGGAAGGAATGGTTTCACCATCAGGAACTTGAAGAGGATAAGATTAGCTGTTAGCTCTTAACTTTTTTCCTGATTGAGCAGAAGATTTAAACTAAAGCTGTTAGCTCTTAGCTAACAGCTTTTTTGTTAGTTACTGAAGGGATAAAACTTACGTCGACAGTACGGAAGTTCAAAAATCGAAAATGAGATGTAGATATGCAAGAAGTCTATTATTAGTGTTTAGTCAATAGCCATTGTTATCTAGTAATACTTCTTAATATACATTAATGTTTACTTCAAACTTTTACACATAAAATAGTTAATATATGTTGAAATTTACTACTATAAGACGGTAAAAAATATAGCAATTAGCAAAGTTAAGCATAGACAATGTAGTATCGATAATTTATATTTCATTTATAAAAATTAATATGTAACTGAATCATGCAACAGAATAACTTTATCTCTTTAGAACAGGCAGTTGAGCGAGATCCTCTGACTGTATCTCCTGAGATTCCTTTGGAACAAGTTATTGAGTTAATGAGCCGAAGTTGGGCTAATAGTTGTCTACTATCTAAAGACGATCGAGTTGCAGAAACTAGTTTAATTGCTTCGGTTAACTCTAGTTGCGTTTTAGCGATCGCTAATTCCCAGTTACTTGGTATCTTTACTGAGCGAGATCTTGTCCGTCTAATTTCTACAGGAAGAAACTTAAAAGGAATGACTCTTGCTGAGGTGATGAGCAGAGACGTTATTACTTTAAATTCTACAGAGTCTCAGGATATTTTTACTGCACTGAATTTACTACGGCAAAATCAGATACGCCATTTACCGATTATTGATGAAAACGAGCGATTGCTGGGGTTAATTACTCAAGATAGTTTGCGTCAAGCTCTGAAATCTGTGGATTTACTCAAACTGCGCACAGTAAGAGAAGTAATGTCTAGAGCAATTCACGCACTATCTACGGTTTCAGTTTTAGAAGTTGCTCAATCGATGGCAGATTATAAGGTTAGCTGTATTCCCATAGTTGAAATTGGTGAATTTCTTAGACCAATAGGCATTATTACTGAAAGAGATATTGTTCAATTTCAATTACTAGAGTTGAACTTAGAAACAATTCCTGCCCAAGCAGCGATGAGTACTCCTCTATTTTTAGCCAAACCAGAAGACTCTCTTTGGGAAGTACAGCAGCAAATGGAGCAGCATCTATTGCGACGATTGGTAGTAGCTGATGAGCAAGGAGAATTATTAGGTGTGGTAACCCAAAGTAGTTTATTAAGGGCGATTAATCCTATCGATCTAAATGGTTCTTTAGAAATATTACAAAGTAGAGTGCGTCGGTTAGAGAAGGAAAGAATTGAATTTTTGCAAAGACGCAATGTTGATTTAGCCAATCAGGTAGAACAACAGGCTGCGGAATTACAAGATCGAGTGCAAAAAGAGCAATTAGTAGCGGAAATAGCTCTACGGATTCGTCAATCTTTAGATCTAGAATCAATTCTCAATACAACTGTTGCCGAAGTAAGGCAGTTAATCCAGGCGGATAGGGTATTAATTTATCGTTTTGAATCAGGTTGGAGTGGTATTGTAACTAATGAATCGGTTAGCAACTCCCAATGGTCTATTCGCCATAAAGTAATTAAAGACTACTGTTTTGAACAAGCTTGGATTGAACCTTATCAGCAAGGTCATATTCATGCTAACGGGGATATTTATCAATCTCATTTGAGCCAATGCCACATTGAATTTTTAGCAAGTTTTCAAGTCAGAGCCAATATCGCCATTCCCATTTTATTAACCGATGAAAATTCTCCAGTAGATCGCTTGTGGGGATTGTTAATCGTTCATCAATGTTCTGCTCCTAGAAATTGGCAGGAGTCGGAACTAGAATTGCTGCAACTCCTAGCTACGCAAGTATCGATCGCTATTCACCAAGGAGAATTATATCAGCAGCTACAGGCAGAGCTCCAACAGCGGGAAAAAGTAGAAGCAGCTATGCAAAAAAGTAATCGACTTCTACAAGCAATTAGTTGGATTCAAACCACATTTTTGGCAGAGGTAGAACCTGAGATTTTATTTGATGGTATGCTCGATCGCCTTTTAGAATTAACCGAGAGTGAATATGGATTTATTGGGGAGATTCTCTTTAAAGCAGATGGCAGTCCCCTAATGGAAGAAGGCTATATGAAAGTAAGAGGTAGCCCTTATCTCAAAACCCACGCCATTACTAATATTGCCTGGAATGAAGAAACAAGGGCATTTTATGCTGAGAATGCACCTAAAGGAATGGAATTTCATAACTTACAAACTCTGTTCGGTGCAGTTATCGTTACTGGAAAACCTGTAATAGCTAATAGCCCTAGTACCGATCCTAGACGGGGCGGTTTGCCAGACGGACATCCCCCTTTAAGTGCTTTTTTAGGAGTACCTTTTTATAAAGACAAGGAAATGGTAGGTATGGTAGGCATTGCCAATCGAGATGGAGGTTACGATGAAGCTATGGTGGATTATCTCCAACCTTTTTTAGCTACTAGTAGTCGTATTATCGAAGCCTATCAGAATAATCATCAAAAACAACAAGCAGAAGCCAAAATTCTCGAACAAGCAGCCCTACTCGATGTAGCTACTGACGCAATTATGGTGAGAGGATTAGATCACCGAATCTTATTTTGGAATCAGGGGGCAGAGAAATTATATGGCTGGACAAAAGCAGAAGCCCTCAAGCAAGATGCCAACGAGCTTTTATATCAGGAATCTTTAACCAAATTGAACGAAATTCAGCAAGGAGTTAAGGAAAAGGGTGAGTGGCAAGGACAACTAAATCAAGTAACCAAAGCAGGTAAAAAGATTGTGGTTGAAAGTCGCTGGACTCTAGTAAAAGATCGAGCAGGCAATCCGTCCTCATATTTGGTAGTTAATACCGATATTACCGAGAAAAAACAGCTAGAAGCCCAATTCCTCCGCACTCAACGCCTAGAAAGTCTGGGAACGCTGGCTAGTGGTATAGCTCACGACCTTAATAATATTCTTGCTCCTATTTTAGGATTCTCTCGCTTACTTCCCCTCAAATTAACCAATGTAGACGAACAAACTAAAGGATTTTTCCAAATCATAGAAACCAATGCTAAACGAGGAACAGCTTTGGTTAAACAAATTCTCACCTTTGCAAGAGGATTAGAAGGCGATCGCGGTACAATCCAAATTAGGCATTTAATCGCAGAAATTAGAAAAATAATTGCGGAAACTTTTCCCAAAACCATCGAATTAGAGATAGGTGCGCCCAAGAATCTATGGACAGTGAATGGGGATATTAATCAACTGCATCAAGTATTAATGAATCTGGCAGTTAATGCACGAGATGCCATGCCCGATGGTGGTAAGTTAATTATCAACGCCGAGAATTTTACGGTTGATGATAATTTTGCATGGGTACATCTGGATGCCAAAGAAGGCAACTATGTTTTAATTACTGTTGCTGATAATGGTACGGGCATTTCTCCCCAAATTATCGATCGTATTTTTGAGCCATTTTTTACTACCAAAGAAATTGGTCAAGGTACAGGTTTAGGGTTATCTACTGTAATGGGCATTGTAAAAAGTTATGACGGTTTTATTGATGTTGTTAGCGATACAAACCCAGAAACCCAAGGAACTCAAATCAAAGTGTTCTTACCCGCCTCAGAGATAGTAGCTACAGCAACAGAAGAAAGAGAAGAACTACTTCAAGGTAACAGTGAATTAATTCTGGTTGTCGATGATGAAAATTCTATTCTCGAAGTAACTAAAGCTACTTTAGAAACCTACAATTACAGGGTGTTAACTGCTAGTAATGGTCTTGATGCCATCTCTATTTACACTCAAAATCAACATGCGATCGATGTTGTCTTGACAGATATTATGATGCCCTCAATGGACGGTAAAACTTTCATCCGTACCATCAAGAAAATTAATCCTCATATCAACATAGTTGTTTTTAGTGGATTGGTTTCCAATCAAGAAATAATTGCCGAATTAGATGACAGCATCGTCGCTTTTATTAACAAACCTTACACTAACGAAGCTTTATTGAAAACTATTTATCAAGTTGTTAGTGATTAGTAGTTAGGAGTTAGTGCTTAAGAGAGCGAGACTCTTGACTATTGACTCTAGATAATTTCTTCCTTACAGTATTGATCTCTGGGCAAGATAATGTCGTATTTATGGTGTCCGATTTCTGAAGTACTTACAAGCAGCGAAGAACCTTGACTCGATCGTAAGCTTTCTTTAATTCATCTTCCTTCTGGAGATTAGAGCGTCCATAGGTACGTAAACCTCGTAATTCTTCTGGAGTCGGGACAATAGTCAATACTTCTTTCCCTAGATCGTTAAACAAAACTACAGATTCAATCTTGACCAGATTTTGTTGATGTTGCCGATATAAATCGGTATATACTTGTACTACTTGTTGCCACTTTTGAGGCGGACAATAACTCCGCTCTATGAGGAGCACAAAATTAGGCGCAGCAAAGACTTGATTGAACAAAATACCTGCTAGGAGGAAGCTCAACCAACCAAGTCCGAGAATGGTTAACAGGTAACGATTGAGTTGGTTCATATTACCTATAAATTGGTCTGGAATAACCCTTTTAAGAGTTCTTGGACATTTTCTGGCGTACCAGTTTTGACGGTAGATTCCCGTAAAGCAGCGATCGCTGCTAATTCCTCTTGATTTACATCACCATAAGCGATGGGATAAACTCGAAACCCACTGTATTGAAGAACGTCTTTGACTTGTTTGAAGCCAAAACCCTGATTAGTCTGACCATCAGTTAAAACTAACAAATAAAAACGACCATTAGGATTAGCTTTTTTTTGTTCGAGCAATTTCCCTAACGCCACCATCATTCCATCATACATGGCAGTTCCCCCATCGGCGCGTAAATTATCAATAGCAGCTAAAAACCGTTTGTGCTGCATTTCATCAAAAGGAGCTAAGGGCAGCATTTCTGTTGGGCGATCGCTATAACTAATTAAACCTAAATAATTGCCTGGATTAATTTCTTGACTGGCGAGGCGCAAGCCTTCTTTTACCTCGGCTAGAGCTTTTCCTTCCATCGAACCACTGGTATCGATTACTGTCATTAAATAAACTGTGCGTCCTGCATCTTTTTGACGCTTCCAAAATGATTGAGCCGTGGTTAAGACTTCTCCTGCGGGAATTGGGGGGAGATTGGGAGAAGTGAGATAGTCTGTCTCCACAAATCCTTGCTGTTGCGCTAGTTTTTGCATAGCTGAAGAAGTAGCAAACTCGGCAAATTTTTGTAAGGCTTCCTGTTGTTGTGCTGTATTCCAGTTAAATCCAACTAGAGGATTATTGTGGGGAATGCCAAAGGGGATAAAAACAGTTGTTTCAAATCCTGGTACTTTTTTGAGTTGCTGATAATTTTGATATTCTAAGGGAAATGCTTGTAATTTATCCTTGTCGCGGATAAAAATTTCTTGTAAATCCAGAGTAGTGGTAGTGGTAATTAATACCTGTTGCTGAAAGCCTTGAAAAACTGACTTAACTTGGGGAGATTCTAAGTCGGCAATAGTTAGGGGTTGTCCGTCTTGCTGGTGTCCTGCTCCTCGCCAAAAGATAGAGTAGAGTAGATTTAGAGCGGTGGAACTACTGTAGGGATTGGGATAGCCCACAGAAAGCTTGCCAGAGGCGATCGCGTCGAGCAACCGCTCGAAATTAACCTCCCCATCTGCTGCTAATTCCCGATTAACTTGCTCTTGAAGCACAAAACCACCAACGTTAGGTACTAAACGAGGAACGATCGAGATGGTTTTAATTCCTTGACTCGATAGCATTGCTACCCACAAATCATTAGAAGGGGAATACCCAGCAGGTTGTACCAACCCAGCAGTAAGTAAACGGACGGCAGTTCCAGAAGGAATATTTCTCACCCCTACCTGAATTACTTCCCCCGAACGAATGGTTTTTCTTTGCTTGTTAAAAGCTTCTGCTACTTCTACCAACCAGCGTTCGTTTTGCTTTTTGATATTGGCTTTTTCTGAAGAACTGAATATTTCGAGATAAACTACCTTGGGATTGTTAGAGGGTTGAGCAGCATAAAGAGGAAACTGTTCTATGGGGGGAAGAGGCTCTTGAATACCATCAATGGCATAACGCACGGCTACTTCATCAGGAATTAGGGATGTGGCAACGGAAATTTTAGGCAGTAATTTTTCCTGCAGATATCTCTCTGCACTATCAAAAGAATTGACCGTCCCATCTCCTGCTGCACATCCCCAGAGTAAAGCAAGACACAGTCCGATGAGAAACCAGAAACTTCGTCTTTTGCTCACAACTAACCTCCCTATCCTGATGATGAATTTTGCCTAACTCGATCTAATATAGTTTTATTCTCAGCAATGATTACTCGAAGACTATGAGGTACATTTGTTTGTCTCCCCGATGCTTCTAAAGAAGACAAAAGCACCCGATCTTGTAACTGTTGCAAGAGGTGATGAGTTTCTTGCACTCGCTGACAACTAGTTTGTAAATGCTCCAGGGTCAGATTTCTGTAAGTTTCCGTTTGCATGTGTTCTAAGGCGAGTAATGATTCTGCTACTTGCTCGCAAAGAGATAAAACCGTGTAAAGAGTCTCCAGTAATTCGGGCATTAAAATTGATTCCCGACTGGCTATTCTTTCGGCAAAAATTTGGATTTCTTTGGCCCAACTGAGAGTTTGTTCCCAATTAGCATCTGTACGTTCTGCCAGTTTCTTTTCAATGCTTGCCAATTCGTGGAGAAAGATTGCTGAATCTAGTAAATTAGAACCACTAAAAGCATAGAAGTGCCTGAGTTTCCAGAACCAAGCTACTACCATAATACCAGCGATCGCTCCTCCCACAATTAAGATCGGCAGGCGACTACCTAACCAGATAATTAAGCTTAGATAGCCTAATCCTGCCCCTCCAATGAGAAAATAGGTTTGTGGCAAACCTGCAGCTTTACGCCAAAATAGTTTCCAGTTCATTACAGTCTAATTAAACCAGTGATTTTTGAACGCTTCACCATTCTAGTAAAAAAACTCTTAGTTTAATGTCAGTTTAGGACAAGTATTTATCTGAATTTAAAAATGCTAAAGTTTCCTTGTAGTAAATAGCTGGCGGAGTAGTTTTATCCATGAAAGAACCCTCACACCCTTTACCTCCAGGCAGTCTCGGTTTACCTCTCATTGGTGAAACAATCCAATTTTTGCTAGATTCAAATTTTGGGAATAAGCGAGAAAAACAATATGGTTCGATCTATAAAACTAATATTTTAGGTCGAAAGACAGTCTTCATGACTGGTGCAGAAGCGAATAAATTTATACTATCGAGTCATATGGATTATTTTTCTTGGGGTAAAGGTTGGCCCGATAATTTCAAGGAACTTTTGGGAAGATCTCTGTTTCTGCAAGATGGAGAAGAGCATAAACGCAACCGTAAGTTGCTAATGCCTGCTTTTCACGGGCAAGCATTGGCTAATTATGTCAACACAATGGAGCAGATTATTACTAAATATCTGCAAAAGTGGAAGACCCTAAAAAATTTGACTTGGTTTCCTGAGATGAAACAAATGACATTTGAAATAGCCAGTGTATTACTTTTGGGCAGTTCTCCAGGAGATAAAACTGAGCTTTTGTCGCGATGGTTTACTGAGTTAACAAATGGTTTATTCGCTATTCTGCCGATACGGGCAAGTTGGAGTAAATACGGTAAAGCATTAGCAGCACGGGATCGTCTTTTAGAATACCTTGAGCAAGAAATAGAAAAAAGAATAAGAATATCTAATCCCGAACAAGATGCACTGGGATTAATGTTACAAACAAGGGATGAAGATGGTGGTCGCCTCAGTAGAGAAGAAATAAAAGTACAAGCCCTACTTATGTTATTTGCGGGTCATGAAACTACTACATCGATGCTAACTTTTTTGTGCATGGCTTTAGGGCAGCACCCAGATATTTTGGCTAGAGCGAGAGCAGAACAGCAAGAATTAGGCATTTCAGGAGGTTTAACCATCGAAAAACTGAAACAGATGACCTATCTCGAGCAAATTCTGAAAGAAGTCGAACGCCTTTATCCCCCAGTTGGAGGTGGATTTCGCGGTGTAGTTAAACCATTTGTTTTTAATGGGTATTATGTTCCCAAAGATTGGATTATTAGCTATCGCATTAATTCGTCACATCAAGATAGTAATATTTTTACTAATCCTCAAAAATTCGATCCAGATCGTTTCAGTGCCGAGCGAGCAGAACACAAAAAAATGGAATACAGTTTAGTAGGTTTTGGTGGTGGACCGCGATTTTGTTTGGGATATGCTTTTGCACAGATGGAAATGAAGATTTTTGCTTCTGTGCTATTGCGTAACTATACATGGGAAATATTGCCCAATCAGAATCTAACCCCCGAACCTATTCCAACTCTTCATCCGCGATCGGGATTAAAAGTTAAATTCGCTAGTTCTATAGTATAGTTGTCTGGAAATAATAATAAATCAAGTCGAAGGTACTCCGCCTTAAAAAGATGGAGTACCTTCGACTTCGTCAATTGGGGAGAAACCGCGATCGGCGTAGCTGGCACTGCGCGGTCAGCTTCGCTGCGCCTACGGCGATCGCGATTTCTCTCACTATGAATAGACCTATGCGCAAAAGTAAATTTTGCGAACCTAAAACAAATCAAAAAACTACCGAGCTAATTCTCAAAATATAGAGGTTCTAGGTAATATTCATAATAATTACGTTGCCACACGGGTGTATCTGGTGTGTTACGAATTGAATTTATTTGTTTGGTAAGCTTAGACGCACCTAGTTATCCTATAATCAGGGAGAAAAAAAAAGAGCGATCACGCAGTGCCAGGCTTCGCCTGATCGGGAAATGCCCACTAAGAATTTTCTTTCCC
>JAAUYH010020817.1_pt1 | contig 12636 bp, 7 predicted proteins | sample 7278061 | NCBI WGS metagenome assembly JAAUYH01 (sample SAMN14350203, study PRJNA611818) | marine sediment metagenome | isolation source: surface marine sediment (0.6m) | place: French Polynesia: Moorea | collected 2018-08
AATATCACGCCCTTTTTCTTCATTACCGTGACTTTCGGTCGAGGTTTTATAAAGAGTCCCGTCGTTATTCCATATTCGAACCTTTCCATCAAAACTACCCGTAATAAAGCGATTCCCATCTGGTGAAATGACAACTCCACGTGTGTTATTACTTTCACCAGGAACTGGACCAGGAACTGGAATTATTTCTTTGTTTCTCAGTGAAAAAGTATTATCATCTCCTTCCTTATGCCAAATCCCAATTCCGTCATCTCCTACTGATACAAAACGATTGCCATCAGGGCCAATAGCGACATCATTTACCCAACGTTCGTGAGCGTCGAAAGTGCTAATGACCTCTCCAGAATGATTCCAGATAGTGATCTCCTGATCACTATCAACTGCAGCAATCCAACTTCCATCTGGTGCAATATCTACTCCCATAAACCAATATTCTGAATCATCCGGCTTTGTTAGTTCATTTTGTTGCTCAACATTAAAAATAGCTCTTCTGAGATTTTCATCAATATTGATGCAGAAATTCAGAAAAGCTTCTTCTTCAATAAAAATTGCCCTTCTGAGATTTTCATCAATATTAGTGCAAGATTCTTGTTCAATAAGACTCGGCAGTTGTCCACTGCCCAGCCGCGTCATCAATGCTTTAAATTGCTCTTTTGCTCTAATAGCAAGGGTGAGAGCGTCGAAGTATTTTCTAGAACCAAAAAAGGATGCGGAAGACTTCGTAAAGGCTTCAATCTTGGCTGTGAGGGCTTCTATCTCAGCTTTTTCCTTTTGTCTTTTATCGAGCTTTGCTTTTTCAGCCGTGCGAAAGGCATACCAGCTCAGTCCTACTAGGGCGACGATGGCCACCCCGGCACCAGCCAGGGCCAACCGGAGAAAGCGGTTGAAGCGGATAACGGCTTGCTGGCGAGCGGCTTCGGCTTTTCGACGCGCAACTTTGGTCTGGCGCAATTCAGCAATCAAGCCAGCTTCCTGTTGTCGTCGCACAAAGACGGCCAGGTAGTCATGCACCAGTTGGTACTGAAGCTGGAGCTGGGTGGGAATCGCAAATGCCAGTCGCGCCCCCACCAAAATTTTTAGCACCAGATCCAGGGCTGGTGGAGTCCAGGCTACCCCTAAGTCGGTCAGACCCTGTTCCAAGTCTTCCCGGGTTTTCAAGGGGCGGGTGTTGTGCTCATCGGTCAGCAGGTACATCACCACTTGGGCAATGGATTTCTGTTGAGGACCACAGGCCGTGACGACACCATCTAAATAACGCCTCACTAGTTCTTCTTTAGCGGTCAAGACAGCGCTGGCATTGGTTTTAGCTGGAGCAGCCAGAGCGTTATACTGCACTAGGGTGGTAATGCTTTCCGCTTGGAGCTGAGCCCCCACAATCTGCAGCTCAATGGGTCGCACCTCTCCCTGATCTACGGCCAGGTCAGCCACCACCTGGGTAATCAGTGCAGGTTCTGGAGCATAGGGGGTTTGCTCGATCAGGCTGTTGATTATCCGTTGGGTCTCATCGGGGGAGAAATTGCCCAAATATTCCCGGTTGTCCTTCTTCAGAATGTCATCCAGCAGGTCCTCGGAGTTATTACCCGGCTGAATCACCAACCGCTCCCCTTCCAGCACATAAGACAGATAATCTTCCCGCAGCGACAGCACCACATTCACAAAGGGAATGGTCAGACAGCACTGGAGAAACTCATAAAACTCCTGTCGCTGGGCAGTCTCCTGGCAATCAAAGAAGAATTCTTCAAACTGGTCAAAGATCAACACGGTGGTGCGTTTCTGTTGAGCCATCTGCCGCAATTTTGCCAACAGGTCTGAAATATGAGAAGAGTGACTGTCTGGAGAATTATCGGTTGGATCTTCCTTACTATCCTCAAGCAAGGGTAAGAGTCGTAACCCAGCAAGGGCGGCGTCAAACTGGCGATGGAGTTCCTGAGTCCAGTTGCGATAGACCCGCTGCAACACCAGAAGCACTCGTAGTCCATGGATCTGCAACTGGCCTAGCGCAGGCGTCAACCCCGCTTCAATAATGGAGCTTTTCCCCACCCCAGACGGACCATGAATCACCGTAAACCGAGTACTGTCCTGTTCAATCCTCCGCATCAGACGCAGCACATCCGCTTCCCGACCCGAGGCCATAATCTCTGGGGCCATGCCTAGTGGCTGTTCTATCTCTGGCAGACCTGGATTCGCCACCGCCTGCTTCGGCTGAATCCGCCCCGCCCCAATAAAGGCTCGATAATTAAACCGGCTTTCAATGGCGGCCTGGGTCTGCTGGGTTTCAAACGCCAATAGGTAATCGCCTTGTTCGAAATAGACCTCCCTGAGGCTGGCCAAAATACTGCGGTATAGGTCCGGGTCATAGTCAGCTCGAGCAGTGTCCCGGGCCTGTTCCAGCGTGGCGACGGCCCCCGGCTCCCCCAGTTGACGCTGGGCTTTGCCCAGGGAAAACAAATACCAACCCCGGTTAAAAGCTTGTTCCCACTCCCGCAGCGCCCGCTGGTCAGGGCTATCGGAAGCGGGCAAAGTGGATAGGGCTTGGCCCTGTAGGGTCAGGGCCTGGCTAGCATGGTGTTGCGCAAGTTGCCCATCCCCATTCGCAAGATTCACCTCCGCCAAAAATCCATAACCCCGGGCTTTTCTCAGCCGATCCGAATGGCGTTCATGTAGCGGCAGGGCCTTATCCAGCAGGGTCTTCAGCGCTGGCCATTTCCGCTGGCGTTGCAGCGTTTCGGCCAAATAGTTAATGTAGGCGGCCGCCAGCTCAGGTTGGTTTGCCTGTTCAAAGGTTTCCACCGCTTGCTGGAAATAGGTTTTCGCCTGGGCTAGCGCGGTTTCGGTTTCAGCCCGGTGCCGCACCGCATAGCTCCGCCACCACAATCCCAAATAAAACTGCAGAAGTCCCATCCGCTCCTGGGCCTTTGCAGAACTGGGGCTATGGCCATTATCGACAGGGGCTGTCGGAGGCGGTGAGGCGGCTAAGGATTGCCAGAGGGCGAGGCTTTCCTCGAAGTATTGACGGGCTTCTAGCGGCTGATCGCAAATGCGCCCCTGCACAAAGGCGAGGTCGGCCCGCAGGTCGGGGGGCAACGTTACCGATTGCCGCTCCAGCGCCTTCAGCGCTAGGGTGAGTTCCAGGCAGTGGGGAGAGTTGGACGCCAGTCCCAGATCGGCGCGGCTTAAAAATTGATTTTCTCGGGAATTTAATACCCGGCTCCACACATCTTGGGTCAGGGTGCGCAGAAACTCAATATACGTATCGGTGGGGGTTTCAAACGCCACCGTATCGGCCCAGCTGTAGAGGTCGGGGGTGTCCCGCACTAGCCGTTGCAGCCCCCGGTCGGTAATCCACAGCACCAGAGGCTGTCCCAGATGGCGAAATTCCTCCCGAATCCGGTTTGCCCCCACCAGCAATTGAGCAAGCTCGGGCAGCGTCTCCAGATTGGTCACCATCACCGCCTGAGCGGTTGACTGCTCGACAGCTTCTGCAAGGGCCTGATAAAGAGAATAGGTATCTGGCGGCAGAGCCAGGTCCGCAATCGGGTAGGGCTGGCGCTGATGCAGATGGTCAATTAGCTGCTGACGCAGGCTGGCCGCATTGCATACGGCCAGAATCAGCACAAACTCCCCCTCCCCTAAAGTCAAAGCCCGGATCAGTTCCTCGAGGGTGGCTTCCAATTGAGGGTCTAACGCTGGCAGGGACTGGGCGTCAGTCATGGCGCAACGCCTCCGCTTCTAGCAGCAAAGGATTGAGGTCAAACCAACTTTGGTCTTCATCCCGATACTCAAACACAAACAAACTGCGCAGCAGGGTCTGGTATTCTTCCTCCCCCTGCACCGCCTTATCTTGCTGCACCTGGCGTAAGAGTCGCCATTCATCGGCAGTGATGGTTTTGCTAATTTCCGATCGCCGTTGGCTGATTACCCGGTCCAGCAACCGTTTAGAAACAGGCGGATCCGCCTTCTTCAAGCAGCTATGGAGCAGCACCAGCAGGTTGCGCACATGGCCGCCGCTAATCAGGCAAAGTGTATCCAGCGTCCCTTGGCCGTCAACCACCGCAGACAGAGTAGCCAGTTGCGCCTCCAGAGTTTGGCCTGGAAACGCCCGTGATAAAACCATTTGACGCAGCGCCGAGAGGCCCTCTGGGCAAAGGTCGCCGTTGCGGTTGTAGGTGCGCACCATGGGCAAAATTTGGGGTTCTGACCCAAAGCGGTTGATCAAGTTCTCCTTTTCATTGGAAAAGGCCAGAATCAGAGGAATAGTATAAACAATGTGGCACTGTAGCTGCTTTAGTTGGTCTCCTCGATCTACAAACAGGTATTCCGGCTGTCGTCGCTCCTGCAGCTTGGGTTTATTGTCAATCCGGTCCAGATTATCGATCATCACCACCAGCCCCGCCTTACCCCGTTGGGCTAGCTGCTGCTGAGCCGGGCCAATCAGTTCCCGATTCAGCGCCTCCAAAATAATATTGACCCGGGGCTCCAGGTGTTGCCGCAGCAGGGTGCGAATGTCTTTGCTGTCTTTGGCTCGGGTGGTGAGTTGACCAATGCCAAAGGAAAGGGAATATTCCCCCTCTGATTCGGTGAGGCCAACCTCCTCTGTTAGCTTCATCCCGCTCCCCGCCACCTGAACCTCCGGCAGCTTCAGCTTAAACCCTGTTACTTCTGAGTTGAGCAAGGCCACCGTCCCCTGCAGCAATCGTTGAAACCGGGTCGGCTCTAGTCGAATCTTAGTGTCTTCTAGACTACGGCTGACCTGGCGAGCGATCGCCAGCAAAATATCGCTGATGTCCACATCCGCCATATCCAAATCCTCTGAGGATTCAAAATAGACGACGTGGTACCCCTGCTTCTCCAGCGTCATTTTCAGCCGAGACAGCTCAGTCGACTTGCCGCAGCCGATATGCCCCGTAAACAACTGACAGGTCGGTTCATCTTCAGACAGCACAATCGTCCGCCTCAGTTCATTCACCACATCACTGCCCCGCACCTCAGAGAAATCGATGTAGTACTGGGCGTCTTCAGGCTTACTCAAATCCAGCGTTTTGCTGGGATTGCACACCCGAAAAAGCTGGCTGACCGACAATGCCATAGACCGATGTCCTATTGATTTGCGATCGCGAACTCAGAATCGTTCCCAAAACCGTGAGAATATTCTATATCCATTTCCCCGAAGTGGTTGGCGGGCAATAGATTTACTGCATCCTGCTTCCTCTATGATTGCAATCCATTCAGCGGAGAAAAACTAAAATAGGACAAGTGAACTAATTGTTTTTCCCCCATGCAATTGAACGCCATTTCCCCCATGCTAGAGGTCAATGACCTCCACGAAACCATTGACTACTACACCAACACCCTTGGATTTGAGCTGCACGGGACCTGGCCCGATGACGGCCCGGCTCAGTGGGCGGCTCTGAGCGCGGGGCAGGTAACGCTGATGTTTATCGCCCGAGACAAGGCTGAAGGCAAGTTGCCGACGTTAACGGGGCAACTCTACTGTTATCCGCCAGATGTGGATAGACTGTGGCATGAGCTTAAAGATAAAGTTGCGATCGCATGGCCCATCGACAATATGAGTTACGGTATGCGTGAATTCGCCATTCGAGACTGCAATGGTTACGTGCTCACCTTTGGACAAGGCATTGAGGACATTTCAACCTAGGTTAAATCAACCTGTAAACACAACAGCAACTCACCCAGTTGAAGGAGCGTGTCGATGAAAGGCGAACAGTCAACAGATTCATCCAAAATGAATCCGCCGCTGACTGAAGACCAGATTATCGCGGCGGCTGTGGGCCAACCGCAAGTCTTAAACAGCACAATTTACCTGGCGCCCTATAACCCAGCCTGGCCGTCGCTGTACACTCAATTAGAAACCAACATTCGTGAGACGCTTGGGAACAAGCTGCTGCTGATTGAACACGTGGGTTCAACCTCCGTACCCGGATTGTCGGCAAAACCAATTATTGACATGGTGCTGGCGGTCGCAGATTCCGCAGACGAGTCCGCTTACGTTCAACCGTTGGAAAAGAAGGGATATACCCTCAGAGTGCGAGAACCCGATTGGTATGAACATCGGCTCCTAAAACCCCCAGACATAGACGGCAATTTGCACGTCTTCTCAGCGGGTTGTGAAGAAATCAACCAAATGCTCCTGTTCCGCAACTGGTTGCGTAGTCACCCTGAGGATAGGTTGCTTTACGAAAACACCAAGCGCCGACTCGCAGCCCAAACCTGGAAATACACACAAAACTACGCAAACGCCAAGTCTGCAATCGTCCGAGAGATCTTAGCAAGAGCACGCTCCCATCAGACCCAGTGACTCCGATGAGAAATTCCATTCCTAGAACCTAACGCTATGTGAGGCGCAAGGGCATAAAGGTTTTTTTCAGCTAACTAAGGCGTTGTGTAAAAATAACTTCGGCAGGACATGAAGAGACTGAAAGGCTTACAAAGCGCTAAAGTATGAAGTTATTTTTGAACGCCCCCTAAGGCGAAAATTCTACAATCGAGAAAATGACTAACGGGCCGTTGCCCCAAATGAACGAAAAGAGATATGAACATCACTAGTCGGGTTGGCATTCTACTGATTCACGGTGTCGGTGAGCAGGGACAGCTTGAACACCTTAATCGGGTAGTTAGGAATATCGCCCAAGCCTTAAAAGCGGATGAATCGGTTCATCAGGTTCATGTGGAAGTTGGCGTCGGCGATACGCCCGTCGTGCTTGAAGTCGTCCAGAAAACCGGCCACGGTCTTCAGATCACTGAACTTCACTTTAGCGAAGCCTGGTGGGCTGATCTCGATGAGCCTATCACCCTGCGTAACTTTCTCAGTTTTGTCAGATGGGGCTTATCTCTTTGGACCAAACCCCGGTACGTAGAGAATCCCTTAGAAGGGGCTAAGAAAATGACTCTGCCCATCTATAACGAGGATTTGGGCAGTCCGAAGGTGACGTTAACTGATAGAGTTCGATTATTTGGAGCAGCGTTAATAATAATCCTGCTGTCTCCCCTATTTAGCCTCCTTAGACCAAGTTTCAGATTCAATCTTCCGGTTCAGATCTTTGCTCAATATTTTGGGGATGTGAAGCTCTTAGAACAGACAGAATATGAAGTCAAGGATCCGCCGCTGAACGATCTTGACCATCCTCCCCGAGTCTCGATCCGCCGTCGCATCATACAGGCGTTAGTGAAAATGCGCCTGAGGGACTACGACCGATGGTATGTGATGGCCCATAGCTTAGGCAGTGTACTTGCCTTGAATGGGTTGATGGAGACGGAAGAGGCGCTGCCAAACTACCTGAGCAGAGAGCTTTGGGAAAAATGGCAAAGTCGGTTCCAGTCAACCAGTAAACAATCTTCAGCAGCGCTTGAGGAGATGATGCCGAACCGTCCTCCCAATTTGGAGCCGAATGACATCATTAGTCGAAAAGACCTCTTACATAATCTCAAGGGATTTATGACCTATGGCTCCCCATTGAGCAAGTATGCTGTGCTGTGGCCCTGGTTGACGCCATTGAATAAAGATGAATCTGTTTTCGATCCAAAGTTTGAATGGATCAATCTTTATGATCCGTTCGATCCGATTGCCGATAGAACCAAGTATTTTTGTTCCAAATCCTCCAATTTATCCCCCAAGAACATTGTTTACCGAACAGCCTGGTCATTTCATTTGCTGAGCCATGTCAATTATTTGACCTTTCGGTCTGGCAGATCCAATCTGTTGGTTACTCAGGTCGCCTCCTGGTTGTTGACAGAGGACGAATTCCACTGCCCGCCCCCCGGTTCATCTATCCGATGGCCGAACCCATTTTGGACCCAGGTTTACATTACTTTACGAATCTTGTTGTGGTGGGTAATCGGTGGTCTGGTTTCATGCCTATTAAGCACCCTCGTCCCCAAAACCGCGCAGGTTCTCAATACCGTACCGGAATGGCTGACGCCTTTCTTGGCTAACCCACTGGTCTACTTTGGCGCAGCTACGTTGATCGTGCTCATTGCCGGAACAGCCTCTGCCATCGTTCGCCGAGTGATACCGGAAGACAATCCCCTATTCATCCGGATCAGGCGGTTTTTAGTTGATTTACCGGAACTCTGATGAACCAGGGCCCCTAGTAGGTAGGAGAGGTTGTAGGCGTTGCTGAATGCCGGGATGAACTCCCCTCATCCCCAACCCTTCTCCCTAGGGAGAAGGGAGCCAGAATCAAAGTCCCTCTCCCCAGGGAGAGGGATTTAGGGTGAGGGGGATTACGGCGCCACAATAAACCCATTCATTCCTTTATTCAGCAAAGCCGAGTTTCAAGTTAAGTCGGGATGTTCTGGTAGGGCAAGAAGGCAAGAACCGCCAAGCATTTTATGGTCCTTGCATATTATTTCGAAGGTGGACGTATGGATCCTTGAAGGCTTAAACAGCCTGGTTTTGTGAGGACCACGCCATGAATCGTAAGTTGCCTAGTATTCTATTGATTGCGTTGCTGAATTGGGGATTGATTATCTCCTCCGCCAAAGCAATGAATTCTGACCCCACCCACGACCAGCCTGCCAGTGCGGCTGAAAATATCTCTTCAACCTTTTCTGCTTCTGAGGGATACTCCCCTCCTAGTTTGGGGACTCCAGACCGGTTAGAAGGCGGTGGGGCCCGATGACGTTAGAGGGTATTAATGAGTTTATTTTTGCACGTTTGCATATTTGTACATTAACCCACCTACAGTCCCCCAACCGCACCCTCACTGCTTTACCCTCCGCTTCAAGGGAAATAAGCATCTACCCGACACATCTTTAGTTTTTTCCTTTAATCTCTATATCTTTCCAATTGCACCACGGCATTGTAATCTGGGACACCCACTTCAGGCGATCGCTTCCCTCGATCTAACAGGACGTTCCCCTCAGGCCAGTGCACTTGCAGATTTCCCGGTTTAATGGGGGCAATATAAATTCTTCCTTTAAATTCACCCCAGTTATTTTTCAGCACCACCCAGGCTCCTTCGTCTAGCCCTAAGGTGTTGGCGTCTACTGGACTCATTAGCACGGCCTCTCGCTCAGCGCCGGTGATAGCGTCTTTGCGCTCTTGAACCATGCTGTTAAACTGTTTGCCGCGTCGAGTCGCTACTTTGAAAGAGCCTTCCGGTAAAGCCGCAAACTCCCTTGCCCCGACGTTGGAAAAACGAGCTTTGCCGTCTGGAGTGGGAAACTGCCAGCCAAAGCAGAGGTGGGAGCCGCCATATTGGAACTGATCCCCTGCCTGCTTAAGATGCTGAATGCCGGAATATTGAGGAACCACCCGAGCAATTTCTTGGCGAATTGTTGCGGTGTTTTCAAACCGCAGTTTATCGGCTAGATCGGGGCGAACTCGTCGAGCCAGGTCCATCAACACCGACCACTCTGGCCGCGCTTCACCGATGCGGGGACCCGGAATTTCGGGGCTGAAAATCACCCGGCGCTCTGTATTGGTTTCGGTCACGCCGCCGGGAATCTCATAGCGGGTGGTTGCGGGCAGGAGCAGCACCGTTTCGCCTGGATCCAACAGCATCTGTTTGGAGCAGACAATATCCATATGCACCCTGAGCGGTAGGCGCTTGAGGGCGGCTTCTACATAATCTGGATCCGGCAACACGTCCTGGAAATTGCCGCCGACGCTAAACAGAACCTCTAAATTACCCTGGGCCGCTTGTTCAATCATCTCTGAGGTGATCAGACCTTTGTTGCTGGGCGGCTCAAATCCCCATACCCGGCCAATCGCCGCTGCATTTTCAGAGGTGATCGGGCGACCGCCGGGGAAAACCGTGGTGTAGCATCCCATTTCCGCCCCGCCCTGGACGCCGGAGTGTCCGCGAATCGGCATCAAACCACAGCCTTCACGCCCCACAAATCCTTTGGTTAAGGCTAGGTTGACGATGCCCCGCACGTTATCTTCCCCACACTCATGTTGGGTAATGCCCATACTCCAGACAAAAACCGCCTTCTCCGCTTCACCCACCATTTGGGCGAAGGCGTACATCTCGTCTCGGGTCGCTCCAGACAGGCGTTCCAGCTCTTCCCAGGATTGTTTCTCGAGAGAAGCTTTCAGGGTGTCAAAGTGTGTGGTGTATTGGGCGATAAAAGATGAGTCAACCCAATCTTGGGCGATCATGTGCTTAATCGTCCCATTCAGGAAGGCGAGGTCTCCCCCCACATTGACTAAGAAAAAGTCCTCGGCGAACTTGGTGCCAAACAAAGCGCTTTCCGGAATGGAGGGCACCCAGTAGCGTTCCATTCCCGGCTCTCGATAGGTGTTGATCACGACGATCCGAGTTCCGGCTTTCTTCGCCCAATGGAGATATTTGACGGTGACCGGTTGATTGTTGGCGACGTTGGAACCGATGAAAACCAGCAAATCCGTGCCAATCCAATCTTTATAGGAGCAGGTGGTAGCGGCGACCCCAAGACTTGATTTTAGGCCGTTCGTACTGGGAGAGTGGCAGATGCGGGCGGCGTTGTCGACATTATTTGTGCCCATGGCTCGGGCCGCTTTTTGGGCCGCATAGTAGGTTTCATTGACGGTGCCGCGACTGGTGAGGTAGACGCCAAGACGGTCGGGGGTGGTTGCTTGAATCCGATCTGCGATCGCAGCCATCGCCTCTTCCCAACTGATCCGCCGGAACCCTTTATCCCCTCGGTCCCGCCGCATTGGATAAGGCAACCGGCCCATTTCCCTCAATTCCGCCCCACTTTTTTTCCGGAGCTGCGAAACATCCGCCAGCACTTGGGGATCAAATGCTGGCATCGTATTCAGCCGCAACAACCGCAGCCTCACGTTACACAGATGCAGCCCCTCTAAGGTCCAATCCTGCATTCCCGTGGTGCCTAAAGAGCAGCCGTCACAGACCCCGTGGTTAAGGATATCCCAGGCATAGGCCCACTGATCGCGATTTTCCCAAGCCGCGCGGAAGACTTCCCAATAATTATTGGGGTATTGTTCTCCTAATCCAAATGGCTTCAAACTCGCCCAATTAGATGGATCCCAGATTTTTTTAGGCTTCCGTAACATTTAGCCCACCTCATTATCCCTATTATTAGAATCATAGTGAGGATGGGAAAGCAATTCCTCAAAATCCCCCTTGTTTTTCTATTTCCTCACTGGGTATTCAAAAGCAAATTGACATTCTAGCTCTGCCCGAGGGGAGCGCAGACTTTTTGCCAACCTCTAGAGTTCTCTCTGCACAATCCTTGAGTGGGCTTCAATAAAAAAACTTCCACACACAGATACTGTTGGCTAACTTAATATTTGGAATATTTGCAATGAGACATTAGCTTTCAGCAGCCTCGAATACTCTGCGGGAGGAGGATTTGGGGCCATGTCACTTATCTACTACAGAGATTTCTGATCCCGGATCGCTTTGCTATAAACGCAAAGATATGTTTTCTGCAGTAGCAGCCGCATTGCGCAGGAAAAATCTACAGGGCCGCCCGGGATGCGGCAGTTTGAGCTGAGTAAAAGCTTAGGATTTTAGAATCACATCCGGCTAACTTTTGATGAAGGTTAGCGAGGTTTGTGAAAATTTTTAATTAACCCTCCACCATACTCCAAAGTAATTGCAGGTTTCATATAAAAAAACAACTTTATAGAATCTTCATTAATTTGATGAAGATTTCGGTGGCAATAGTCAAAATATCTGCGTAATGACTTAGCCTTTTGTGAAAAAGTGCAAATTGTGGTCTCTCACATGAGAGTAAATATCTACTATTCAGTATTGCTCACTTACTTCACAGAAGAATAAATCTCTGGTGAGCGGTCTATATGCAAGTAGCTCAAATAGGCAAAGGATTTAGCTAAAAAAATGCTGGATTCAAGGTACTTAAAGAGGAGGTATTCATGTCATCCCCTAGTTGTTCGATTTCAATTATGGTGGCGCGAACTGACATTTCATTTATGATGCATACTATTCCTCATTTTCTGAGGGCATGCGACTTTCCCTTTACTCAAAGAATCTTGGCTGTAGATACAGCGCCTTTATCAGGAGATAAAGTCAATTGTGCCGGCGGCACAATGCAGAAATTGCGTGTCTGTTGCGATTACTTAATGGCTAATGGAATAATAAATAAAGTTGTTGATATTGATTACTCAGATATATATCGTGACAAGGTTTACAGCAAACATTTTGGTAAGTCCTTAAGGCTAACACATAATTATAAAGGCTATCCGATTCTAGGTTCTATTTTTTCGATTGAAGAAGTTGAAAGTGATTATTTGCTTCGAATTGATAGTGACATGCTCCTGCATCAAGCAACCGGCTACAGTTGGATTAAAGAAGGCATAAAGCTATTGCAAGATACTCCTGATTTGATAGCGGTTCGGCCTTTAGCAGGACCACCTTCTGGGGATGGCGACATATACGCAGGAGCTCCCTATGCAAAAGATCCAAGAGGCTTTTACAGCTATAAATTTTTCGGAAGTCGAGTATATCTGATTGACCGAAAACGTTTTGATCAATTATTGCCAATACCAGTTTTGTGGAAACCTGGTGGTCGCAGGTTATTGAACTGTTTACCCAACTATTTAAAGACACTATTCGACCATGTTAAAGGAAAAGGTTGTCTAGATTCTTGGGAGGTAATGGTCTCCAAGCGCTTAGAAAGAACTGATTATATTCGGGCAACAATGAA
>JAAUYH010191351.1_pt1 | contig 12636 bp, 11 predicted proteins | sample 7278061 | NCBI WGS metagenome assembly JAAUYH01 (sample SAMN14350203, study PRJNA611818) | marine sediment metagenome | isolation source: surface marine sediment (0.6m) | place: French Polynesia: Moorea | collected 2018-08
GGCTAAAATAACACACTGTCATTTTTGAGTCGCCTGCGAAATTGCCATTAAACCTTTACTATGTAAACCTTTGAGAGATCGCGATCGCGAAATTTGTGAGAAATGCGGGTTTAAGGTACTTGTGTCAGGCAGTCAGGATAAAACGATAGGTAATTGATTTGCCTTTAATGATTTTTTCAGAACCTTTAGGTCTGTAAACTTTTAATATTAAAATGTTTTCCTGTTACTATAGGTGCTTCGTTTGGTTCAAAACTTAAACTCCGCTCTATTTTATCTGTATAAAAACCCCAAGGTCGATCGAAACCACCAACGGCACCAATATCGATAAGATTTATTTTTGACATTACTATTCTCTCTTCAATACTTTAAACTGGTTAAACTGGGTCGTGTAGCCTAACTCCAATACCTCCATCTACACTCAAAGATGCGCCAGTAATAAAACTTGCTTGGGGTGATAGTAAAAATAAGGCTACCTGGGCAATTTCTTCTGGTTCGGCAATTCTCTCTAAAGGATGCATCTGGGATAATTCTGTAAACTCTTCTTCTTTACCCTCAAAGCCAGCCATAAGCATCGGTGTAGCCGTGGCAGCAGGACAAATTGCATTGATCCGCACCGCAGCACCTAAATCCACAGCCATAGCCTTAGTCAAACCGACTAAAGCACTTTTACTAGTGGCATAACAAACAAACCCGGGTTTAGTACTAATAGCATGAACACTGGCAATATTGACAATAGAGCCTTTTGCTTTAGTAAGTTCTGGTAATAGTCCTTGAATCAAGATGAAAGGTGCTACTAAGTTTATATCTAAGGTTTTGTGCCAATTTTCAACTTGAATCTCCTCTGTTTTTCCCAAAATTTGAATAGCAGCATTATTAATCAGCCCAAAAAGTCCTTCTTTTGGTAAATGAGTTCGCACTTCCCGCAAAATATTTTCTCGATAATTGTTGTCAGAGCAGAAGATTTCCAAATCTGCTTGAATAAAGCTATCACAGACACAGTTACCAGAAACCTTGTCGGAAGCCAAGACCAAATATCCAGCTTCTTTAAAAGTTTGACAGAGTGCCTGTCCAATACCGCCATTTGCTCCAGTTATGAGGACTGCTGGGGACATAGGTACTATTCAACTCCTAGAAAACCGAACAATAGAGAAATAGCTTTTTTGCTAGCACGGCATACGGCATCTATGGTGTGAGAGCTATTATGAGAGCCAAAAATACATTGTTCGTATTGTCGCAAAGGAGAATCTGTGGGTAAAGGTTCTACTTCAAACACATCTAAGGCTGCTGAATGAACTCGTCTGGAAGCTAAAGCTGCATCTAAAGCAGTTTCATCGATCAAGGGCCCCCGTGCCACATTGACAATTCTCACCCCAGGTTTTACTTTCGCCAATATGTCTTTATTCACCATATGCTTATTCTCTGGAGTTAGAGCGCAAGTAAGAACAATAAAATCAGCTTCTTCCAATCTTTCTGGCCATAGTGCCGATCGCACTTTTAATCCTGGAACTGCTTCAAAATAAGGGTCATAAGCAATTACCTGCATATCGGCAGCTAATAACCGCTTGGCTGTATTTCTGCCAATATCTCCAAAACCGATGAGGGCGACAGTCTTATCTGCTAAAGAAATACCCGAAGGTTTGAGCCACTTTCCCTCTCTTACACCTCGATCGATTATAAATGTATGTCTTGCTAAAGCAATAACGTAACCCATAGCAATATCTGCCACTTCTGCACCAAACATTTGAGGAGTATTGGCAATAGGAATACCTAATTCTTTAGCTGCTACAAAATCGACATTATCTACACCTACACCCCACTTAACAGCAGCTTTCAAGTTCCCTGCTTTACCTGCTGTAAATACTTCTCTATTGGCAGGGTCATCGCCAATTATCCAGCCATCGTACTGAGGCACTAAAGATTTTAATTCCTCCACAGAAAGAGTTTGGACTACATCGGGGCAAAATATTTCTATTCCCTTGGCTGCAAAAAGGGGTTTAAATCGATCGATCGAACGTAGCATGGGCGGACAAGTAATTAGTACTTTCATTTTTTAAGCCACCTCTAGTTTTTTCACCGAACTCATATACCGAATTACAGCATCTGCTAATTCCCAGTCAGTTCGATCGTCTATATCAATTGATTCTAGACGGGGTGTTTCCAACATCATCGGTTTTTTGCCAATTCTGGCATTAGTAGCAGCAAAACTTTCTGCCGTAAAGATATAAAGATTAGAATTTTCTTCAAACCAGGGTTCTAAATCTTGAGTCCTGATTAAATTATTCGGGTCGTGATTAACTGCCGTTCCATCCTGACGATAAAATCTAGTTTGAAATTTATTGACTGTAAACAAAGAATCTGCCGTCCCTTTAGCTTTTGCTGCGAGGAATTCCTGTAAAGCTTTCTCAATCGTCTCGCTACTCAATAAAGGATTAGTTGTATGGGTCATTAGATAAATATCGGCAGGAACATTGGCAATGTCATCGGCTAGAATTAAATTCATACTAACTAGATCTCCACAAAGTTCTAGCTGGCGATCGCGAATTTGAATCCTTTCTGAATCTGTCAATTCATAAGTTGCTAGTATCGATCGAGCATCTGTATTAATAACCACTTGGGATATTGCCGATATCGATAGTAAACCATCTAAAATCCAACGGAATAGAGGCTTACCATTCAAATCACGGAAATTTTTCCCTTTGACTCTTTCACTATGTGCTTTCATCGGTAAAAGTGCCACTATTCTAGGGGATATTTCAGACAAAATTAAACCTTCCTCACTAAAAGCCAAACGATTAGTTATAGAATAACTATGCTAATCTCAGCACATCCACGAAGATTACCACAAATATTTAAGTTTGTAGTAACACTCTTATAAATAAATTAGAAGAAACAGCTACGGAAATGTCAATGTATTTTGTCCAATAGCACTTCTTTTGTTAGTCGATTGTAATCGATCGACTTCCTATTTTCAGAACAAGCTACGTTATTGAGAGTCTGATTTTTTTTGGTAGAAGACAATTGACGAGGATAATAAAAAGTCTGTCTGAGTTGTTTGGTAACAAGACCATGTTGGCGAAATCCTTGATAAGTTCCCCAAAACTGCATTAAACGAAATAAAGTAATAGATAAAAGATTTTCGATCGGGACTCGATCTTGCCAGGCATGATAGTAGTCACTGATAATATTTGTAATTGATAAACGAAGAAAATCTCCGAAGTTAAACTGCTCTTCTGGAAATATGGTCTTAAAAGCAATTGCTTCACGCCGATAACGATTATAAATACTGCGAGAATTTTCTTCATGGACATGAATGATTTCTGCTTCAGCAGAGTAAGCAATAGAATACCCCTGCTGCATTACTCGTTTAGCCCAGTCTAGGTCTTCGAGTCCTGTAAGTGCTTCGTTGTAGGGAATTTGTTCCCATAAAGTGCGTCGAATTGCAGCATTAGCATTGTTGCAAAATGGGTGATTTTGATTGAAGTTGGAAAACTCTGGAAACCACTTAGCAAAAACTTGATGTTCGGAATATTGAGTGATTTCATTTCCTCTTTGTTTACCATAAACAAGTGCTACCTGAGGATTGCTAAATGGTTCTAACAATTTTTCTAGCCAGTCTTGGTAAACAGGGTAAGTATGAGCACTAACAATCACAATAAAATCACCTCTAGCAGCTTGACAACCAAGATTAAGAGAACTGCCAAAAGAAAAGTTTTCAGGTTTAATTGAAAGAACTTTAACTGGATAACGAGAGGCTATAGAAACAGTTGCATCAGTGGAACCAGAATCTACAACAATAATTTCAAAATTTTTTTCTATTTGTTGCATTAGACCACTCAGAAGTCTTCCTATATGTTGCTCCTCGTTATAGCAACGGATAACAATAGATACTTTTATTGTCATAACCAATATTTTTAGATGATTGTTGCAATTTACTATAGTATTTCTGCTTACTCCTTTGCTTGAAAAAGATTTAATTATGTCCGAGTTATTTTGGTGAACTAATAGCCGAAATTGTTTTTTCTTGATTCCTAACTTCCAAATAAATCAACAACGCATTAATATCCGCAGGGTTAACGCCACCAATACGAGATGCTTGTCCAATAGTTAGAGGTTGTACTTTGCTTAATTTTTCTCTGGCTTCCATCGATAGAGTATCGATCGCGAAATAATCTAAGTCTGCTGGAAGTTTTCGATTGCTATGACGGGCAATTTGTTCGATTTGAATTTGTTGACGCTTGATATAGCCAGAGTATTTGATATCGATTTCTGCACCTTCTGTTTCTGCTTGAGTTAAATCGCTATTATCCAAACCATATTTGGCTAAATCTGAATAATGAAAACCAGGACGACGCAATAAATCTGCTATGGTTATCGAACCTTTAATTTTTTGATTGGTAGCTTCGGCGATCGCAATTCCTACTTCCTCTCTTTCTTTTATTCTCGTTTCATGGAGTCTTTCTTTTTCCGCGATAATTTTGGCTTGTTTATCACAGTAGAGTTGCCAACGGCGATCGTCAATTAAGCCAATTTCTCTACCTAAGGGAGTCAAACGGCGATCCGCATTATCCGAACGCAAAACTAAACGATATTCTGACCGACTGGTCAACATTCGATAGGGTTCGCGTAAATCTTTGGTACACAAGTCATCGATCAGAGTTCCGAGATAACTTTCTTCCCTCGAAAATACGAGCATCTCTTTACCTCGGGCGAATCTAGCTGCATTAATTCCTGCGACTATACCTTGGGCTGCTGCCTCCTCATAGCCTGTTGTTCCGTTAATTTGCCCTGCGGAAAACAAACCCTCGATTTTTTTGGTCATCAAAGTCGGGTAGCACTGAGTTGCGGGTAAATAATCGTACTCTACCGCATAGGCAGGACGTAACATGGCACAATTTTCTAAGCCAGGCAGACTATGTAGCATGGCTAATTGCAATTTTTCGGGTAAACCAGTGGAAAACCCTTGGATATAGAGTTCGGGAATATCTCTACCTTCTGGTTCGATAAAAATTTGGTGACTTTCTTTATCGGCAAAGCGAACAATCTTATCTTCAATGCTAGGACAATAACGAGGTCCTTTAGCTTCTACCCAACCTCCATATACGGGAGATAAATGGAGATTATCGCGAATTATTTTATGGGTTTCCGCAGTAGTACGAGTGAGATAACAATTCATTTGTTCTCTGGCTACCCATACCTCTGGATCGAAGCTAAACCAGCGCAGTTCTTCATCAGGGGGCTGGACTTCCATTTTGCTGTAGTCTACCGATCGCTTATCTACCCTAGCAGGAGTACCTGTTTTGAGTCTTCCCGTCTCAAAGCCAAGCCGATCGAGGGTTTCCGTCAAACCAATAGCAGCAAATTCCCCTGCCCGACCCGCTTCCATCGATTTATTGCCTACCCAGATGCGCCCACCCAAGAAAGTTCCTGTGGTTAAGACAACGGCTTTAGTAGCAAAACAAGTGCCGAAGTAGGTTTCAACCCCTACCACCTCATCATTTTTTCCCAATACCAAATCTGTAACCATTCCCTCGCGGATGGTTAAATTAGCTTGATTTTCCACGATTTCCTTCATTACGGCTGCGTATTCCCGTTTATCCGTTTGCGCCCTTAATGCCCAGACAGCAGGGCCTCGTGAAGAATTAAGGACTCGTTTTTGCAAGTAAGTGCGATCGGCCATTTTGCCAATTTCCCCACCCAAAGCATCTACCTCATGGGTTAACTGAGACTTAGCAGGACCTCCTACCGCAGGATTACAGGGTTGCCAGGCAATTTTATCTAAATTGAGGGTTAACATCAGGGTACGACAGCCAAGACGGGCAGATGCCAAAGCTGCTTCGCAACCAGAATGTCCTGCACCGACAACAACAATGTCAAAACTATCTTGAAATTCTACGGGGGAGTTAATGGTCATGGGGTAAAAGCTGAATAGGCGAGGATGCACATTTACTCATTTTAACGTGAGGGTTATCAGTTATCAGTTATCAGTTATAGCAATCGAAGTATAATTCAGGACAAATGATTAAACTCTTTCTACTTCATCAATTAGTTACACACAACCTATAACTCTCTCTGCTTTCTCTGCGTCCTCTGCGCCCTCTGCGGTTTAATAAAAAAATATTAAATATTTCATATTACAACCCAACCAAAATCAAAAACACGATCGAGAAAGCTAAGACAGAACTACCAAGCTTAACTATAGATCGATCCATAGATAGCATTTTGTCTAATCTGAATCGATCGACTAACCAATAACTCACTAATCCCGCTATAGCAGCTAGGAAAAACTTACCTAAAAGCTGACGATAGAGGAAAAAAGTTAAAGAAAGAGAAGTAAGCAAATCATACTGATTATTTCTATAAGCTTCAAAAATTGCTGCGGGAGGAATATCGATCGCCTGCCAAGTATCTCCGCCATCTTCTGATTTTAAGACGCTTGCTTTGGGTAGACCAAAACCATAAAGAGTATTATCCTTTTTATATGCTGGCGAAAATTGAATTGTTGTTGGTGCAGCATGAACGCCATACACGTGAGAGAAAGGTAATAAATAATCATCTAATTTACCTAGAGGAGAAAAGCTTTCACCATCATCGGTACTTTTCCATGCTCCTTTGCCTCTAATGCTAATAATTAAAGTACGGTCTCGAGCATAATTAGGAGACAGCGCGATCGCCTCTACGATCCCTCCTCCACCATAATTACTTTTGGGTAGTCTACGCCAAACATCTCCTCCATCTTCTGTTTTATAAAGACAAAGGTCTGTCCCTGCGAACAAAGTTTTATCTTGTTTATATTGAGGAGAAATAGCTAATTTTAGCCAAAATTCTTGAAAATCGGGACGATCGATGATATTTGTCCAGGTTTGCCCCCCATCTACCGATTGATAAATTTTATCCTCACTGCTGGCATAGAAAGTATAGTCATTAGCAAAGTTAGGGGAAATTACCAAAGAAGATATTGCTTCTCCTACTTCCCCTACCAAAGAAAAATTATCCCCTTCATCGGTAGATTGATACAAATGACCCCGATTTGTAGCGACAAAAACAGTGCGATCGGCTTCGCTGCCAGGCTTCGCCCGATCGACAGCCAAATTCGGGGAAACTAAAACCATATTGCCCCGAATATAGCCAGGTGCTTTAGGTAAATGAGTTATCTGCCAATTTTCCCCGCGATTGCTACTTTTAAGCAAATAATTTCTTAATGTACCTAAAAATAAATGACCGTCTTTACTATAGTTAGGAGAAAAAGCAAGATCGAAAAAACGTCGCGGATCGTCTTTTGGCTGTCGCCAACTTTTAGTAAAACGAGGTATTTCTAACCCTTTATACATTGGTTGCCAAGTTAACCCGCGATCGCGACTAATATAGGCTTCGCCGACATAGTTCACCACAGCGAGGGTAGAATCCCGTTCGTAATTGGGAGAGATAGCCAAACCTACTACTATCCTAGAAGACAAAGCATCTAATTCCGACCATTTCTTACCGCCATCAGTAGATTTAAATAAACCATTAAATCCAGCTACAAAAACAGTGCGATCGGCTTCGCTGCCAGGCTTCGCCTGACCTTGACTAAAACTAGGAGAGATAGCCAGATCGCTAAAATGGGGTCTTTGAAAACTATTTTCGTCTGCTTGCCTGTCTTTAGTCAGTCCTTTACTCGACTTAGTCCAACTTTTACTATTTTTCTTGAGGGCAAAAACTCCCTTATTGCGTTCGGATACCAAAAGAGTATTATCATCCGTAACCACAATATCTTTGATATTAACGGGAGCATTTTTTTTATTTATCGGCGTAAAAGTATTACCATCATCTTTACTTTGCCAAACTCCTTCTTTTTCTGTTCCTATATAAATAGTTTTATCGTTAGGAGCAAAAGCGATCGCCCTAATTGCCGAACCTCTACCTATTTTTGCTTTTTGTTGCCAAGTTTTGCCGTCATCTTCGGACAAGTGTAATACTCCTTGGCGATCGCCCACTAATAATCGCTCGGATTGAGAATTATTAAAAGATAAAGCGGTAATTTTGTCTTTAGCGATAACTTTACGCCAATTTGCTCCCCCATCGTCACTATAGTAAAGTCCCTTTTCCTCTCCTGCTGCTAAAATCCTATTTCCCTGAGAATCAGTTAAAAGTAAATCTAACTTAAAATTATCTAAACCTCGATCGACTTTAAACCAGCTTTCCCCCCCATTCTCTGACTTGTAGATGCCATCTCCTAAAGAAGAGATATAGAGAATTTGTGAATTTTGCTTAGGGATAGTTAAATTAAAAATGATACCCCGATTATCAATCCCATTAGTCAATCGCTGCCAATTTATACCCCCATCAGTAGACTTAAGCAAATTGCCACGAACAAGAGTAAATACTGTGCGATCTTGCTGATAGTTATTAGATAATTTAACAGCATAAACATCATCGTGAGGGCGATGGGCAAAAACAGTAGTTGTATTTACCCAGAAACAAGTTATAAATACTAATAAACCCAAAATTACACTTGTGGCGATCGCCATTAACTTATTCATCTTGCAAATGGGAAGTAAAAACTAGAAAGTATGTATATATGGGAAATAAGTAAAGACAGGTTCAATATAGCCTTAGATAGCTTATTTGACCATGCACTACCAGTCGCTCGATTTTGCTAAATAACTACTAACTACTAACCACTAATTAAGTGAAAATTTATGGCAATCGACAATTAAAAACATTACCTGGACAAGCTACTCGTCCTACATCTGCAAGAGTAAGAGAAGCCTTATTTAATATTTGGCAGGGAGAAATTGAGGGTTGTCGCTGGCTAGATTTATGTGCAGGCAATGGTTGTATGGGTGCAGAAGCATTATGTCGTGGTGCGTCTGAAGTAGTAGGTATAGAAAAAAATGGACGAGCTTGTACTATTATCAAACAAAACTGGCAACAAATAGCTAAACCAGAACAACAATTTAAAGTATGGCGGGGAGATGTCATCGTTAAACTAAAAAGCCTTGTAGGAGAGAAGTTCGATCGCATTTATTTCGATCCACCCTACGATAGTTATTTATACTTACCAGTTTTAAAATCGATCGCCAAGTACCAGCTATTATCTTCAACGGGAAAGATGGCAGTCGAACATAATCCGAAATTGTGGCAAGCCACAGAAATTCCAGGATTGCAAATCAGTCGAACAAAAACCTATGGTAATACTACTCTTACTTTCTACCTTGGCACCTAATAGCAAGCCTGATTCTCCTGTACTCCTTTGTTTACAGAAAACAGGGGAGCAGAGGGAGCAGAGGGAGCAAGGGAGAAAAAAGCTGTCAACTCGCGCGTGCTTTTATGCTAATTCTCAACTTTCAGAGTTAGAAATATTGGGTAATTAGGAATTAGGAGTTCGGAGTTCCGAAAGACTTTCGGTAGTCGCTGTCGCGAACGCAATTATAATTTTTGCCAAAACTGAAAAAGATAACATAGAAGAGAAGGCCATTTACTCTAAAAATCCAACCAACAATGACTCCTAATCCCCAAATAGTCAAATCAGTTGAACAACTGAATTATCGCGTTACTGTCGGCGACGTAGCAGCACAAGCGGGACTAGAACTCAATTTAGCCCAGCAAGGATTATTAGCTTTAGCTGCTGATGCTGGCGGACATATGCAAGTAGCAGATTCGGGAGAAATTTTGTATCTCTTCCCCAAAAATTTTCGCTCTATTCTGCGGGATAAATATTGGAGTCTGAGACTGCAACAGTGGTGGGAAAAAGTTTGGAAAGTACTCTTTTATATAATTCGCATTTCTTTCGGGATTATTTTAATCGCTTCTATCATTTTGATGCTAGTAGCGATCGCGGTTATTGTTATTTCAGTTAGTTCTAGCCGTGATGGAGACGATCGCGATCGAGGATATAATCGCGGAGGTGGCTTTATGTTTATACCCCGCTTCTGGATCGGCGATTTATTTTGGTTTTTCGACCCCAACTATAATACATACCGTCGTCAACGCAGACAACAAGTTTCTGGACAGTCTCAAATAAATTTTCTGGAAGCTATTTTCTCTTTTCTTTTCGGTGATGGTAATCCCAATGAGAATTTAGCCGAAGAAAGATGGCAAAAAATTGGCGCAGTAATTCGGAATAATAATGGTGCTGTGGTTGCCGAACAAATTGCGCCTTATCTAGACGAAGTCGATGCAGACGAAGATTATATGTTGCCAGTTTTAAGTCGTTTCAATGGATATCCAGAAGTATCTCCCCAAGGAGAAATTATCTATTATTTTCCTGAATTGCAGGTAATGGCAAAGGAAAGAAAACCTCAACCAGTATCGGCTTATTTACAAGAAATTTTATGGCGTTTTAGCCAAGCAAGCAGTGGGCAAATTATGCTGTCTATTGGTTTAGGTGGGCTTAATTTAATTCTTGCTTTGGTGTTAGGTTCTCTTCTTCAAGATGGTACGGTTGCTGCGGAATTAGGAGGTATAGTTGCTCTAGTTGCTTCTATTTATTGGCTACTGTTGGGCTATGGTACGGCTTTTTTAGCAGTTCCTCTAATTCGTTATTTCTGGATTCAAGGACGAAATAAAAAAATAGAAACCCGCAATTCTGTTCGTCAAGCTAGAGCAGTTGCTCTCAATCAGGCAGGTGAAGATGTACGACAAAAAATGTCTTTTGCCCGTCAATTTGCCCAGACAAAAGTAATTAGCGATCGCGATATAACCTATACCACAGAAACAGATTTACTAGATCAGAATCTTAAAAATATCGATCGAGACGATCGAGAATGGCAACAAAGATTAGAATCGGGTTCGTGATTAAATTATCTTTAGCAGCAATATCAACAAAACTAAATTTATGACTCAAATTAAACAAATTATTGGTACGGGTGTCCCAGTTATTGGTAATGATATCGATACCGATAGAATTATTCCCGCCAGATTTCTGCGTTGTGTTACTTTTGATGGTTTAGGAAAACAAGCCTTTGCCGACGATCGAGTTCAAACTAAAGGAAAACATCCCTTCGATCTTCCTCAATACCAAGATGCCAATATCTTAGTAGTTAATAATAACTTTGGTTGTGGCTCTTCTAGAGAACACGCCCCTCAAGCCCTAGCCAGATGGGGAATTAAAGCCATTGTTGGCGAAAGCTTTGCCGAAATTTTCTTCGGTAATTGTGTCGCTATTGGTTTGCCTTGCGTTACCTGCGATCGACAAACAGTGGAAAAACTACAAACTCTACTGACAAACACTCCTCAAACTAATTTGAATATCGATCTAGAAGCTATGAAAATTAGCTGCGAGGGATTAACTACCAGTGTAAGTATGGATGAGGGTTCGAGACAAAGATTGTTAACAGGTACTTGGGATAATTGTAGTCAATTAATTAGTTCTGTAGAGCAAATTAAAGCAACTACGGCTCAGTTACCTTATCTACAGTGGCAAACTTCTTAATTACAGAATAGAGTAGTGGCTGAGTTATTTATCGATCAATAAATGAACGGCGAAGAACTAACATGGCTCTATCAAACTGGAAAAAGGGATTTTAGTCGCACAGATTTAAGTCAAGCCGAGATTATTCAAGGTAATTTGCCAGCAATTGATTTAAGTCGTACTCAGTTAGATTGGATTAACTTTAGTGGGACAAACTTAACTAAGGCAAATCTCAGTCGTGCCGATTTACTCCATGCTAGACTGATTGGAGCCAAATTAATAGAAGCTAATCTTAAAGGTGCCGATTTAGTCGGAGCAGATCTTAGTTGGGCTAACTTAGATGGAGCTATTCTCATTCGGGTAGATTTGAGCAATGCTAATCTCAATCAATCTTTTTTAAGCAATACGGATTTAAGAGATGCAAATTTAAGTGATGCAAACCTGAGTGGAGCCAATCTAGAAAGAGCTAATTTTAATCGTGCCAATCTTAGGGGTGCCAATCTGAGTAGAGCTAATCTAGAAGGAGCTAATTTTAATCGTGCCGATCTTAGTGGTGCCAACCTAAGTGGAGTTAATCTAGAAGGCGCGGATTTTAGTCGTGCCGATTTAAGTCATGCAAATCTTAAAAACGCCAATTTAACTAATGTCAATCTCAATAAAGCCGATCTGAGCGAGAGTAATCTGCAAAAATCTAATTTACAACAGGCAATACTCAAAGGAGCTAATTTTCGGGGAGCCAATTTACGGGGAGCGGATTTGACTGGTGCTTTATTAAAAGAAGCCAGAACTAGTTTAGCAACTATCTCCGAATTAAATTTGCCAGGGTTAAATCAACTCAGTCGAGTAGATTTTAGTTCGGCTAATTTGAGTAGAGCAAATTTAGAAAAAGTAAATTTAAAAAATGCCAATTTAAGATTTGCTCTATTGCATGAAACTAAAATGCAATATGTTATTTTACAAAATGCCAGTTTAATTGATGTTTATCTTCGAGGCGCAGATATCAGAGGAGCTAATCTTCAAAACAGCATCTTAAGTGGGATTAACCTCAAAGGAACAATTATGCCTGACGGTAGTACACATCCGTAAATTAAGTTAAAGTTAATAATGTCTTTTTTCTTTTTAATGTTAGATGTCACGACTTGGAAGGTTAGCATTTTTAAGCAAGACTCAAACAACGTAATTTCGTTAAAACAGTACTTATGTTCGATCTCTATAGTCCCCAATTTATAATGATTTCAGAGAAA
>JAAUYH010247574.1_pt1 | contig 12636 bp, 11 predicted proteins | sample 7278061 | NCBI WGS metagenome assembly JAAUYH01 (sample SAMN14350203, study PRJNA611818) | marine sediment metagenome | isolation source: surface marine sediment (0.6m) | place: French Polynesia: Moorea | collected 2018-08
ACATTCTAAAGGGAATGTCTTTATCTGGTTGAGTTTGAAACTCAATATGTAAAATTAATTCCTCAGATTGCAAAAAGATTAAACTATCAGCCCGAATGGGTTCTAAAGATAATTCTGATGGTTTTAATTCGGTCAAAGGAAGGGGTTTCCCTAATAACCATCTTGCCATATCTTCGGGGAATTGGGCAGCGATAAATTTACAAATTGAATCATAAGCCATAATATTTATTATCCTCCAGATAATGTTTAAGACGTTCGTAGGTTTTTGCCCTTGCGCTGCGGGGACTTCCTAACTGTCCCCCACTACTTTTAGACTGTTTAATTAAGACATTGGACGCTTTTTCCACTAACTCATGGTGAGAGGGATGATGAGGTTTAGCCGGTGTATCCAAGGAACATCTGGCCATGCGTAAAATGCTCGTTTGCGACTGGGTGACACTATTGCCCTCCTTATCTACCCAAGCTAAGGCATCCGTCCCTTCTGCGGTTCTCAGATACACCATTACCCCTTCTGGTTCCTCGGGTGTGGGACGATGATGACGGGTAGAATAGACCACATTGGCAAGACTCTCTATCTTTTTCGCCAGGGTAGGATTAGCATCGGTGGCATTTTTCCAGATTTGCAGAGCTTCTGAGATTAAATCCACTTCTCCTTCTTCTTCTTCGTCAATTACTTCTGATTTTTCCGTATATAAATCCATAATGACTTGATTTTCGTTCCCTTCAAAAAATGCCTCATCCGTTCCCACCACCTCTGCATTCTCTTGTAAACGGTTGATTAATCTTCCCTGTAGGTTGATCAGTTTTTCGACTCCATCTGCCGGAAAAAAGGAGTAACAGAGTATGGTGTCTGCTGTTTGGCCAATACGGTCCACCCGTCCGGCCCGTTGAATTAAGCGTATAATCGCCCAAGGTAAATCATAATTGACGATAATGGCGCAATCTTGCAGGTTTTGACCCTCACTTAACACATCTGTCGCAATGAGTATTCTTAGCTCATCATTAAGGGGAATTAATTCCTCCGTTGCCCAACTTTGATCGATAATTTCTGCTAATTCTTCTGAAATATCCACACAAAAGTTATCATCCCATCGGTCATTAAACCAGGTTTGCAATTTTTGGGTTGCGTCGTGGTCGAGAATATCCACATTCAGTTCCCCTTGTCCGGAGAGTCCAGAAAACGTTAAATTACTACTCCCTAAAAAAGCAATCGCGGCTAAGTTAGCATGGTTTTGGGGGATTAAATAGAGTTTGGCGTGAAGGGGATGACGACCATAGAGTTTAACGATTAATTTCTGAGACTGAAGTTGTTTTTTAAGTGTTTGCAGTCCTTTTTCATCTTCGTTGGTGGGGGTTCCCATTAATAACTGTTGGCGAAACTCTTGGGCCACTTGTTTACGTAATCTTGTAACTTCTGCTGAACCCATGCGTGTCTTTTTATTACCTAACCCTAACCTTTGATGGAGTTCATCTTTGGGTAAACGTTGCATTCCCACTAACAGACGACAACAGGAATGTTTACCCCCTGAAAATTGTTCAATTTCATCCTGAATTAGTTTCCATCCTCTTAAATTGAAATATTTGAGAAAGTCTAACAGTTTCTCGTCGATATTATCAAAAATACGGGGCATATTCGATTCATATTAAAAGGGACTTAATCATCTTAAGTCCCTAGGTCACTTAATAGAAAGTTTGCCTAATTTCCTAACATTCGCTGCACTTTTGCTTGTAGTTGTCTATTGTTGGAGACAATTTTTTCAATTTCTAGAAATCGGTTTAATTTGAGTCCTTGAGTTTGGACGGTACCTTGTCGCTTTTCTTCAGCATCATCCATAATTTCGTTGAATTTGACAACAACATTTCTAAATTTTTCTAAGTCTGCTGAAGAATTAACCGACTCCGATCGCAACTGTCTTTGACTTTCATTAATTTCCATGAATCGTTCGGGGGTTAATCCCTCTTTTTTTAACGCTTTGGCCATTTCTCGCTGGGTCATTGCTTCAATGCGTTTAAATTGTTTAATGATCTGCACAAACTGTTGTAACTCCAAAGGACTTACTTCGGGGTCAACGACGGTTTCTGTTTCGATGGTGGGTGAGATAGGACCATTAAATTGACCGTAAGCAACAGTGGGACTCATTAATCCGACTATCGTGATCACACCTCCCACCACAAGAGATTTAAACATACAATTTTTCCTTAATCCGCTTCGTCTACAATTCCAGTATAGTCGACGGCTTTGTATAATTATTGTTCATCAATAATGCTGTCTCGATCCAATAATAAGAGGTTTCGCAGTTGATCCGTATCTAATTCTGTTAACCATTGTTCTCCTACATCAACGGTTTGTTCGGCTAATTTTTGCTTACTTTCTAGCATTTCGTTAATTTTTTCTTCTAGGGTTCCAGTACACACAAATTTATGCACTTGGACATTCCGTTTTTGTCCCAAACGAAACGCGCGATCGGTTGCTTGATTTTCTACCGCAGGGTTCCACCAGCGATCGATATGAAAAACATGGTTAGCGCGGGTTAAATTTAAACCGGTTCCTCCTGCTTTTAAGGATAAGATGAAAATTCTCGGTCCGTTGGGATCTTGTTGAAAGCGATCGATCATTTCTTGTCTTTGAACCCTACGAGTGGCACCATATAAAAAGAGAACTTCTTGCTGTAATTTTTTCTGAAGATAGGGTTGTAATAGTTTGCCCCATTCTGAAAATTGAGTAAAGATTAAAGCGTGATCCCCTTCTTCGATTAATTCTTCTAACATTTCTTCAAGCCTTAAAAGCTTACCAGATTTTTCTGCTTTTGTCAAGTTTTTTTGTTTAAGAAAATGAGCGGGATGGTTACAAATTTGTTTCAGTTTCATCAGCAAACTTAAAACTAATCCTTTTCGTTCAATTCCTGTTTTTTCTTCGATTTCTTTGAGGGAATTATCCACTAATTCTTGATACAATTTTGCTTGTTCTGAGCATAACCCACAAAAGACGTTCATTTCTTGTTTTTCGGGTAAATCTTGGATAATCGTTTTATCTGTTTTTAAGCGTCTGAGGATAAAAGGACGCACTAAAGAACGCATAATTTGTAATGATTGTTTATCTCCATATTTTTCGATGGGAGTGGCAAAGCGACGGCGGAAAAATTGCTGTGTCCCTAAAAATCCTGGGTTGAGAAAGTCTAGAATTGACCATAATTCTGTTAAGCGATTTTCTACAGGAGTCCCTGTTAAAGCAATACGAAACTGTGTAGAGAGTTGACGCACTGCTTGAGATTGTTTGGCTTGAGGATTTTTAATATTTTGTGCTTCATCTAAGACAATACCCTGCCATTCTACCTGTTCAAAGCTTTTGATATCTCGATGAAGTAAGGAATAGCTAGTGATGATAATATTTTTTTGATTCACTTCTTTAACAAAGGCTTTCCCTTTACTGCGTTTATCTCCATGATGGATCAAAGTAGACAAACTTGGCGCAAATTTTTTGACTTCTCTTTCCCAGTTATTTAAGACAGATGTGGGACAAATGACTAAGGTTGGTTGCTGTAACATTTCTTCGCTTTTTAGATATAAGAGAAAGCCAATTAATTGCGGGGTTTTTCCTAATCCCATATCATCAGCAAGACAAGCACCTAATCCCCATTTTTCTAAGAAAGCTAACCAACCCACCCCTCGCTGTTGATAGGGACGTAATTGACCTTTAAATCCTGTTGGATTTTCGATGATAGGTATAGATTCATTATTATTTATGGTATTAATGAGATTAGCCAATTCTCCTGTAGCTTCAAAGTTAGTAATGGGTAATTTAGCAATGGTTGAACTGTCTCCTGTGCTGAACCGTAAAGCATCTTCTACCGAAAGTTCTAAGGGATCATAAGACTTATTTAAAATTTCCTGTGCTGCTTTAACATCCGAAGGTTGTAGGGCAATCCATTCTCCTTTTACTTCTACTAAAGGGGATTTTTGAGCCAATAATTTTTCAAAGTCTTTTTTAGATATAGTTTTATCCCCAATAGCCAAGTTGAGCTTGTAATTTAATAAACTTTTTAAGCTAAGTCTTTGTCCTTTTCTTGTTTTAACTTCTGCACTTAAACTAATCCCTAGACGTTTTTCTTCAACCCCTTGTTCTAAACTAGATGGTAAGACAACGCCTAACCCATTATCCTTAAGAATATTGGCAATAGAGCGAATAAATTCATAAACTTGAATAGGATCTAATTCGCAAAAAATAGGTTTATTTTCTTGTAAACTTTCTTCAACGATATAGTATAAACGCGAGGCTAAACCCAATCCTTTTAATAGGGTTTCTTGGGGATAATTGATAGTTCGATCATTCCAAACCAATTTAGTAACAGGATGATTCCAAATAACGTCAGCAGAAATTAAAAAATTGGGATTATCTAAAGCTTGTAAACAATAGGTTAAACACCAGTTGCTTTGCTCTGATGTTTTCTTATTTTTCTTCGGTGTCTCTAATTGAAAACAGACTCGAAATTGATTAATACCTAATTGTTGATTATTAGGGCTAATAATATATTCATCTAAAGAAGAAGTCCAATTACTGAGCGCATTGTTTAATCCTTTTATTTCTAATTCTGCTGCTTCAAGTTTAGGTGATTTTTGTGTTAAAGACTGTAACCATTTTTGGATAAATGAATTAGGGGTAATGGAAACATCAAAAAATTGCCGAACCTGTTGATCAATAATCTGGGAAAAGAAATCAAGGATAATAGTTTGTTTTAACCATGTATCAGATAGTTTAGCCTCACTTAAATTATGATAAGCAAGACAACTGTTAGGTATAGTTTGTAGAAAGGTAGAGAACCTTTGCTGATCTACTAAACTATCTAGTAAAGGATACCATCGTCCATAATAGTCGTTTTCTTGTTGTTCTATTCCTGGTAAATATTTCCCTCTGGTTAATAAGTCTAGACTCCAACGATATAGATGAGTCCAAAACTTTAAATCTTCTCCTATGAAATTTTCACTATTATTAGTTAATCCTAATGGTAACTGCTCTAAAATATAGACTACATTATCAATGTTTAATTTTATTCCTTCAATTTGCCAAGGAATTAAGCTTATGGCATCTTGAGCAACATCAGATTCTTTTAATTCAGTTGATAATAGAGGAATAGGTTGGTTTGATGAGTCATTATTTTTACTAGGCAAATAAAATGTTTTTGTAATCTCCTCTATTTTTTTACTATTTTGGATTTTAATATTGTTTGACTTTAATTTTTCAAAAAGCTCCTCTTGTTTGATACCAAAAGGATAAACTAAAATAGAATCTTCTGATGATGTATCATTAGATAAAGATTGCCAAGTCTCTCCCCAAATAAAAAAATATTTTTCCTGTGTATTTTCAATCCACGTTCCATGTAAAACTGTCATATTTTTCCTTATTTATGTTTTTCAATTGTTGTCTGAAGACTGGAAAGCTTATCTGACATACCTTTACTCATACTATCAAATTAATGGCTCTATTTTACTTTGATCATCACTGTCAATCATTTACAAAAATGGGTGGTTATTGTTTGAGCAAATATTATCTTTAACTTTCAGTAATGATAACTCATATTTATAAAATGAATTAAATTATTATGAATTTCTTATCATTAAGCAAAAGGGTCAATCATAGCATTTTGAGAGAAAAAAAGGAAAATTTGAGTAACGAAGTTGCGCCCTTTGACCTACTTATGATAGATTATTTATCGATAATCTCAGGCTTGTTTGTGTAAAAAAGGCAAAATAAGGCGATCGCCACGAAGTCAAAAACTGGTAATTAACTAATAATAATCAATAATTATGAAAGTAACCTTAGATATTGCTTCATCGGACTTAGAAAAACTGTTAAATCCGATGATGAAAGAAAACCGTATTGCGCTTAACGATATCAGTTGGGATGAATACGAAAGTCTTTTAAGCATTTTCAAAGATAAACCCTTGTTACGTTTAAGTTATCTGGAAGGAAATCTTGAAATTATGACCAATTCTCCAGAGCATGAAATGATCAAAACGTTAATAAGAAGATTAATCGAAATTTACGCGCTAGAAAAAGCAATAAGTTTATATGGATGTGGTTCAGCAACTTATAAAAAAGAGGCACAAGTAAGAGGATTAGAACCAGACGAAAGTTATTGTTTTGGTAGTCGTAAAGAGATTCCTGATTTAGCCATAGAGGTGATTATAACCAGTGGAGGTATTAATAAATTAAAAATCTATCAAGGATTAAATGTTCCTGAAGTTTTATTTTGGCAAGAAGGGAAATTGACCCTTTATCGTTTAATTAATGAGTTAGATGGTTATCAAAAAGTTGAGCAAAGTCAATTCTTACCTGAACTCAACTTTGAAATATTACAACAATACATTAACCCAGAAGAAGAACCAAAAATGGTTTATGAGTATCGTCAACTGATTAAAGAATAAAAAAGATTAATTGATCATTTCTCGTAAATCATTGATAATAGGTAAGGAATCGTTAAACACAAAAGAAGGAATAGATGCTTAAAGCTGGAATCGTTGGACTCCCTAACGTCGGTAAATCCACATTATTTAATGCTCTTGTTGCTAATGCTAAAGCAGACGCAGCCAACTTCCCCTTTTGTACCATAGAACCCAATGTCGGGGTGGTATCGGTTCCCGATGAACGATTAGCTGTCCTAGCCGAACTTTCCAAGTCTGAGAAAATTGTTCCCACTCGCATCGAATTTGTAGATATCGCCGGTTTAGTCCAAGGTGCATCCAAAGGAGAAGGACTCGGTAACCAATTTTTAGCCAATATCCGAGAAGTCGATGCCATTGTTCACGTGGTGCGCTGTTTCGATGATGATGATATTATTCATGTATCTGGTTCCGTTGACCCGGCTAGGGACATCGAAGTTATTAACCTAGAACTCGCCTTATCTGACCTTGCTCAAAGCGAAAAACGTCTAGAACGAGTGAGAAAGCAGATAAAGGGCAAAAAAGAAGGCCAAGAAGAAATACCCGCCTTAGAGAAGATTGTCGCTGCGCTCAATGAAGGAATCGGAGCGCGTCACGTCGAATTAACCGAAGAAGAAGAAGAATTAATTAAGTCCTTAGGACTCCTCACCCGTAAACCGATTATTTATGCGGCCAATGTGTCCGAGGATGACTTAGCAACGGGGAATGATTGGGTAGAAGCAGTCAAGAAAATTGCCGAAGCGGATAAAGCGAAAGTGGTGATTGTTTCGGCGCAAGTGGAATCAGAATTAGTCGAAATTCCCGATGAAGAAAAAGCCGACTATTTAGAAGCATTAGGTGTCAAAGAAGGCGGTTTACAATCTCTCATTAAAGCGACATACGAATTATTAGGACTGAGAACCTATCTAACCACTGGACCCCAAGAAACCCGCGCATGGACTATTTTAGCCGGTATGAAAGCACCTCAAGCAGCCGGGGTTATTCATACAGATTTTGAACGGGGGTTTATTCGGGCCGAAACGGTGTCTTACGAAGATTTAGTTGAGTGTAAAACCATGACCGTTGCTAAAGAAAAAGGGTTAGTGCGTAGTGAAGGAAAAGAATATGTGGTCAAAGAAGGAGATGTGATGTTATTTCGGTTTAACGTTTAAAAATTTTTTGATAAGGCTTTGGTTAAACGTTTCAAAGCTAAAGAACTATCTTGGGGGTCTAAATGAACATCTAATAAACAAAAACCCTCTTGATAATTTTGAGCTTCCAATAAAGCAGATTCCAGTTCATCTTCGGTTCTAATATCAAATCCTTTCCCCCCATTAAAAATGCTAGGAAGCTGACTATAATTCCACAATAAAATGTCATTAAACTTTCCATCCTGCATAGGTCTTTCCGTTCCGTAGCCTAAATTATTGAGAACAATAATAATCGGATTTAACCCATAACGAACAATGCTAGATAATTCCATTCCGGTCATTTGGAACGCCCCATCCCCAACAATAACTAGGGGACGAATGTGAGCATTAGCCATTTGTGCGCCTAAACTAGCAGGAACAGCGAACCCCAAAGACGCATAATAAGCGGGAGAAAGAAAGCGAGTTTTTTGATGTACTAATAAATCGGCCCCTGCAAACAACGCATCTCCCACATCAGCCATCACAATCATATCATTGGTAATGAAAAGATTTAAGCGTTCAAAAAGTCTTTCAATGGTGATTTTTTCTCCTGATTTAACTGTATATTCTCGAGGAAGTTGGGGACGAGAAGGTAACTTAATTTGGCGATAATTGAGGTTAGCTGTTAGTAACCCGTTCAGAAAATCCTTTAACGAAATATCCTCATAATGATGGAAATGTATCGAAGCTTTTTCACTGGTAATATAAATAAAAGATTTAGGATTTAAGTGAGCCGTAAAAATCCCTAAATTAACATCAGATAAAAAAGTTCCCAATAAAATTAAACAATCACTTTCTTCCACGTATTGACGAGTCAATTCATTGCCCATTGCTCCTTCATAAATTCCTAAATTATTGGGGTGCATTTCATTAATTACAGATTTTCCCAATAAGGTTTCAGCCACAGGAAGATTGGTTTTTTCTACTAATTTCAGCAGAGTATCTTGTAACTTAAACCGATGAAGTTCTACCCCCGCCAAAATAACAGGACGTTCAGCTTTATTGATAAGATTAAACGCTTCTTCTAACGCTTCCTGTAGGGCATCAGGGTTAGATGAATTAAGGGAAGGAGAGGGGATAGAATCGAGATTTCCCTTTAAATAAACCACATCTCTAGGTATTTCAATATAGACCGGTCTTTTATAGCGTAACGCTGCCATTAAAACCCGTTCAATTTCTAAATAAGCGGTATCTGAATTATCTAAAACTGTGGAAGCAACGGTTATTTCTTGAAACACTTTATATTGTGTATCAAATTCTCTAACTTTATGATGAAGGAGGGGATTTTTGATGCGTTCATTAATACCAGGAGAACCACTAATGACCACCACAGGGGATTTTTCAGCAAAGCATTGGGCGGTGGTATTAGCAATCTTTAAACCTCCAACACAGTAGGTGACACAAACAGCACCCAAACCGCATAAACGAGCATAAGCATCAGCAGCAAAACCAGCACCTTGTTCATCACAAGTGTTAATAAATTCAATATCACTGTCTTCTAATAGTTTATTAAAGCCTAAAACAAAATCTCCTGGCACTCCAAAAACGTGATTAACGCCTAATTCTAAAAGTCGTTTAATAAGATAGTTACCAATGGAATCATTACTTTTCATCTTTTTGACCCTTACACTTTATTTTTGTAGGTTGAAATTAGGTTAAAGTAGGGACTAATGCTGGTTATCTATATCTATTCTAACGTGCAATCAAAAAAAACAGCCCAAGAAATGCTTGGACTGCTACAAAGAGTAGCCGATGCAGCGAATGATTGAAAACGAACGGCTAACTCTTTTTACGGAGACACTTTAAAAATTTGGATAGTTAACAGGAGATTAAATCTGTTGCCTAATTTAACTTAAGTGACCCGTTATGTTGACTTTTGTTCCCAAACTAATCACAAACGTAATCAGAACGAACCCATCCTTCTCGACCATTAATATAAATGCGTTGCCATCGATAACCGCCTCCATCATGGCCCATCGTACTGTCATAAATGGTTACCGTTTGTCCATTAGAAATCTGTGTCCAATAGCCATAATTGGTTCCTGGTCCTTGTCTAACATTTAAACGGCCATTACGGTCATTGGTACAAATCTGTCCGTAGTGAGCTTGTCCCCCTTGTCCTCTGCAGTTGTCATAAGGACCGCATCCAGGCCCTTGTCGTTGTGCTTGCAGGGGTAAAGCCGTTGCACCCAATAAAATGATACTCGCCATCAAAGTTTTTAACATGGTTACATCCTCCCGTGTGTGAGAAGTAAAGAAAGTAAGAGTAAGAATTAAACTTGTAACTTGACCTCTAAATATTGCGGTCGATACGTATGAACGTAGTTCAACACTTGGTCAAGGTCACGTTTATTGGTTAGGGCGATACATCCTTCTGTTCCATCTTCTCCGTTGGTTTTTTGGAAAGATGGGTCATAATGAATCCCTAATGCTGACCTTCCGGTGGGAAAAAGGGGTTCAACGGGGAGAAATCTTCCCCCAACTTCGGGATGAGTTCCGGCCACCTCTGTACTCGCTACCTGATATTGACCATCCGGTAACGGTGCTTCTGTTCCTGCTTGGTGGCGATTTCTGTTTTGACTTTCAGCGCGTCCTGTAACGGTTTGATACGTAGCAATTAAGCGACCATTGCCATACAGTCGTAATTCATAAATGGGGTTCCCCATCGTGTTACGGGTATCGGTAGGGGTCAACGTCATATAGCTACCTTGAGCAACTTCTGCCGTTTCGTAGGGTTGAATCGGTTCTGCATCAGAGGTGTCTAAAGGTTCGGTACGGTTCGGTTCCTTTTGCCAAGATTGAACGTTTTGTTGATACTTGGGTTGTGTATTCTCGGACTGGTACGGATTACTGTTGTAAGGATTAATAGGAATGGGCGGTTTTAACGGTTGTTCTGTGTTAAGGGTTGAGAGATTTTGACTGGTAAACTCAATATTGCTATGTTCCTCGATGGTTTTAAAAGGTTCCTCTTCTTGTTGTTTTCCATAAGAAACATAGGCAAACATAACCATACAACTTAATAAAGCCAATGTCAGTTTAAATTTCATAATCCATACCTATTTATTTAAAAGTGAGAAAAATTTGGTCTACTGAATGTCGACGATTAATAATTGAGGTTTATAGGTTTCAACAAAACTTAATAAGGTAGTGAAATGGGAACGAGAACTCAAACCAATACAACCAGCCGTTCCATCTTCTCCATTATTTTTATTATAACTGGGATCATAATGAATTCCCAAGGCACTTCTACCCGTAGAAAATTGAGGATAGACGGGTAAAAAACGGCCCCCCACTTCCACTAAAGTTCCGGGAACACTATGGGAACTGATTTTATAATTTCCATCGGGTAAAGGGGCCTCGGTTCCTGATTGATGACGGTTACGGGTTTGGGTAAAATACCGACCAGCAACGGTTTCAAACGTATATAAAAGTTGGCCTTGATGATAAACTCTCAGGAAATAAATGGGATTTTTTTGTTGATTGGTCATCCCCGATGGCACTAAATGTAAACAAGTATTACAAGGTCGCGCCATGTTATAAGCTATCTGTTGAGGTTCGGCGCTGATTCCGACATGATTAGGGGTCATTAAAGGGGACAATAATCCTAACACTAGAGAAGAAAATAACCAACGAGTCATCATATTTCATTCCTTAACTTTATATTCACAAAACTTAATTATCCACACCAAATTTGAGCATTAGCTGACTAGGAATCATCTCCAATGAATCCCTAACCTGATTTAGTCTGGAAACCTTGCATTTCCTGGCTCAATGCCAGGTCAAATAACTCTCACACCTCTAGTTAACTATTACTGTATCTCTGAGTTTCTGAGTTGAGGGGGATTCTTTTATTTTTTTTTATAATCTTTGTTACAAAAATAACTTCTATCAAAGCTTAATTCTATTCTATCGGGACTTAATCGTATTAATCTGTCACGGTAAATATCAGATGAATTCACCGAGGGAAACCACACCATTTTGGGTCGAATAAACCGTATTGTCTCCTACTTTTCCTCTGGTTATGATGAAGACAAGCAATAAAAAACAATCAATAAGCACCATCAGGAGATTAAAATTATGGCACTGGTACGTTATAACCCTTGGAAAGAAATGAACGCTTTACAACGTGAAATTAATCAACTCTTTGATGAAGGATTTTTAACCAATTCACAACGGGAATCTCAAGACCTAACCTTTGCCCCTGCTGCTGAACTTTCTGAAACTGATGACGCAGTAATGTTGAAATTAGAACTTCCTGGAATCAAGGCCGAAGATGTCGATATTCAAGCGACAAAAGAAGCTATCTATATCACAGGAGAACGGAAACAAACGGTTAAATCAGAAGAAAACGGTGTGACTCGCAGCGAGTTCCGTTATGGAAAGTTTTCTCGTTCAGTGGCGTTACCTGCTCTCATTAATAATACTAAAATCAGTGCAGAATACAAGGACGGAATTCTTCACCTAACGTTACCGAAAGCTGAAGAAGAAAAGAATAAAGTGGTCAAAGTTACCCTTGGTTAATCTTCGCAGCTAGGTAATACCAAATTCCTAACGTTTGGTCACATATTTCCGTAGGGGTCAACGGCCGTTGACCCCTACAATATACACATCTTTATTGTGTCATTCCGAGGAACGAGGAATCTCTGTAATGTCCTAACCCTAATGAGTAGTGTAATATTTGTCGTTCCAAGTAACGAGAAATCTCATTTATTACTATTAGTTACCATTATTCACGCTACTAAGAGTTGATAAATGGCAGTTTCTATTAGTTTCTCTTTGTCTTCTATTCCTTAAAAGTTGCTTCTGATACTTTTCTTATTCTGTCATACAAAATTATTCCTTGTTCTATGCAAGTAGTATCAACACATAATTTTCCTTCTTCAATAAATTTAGCTGTACTATGTAAACAATCAATAATATAAGTAGCTAGGCAGAATTAAATAGAAAACGTTCAGTGTGATATTTTCCTTTTTGAGCGCGAGCTTCGATCCCATCGATAACGGCGATCGCTAAATCATATTCATCTTCA
>JAAUYH010225250.1_pt1 | contig 12635 bp, 12 predicted proteins | sample 7278061 | NCBI WGS metagenome assembly JAAUYH01 (sample SAMN14350203, study PRJNA611818) | marine sediment metagenome | isolation source: surface marine sediment (0.6m) | place: French Polynesia: Moorea | collected 2018-08
GCTCGGCGCACCGGTCAATGGCTGGCGCTGGACACTTGTGCTTGCGGTCGCCGTCGGCACACTGGTCGGTGTCGGGTCGACTTACCTGCCGGAATGGGCCGAACTGATCTTTGGCGTCCCGGCGATCCTCGCCAGCTATGCCTGGGTTATCTGGAAATGGGGTTTCGGACCCGAGGATCGAAAACTGTTCAAGATGAAGGGCTGACGCGCCTCAGCCGAGCCGTCCATTTACCAGTTGCAGCAGATCGGTCTCGGGGCGCGCGCCATAGTGGGAAATGACCTCCGCGGCGGCGATCGCGCCGATGGTCAGACAATCCTGTACCGGGCGTCCCTCATAATAGCCGCTGAGGAATCCGGCAGCAAAAAGGTCCCCTGCACCCGTCGTGTCGACAATATGTTCGATGGGCTCGGCGGCGACGCTGTACGTGGTGCCATCGTGCACCGCCAGCGCGCCTTTCTCGCTGCGGGTGACAACGAGGATCTCGACATGCCGGGCAGTCTCGGCAACGGCGGCGGCGTCGAAATCATCGGTTTCGCAAAGCGCATGGATCTCCGCTTCATTGGAGAAGAGGATATCGATCTTGCCGCCCTCGATCAACGCCTTGAAATCAGCCCGGTGCCGGTCAACGCAGAAGGTGTCCGACAGGGTGAACGCCACCTTGCGGCCATGCTCTCGCGCAATGTCGATTCCCAGCGCCATCGCCGCCTTAGGTTCTTCGCTGTCCCACAAATAGCCTTCGAGATATAGAATGGCGCCGCTCGCGATCAGCTCCGCATCGACCGCTGCCGGCGGCAGATATTGTGACGCGCCTAGAAAGGTGTTCATCGTCCGCTGCGCGTCCGGTGTCACGAAAATCAGGCAGCGGGCCGTCGGCGGATCGATGCCCAGCGGCGGCACATCGAAATCGATCCCGGTTGCGCGGATATCATGGGCAAAAACCTCGCCCAGCTGGTCGTCAGCGACCTGCGCGATCAACGCACATTGCCGGCCCAGCGTGGAGGCACCGGCCAATGTGTTCGCACCGGAACCACCACTGATTTCCCGGGCGGGACCCATGTCGCGATACAGTTCCTTCGCCCGCTGGGCGTCGATCAGCGTCATGCTTCCCTTGGCCAGCTGTTCCTCTTCCAGGAAATTGTCACTGGCCTGGGCGATCACGTCGACAATCGCATTGCCGATGGCAACAATATCATAACGGGAATCATTGAGGTCGCGGGTCATGTTGGTCCTTTTCCTGTTGTGTCGCCGAGCGTTAAGGAGAAGCCGGAAGCGCTGCAAGCAGAATTGACGCGATCAGCCCATTCGCTACAGATGGCTCCATGATCCAGGCGCTCCTGCTTTCCATTCGCCAGTTGTCCGACCCGAAAATCGCCACTGTGCTGGTCAAGACGATACTGATCTCGCTGGCGCTTTTTGCACTGTTCGGGATCGCGGCTTTTTTCGGGCTGGTCTGGCTGTTCGAATGGCTGGGCTGGCACGAGGGCGGCTTCTGGGCGGCGACCGCAGCGGTGTTGGTGGCGCTGCTGACGGCGATATTGCTGTTCCGGGTCATCGCCATATTCGTGCTCAACATCTTCTCCGACGACATTGTCGATGCAGTTGAACGTCTCCACTATCCGGACCGCGCGGAAACGGCCAAGCCGCCCGGCTATGTGCACGGCGCGAAGATGGGCCTCGCATCGGTTGGCCGGACGATCGGCTACAATCTGCTGGCACTGCCGGTCTATGTCGTGCTTCTGGTCACCGGTGTCGGCGCGCCGCTGGTCTTTTTCGCGGTCAACGCGATCCTGCTCGGCCGCGACCTGCAGGACATGGTTGCCTCGCGCCACGTCGAACAGCTGTCGCAGATCGAGGAACGGTGGCGGATCCCCAAGCTGGACCGGTTTCTGCTCGGCCTGTTGAGCGCCCTGCTGCTGGCCGTGCCATTCATCAATTTTCTTGCGCCGGTAGTGGCAGCCGCTATGGCTACCCACCTCGTCCATGGAAGGACTTCGGAGGGACAGAAGGCATGACGCGAAACATCCTCATCCTGCTCGCGGTACCGGCGCTGGCGGCCTGCGCGTCGACGGCGGCGCCGACCGCGCCAACCTTGCCGGTGGCCGCGCCAACGACATTGGACAATGTGCGCGGACTCGACATCGTGATGAACAAGACGGCAAGCCACCTGATCCGTATCTTTGGACGGCCCCAATTGGACGTTGCCGAACCACCCGCGCGCAAGCTGCAGTTTGCCAGCGGCGCTTGCATAATGGACGCCTATCTATACCCGCCACAGGAAGGCGGCGAGCAGCGCGTCACCTACATCGACACGCGTCGCAGTGACGGGGTCGAGGTAGACCGCGTCTCCTGCGTAAACGCGCTAAGGCTGCGCTGAACCGAGTTCGGCCAGCGCCCATCGGGCGGCCTCCGCCACCACAGGATTCTCGTCACTGGTCAGCCTCTCCACGACCGGCGTGATGGAAACATCCCTGCTGTTGCCAGCGGCGATCAGTGCGTTGCGGACCATGCGATCGCGTCCGATCCGCTTGATCGGCGATCCCGAAAACAGTGCCCGGAAGCCCGCATCGTCGAGTTGCAGCAGGTCGGCAAGCTCGGGTGCGGCGAGTTCCCCGCGCGGCAGGAATGCCTTGTGCGCCGCCGCGGCGGCGGCGAACTTGTTCCAAGGGCAGACCGCCAGGCAGTCGTCGCATCCGTAAATGTGATTTCCCATCGCCTTGCGGTACTGATGCGGGATCGGACCCTTGTGCTCGATCGTCAGGTAAGAAATGCATGCCTTGGCATCGAGCTGGTAGGGAGCCGGAAAAGCGTCGGTCGGGCAGATTTCCTGGCAGGCGGAACAACTGCCGCAGCGATCCTGACCTGCGACCGAGGGCTTCAGTTCGAGCGTGGTATAGATGGCGCCAAGAAACAGCCAGCTGCCATGTTCCCGGCTGACGAGATTGGTGTGCTTTCCCTGCCAGCCCAGGCCAGCCGCCTCGGCCAGCGGCTTTTCCATGACAGGGGCCGTATCGACGAACACCTTCACTTGGCAATCGCTCACCTCGACCAGCCATCGGGCAATGCGTTTCAGCGCCTTCTTGATGACATCGTGATAGTCCCTGCCCTGCGCGTAGACCGAAATGCGCCCGCGGCCGTGCGCGTCGGCCAGGCCCATGGGGTCCTCCGACGGGGCGTAGCTCATGCCCAGCATGATCACCGATTGCACTTCGGGCCAGAGGCCGTCCGGACTGGACCGCTGGTTTACGCGGTCTTCCATCCAGATCATTTCGCCATGCGCGCCTTGCGCCAGCCATTTTCGCAGCCGTTCACCAGTCTCCGGCGCGAGTTTTGCAGGCGCAATGCCAAATGCCACAAACCCCTCTTCTGTGGCCCTTTTTTGCAGCTCTTCGGTCAATCTTAACTTGTCATTGGCCATATGGCGCCACTATCTCTGACAACATCTGCGAATGAAAGCTGAAATGCACGCGCCCGTGACACGAAACGCCATCGAGACTCACAATATCGTCAAGCGATTTGACGGCGAAGCAGCAGTTGACGGCATCAGCCTGACCATCAAGGAAGGCAGCATTTTCGGGATATTGGGACCGAACGGGGCGGGCAAGACAACGACGCTGCGGATGTTGCTCGGGATTATCGACCCCGATGAAGGCGAACGATTCCTGCTCGGCTCACCCCATCCGATTTCGAAGGCGCACCAAGTCGGTTACCTGCCCGAGGAACGTGGTCTCTACCAGTCAATGAAGGCTTATGATGCGATTGCCTTCATGGGCGCCCTGCGCGGCCTCCCACTCGCCGAGGGGCGCCGGCGCGGCAAGGAAATGATGGCAGAACGCGGTCTTGGCGATGCAATTGACAAGCAGATTCGGCAGTTATCCAAGGGCATGGCGCAGACCGTGCAGCTGCTCGGCACGATCGTCCACGAACCCGACCTGATCATCCTCGACGAACCCTTTTCCGGTCTCGACGCGCTCAACCAGGGCAAGCTGGAACAGCTGATCCGGGCGCAGGCCGACAAGGGGGTAACGGTGATCTTCTCGACCCACGTGATCGCCCACGCCGAACGGCTCTGCGAGGAAATCGCGATCATCGCCGACGGCAAGACTCCATTCAAGGGAAAGGTCTCGACGGCCCGCGACCGGCTGCGCCCGCAAGTGCACCTGGAAACCCGCAATCTCGACGGACCATGGCGCTCGGCGATCCCCGCTGAATGCCAGCCGCTCGGCCACAATTGGCATTTCACCCTTCCCGAAAGCGGCGTCGAGCCGTTGCTGCATGCGCTTGTCGAGGGTGGAGCCGGAATTGAATCGCTGTCGATCGAACGGCCGGGATTGCATGACGCCTTTGTTCACATTGCCGGCGAGGCGGTGGCGCGGAAAATGGACGAGGACACGGCGGCCGACACCTTGGGAGACACCGCATGATAGAGAGGTTTCGCGAGACCGTGCGCGCGGCGTTTATCATTGCCCGCCGCGATTTCACTGCAATCATCTTTTCGAAATCATTCTTCTTCTTCCTGCTCGGACCACTCTTTCCGCTTGGCGTAGGCGTCGCGTTCGGTGGGCTGGGTTCGCAGATCTCACGCGATATCGACCAGCCGGTCGTCGGCGTGGCGTTGGAAGCGGGGGAAACCGAACGCCTGCTCGATGCCCAGCAAAGACTGCGGCAAAACCTTGGCAAGCGTGAAATGCCGGACCTGCTGGTCCTCGACGACCTCGCGCCCGATGCGACTGATGTCGAGGCCAGGTTGAAGTCAGGCGAACGGCCGCTGACTGCAATCATCACCGGTTCACTCTCCAATCCCAAGCTGACCGGATCGGAACGGGACGTGAAACGCTGGCGAGGCAAGGTCGCACTGATGGCGGAAACGGCGCTAGCCGGTGGCGAGACAGTGACCGTGCAGACCGACACGATTGCCAAGACCGAAAGCTCTGACAAACGCGACCAGTTGATCACCGCACAGGCAGGTCAGGCAATCCTGATCATATTGACCACCGTACTTGCAGGCATGGTCCTGTCGAACCTCGTCGAGGAAAAGACAAACAAGATCATCGAAATCCTCGCTGCCGCCATTCCGATGGACGCAATCTTCCTCGGCAAGTTGTTCGCGATGCTGGGAATGGCACTGGTGGGCATTGCGGTGTGGACCTCGCTGGGCGTGATCGGCATTTCCGCAGCCGGAGGTGACTGGAGCGCCCTGCCCGCACCGGCCGTCGGCTGGCCACTGTTCGTGTTGCTGATGGTCGTCTATTTCTCCATGGCCTACCTGTTGCTGGGTTCGCTGTTCCTCGGCATCGGCGCGATGGCGACAACCGTACGCGAAGTGCAGACCCTGTCGATGCCGGTTACCATGGGCCAGCTGCTGGTTTTCTTTGTCGCCTATTCGTCAATCACCAAGCTTGGCGAGCCGATCGAGTGGTTTGCCGTCGCATTCCCGTTCAGTTCCCCGTTCGCGATGATCGCGCGCGCAGCGCAGATGGACAATATCTGGCAACATGGAGTCGCGCTTTTATGGCAGGTCCTTTTCACCATGCTGATCATCCGTTTCTCGGTGATGCTGTTCCGCAAAAATGTCATGAAATCAGGGCCTAGCGCGCGCAAGAAGAGCATCTTCGCCCGCGCCGTCGGGAAATAGTCATTCGATTCGGGTCATTTGCCGAAATGCCATTGACAATGCTGTCAATAAAGGCAGACTGAACCGGTTTTCAAACGCAACCCAAAGTCCGGAGAGGATATGGACGCGGTTGCGGCAAGGAGAGAGCCATGGCAACCCAACCACTTCCGATTCCGGAAATCGATCTGAACAACCTGACGACCAGCCCAACCGCAGACGAAGTGCTGCAGGAATGGTACAAGACCCATCCCCCGGTCGCAGATGAAGATGCCAATCCCTGGGACGTCAGCCGCGCCGAACTTTATTCCAAGGACTTGTGGCGCAAACCCTTCGCCGAGATGCGCGCCAAGGAGCCGATCAATTTCATCGAGGGCGGCGTGCACGGTGATTTCTGGAACGTGACCACGCACAAGCCGATCCAGCATGTCGAAGCGCTGCCCGAAATCTACTCCTCCGACGTCGCACATGGCGGCATCACCATTGCCGATCCCGACTTTGACGAGGATTTTCAGCTGCCGATGTTCATCGCCATGGACCGGCCGAAACATACTGGCCAGCGCCGTACCGTGGCGCCCAAGTTCACCCCGAAGAACATGGCGGCGATGGAGGCAGAAATCCGCCAGCGCACGGGCGAAGTGCTCGACTCGCTGCCGTGGGACAAGCCGTTTGACTGGGTCGACAAGGTTTCGATCGAACTGACCACCGGGATGCTCGCCCTGCTTTTCGGCTTCCCGTGGGATGACCGCCGACTGCTAACCTTCTGGTCCGACTGGGCAGGTGACGTCGAGCTGGCAGTGGCGGAAGACCTGACCGCCCAGCGCCGACAGATCCTGTTCGAGATGGGCGCCTATTTCCAGCAGCTGTGGAACGAGCGGCTGAATGCCGAGGAACCGGGCGACGACCTGATCTCGATGATGATCAACAGCGACGCCATGAGCCAGATGGACCATATGGAATTCATGGGCAATCTCGTATTGCTGATCGTGGGCGGCAATGACACCACCCGCAACTCCATGTCGGGTTTCGCCTATGGTCTCGACATGTTCCGCGACGAACGCACCAAGCTGCAGCAGAATCCGGACCTTATTCCCAATGCAGTACAGGAACTGATCCGCTGGCAGACCCCGCTGGCCCATATGCGCCGCACCGCGCTGCAGGATCATGAGCTGTTCGACAAGCAGATCCGCAAGGGCGACAAAGTCGTGCTCTGGTACATTTCCGCCAATCGCGACGAGACCGTGTTCGAGAATGCCGACAAGGTGATCGTCGACCGCGAGAACGCCCGGCGGCACCTCTCCTTCGGCTATGGCGTCCACCGCTGCGTCGGCGCCCGGCTCGCCGAGTTGCAGCTGCGCATCCTGCTCGAGGAAATGCACGCCCGCCGCATGCAGGTAAACCCGACTGGCAAGCTTCGCCGCGTCCACGCCTGCTTCGTGCACGGTTTCCGGGAACTCGAGGTCGAGCTGTCAAAATATTGATCATTTGCCGTTCAGGCGCAAAACTGTAACCACCTCGCCATCGTCCGCGAATAATCGTGTGACAGGAAGAAGGATGTGCAGATGATATCGCTGAAACGGCGAACCGTCATTACAGGTGCGCTTGTTGGCGCAGGTGCCTATGGCGCCTTCAGCCTGAGCGGCATGTCGGGCCGCGCCGAAGCCCGGTCGGGCAAGAAGTTCCCGATCACCAGGACCGCAGAGGAATGGAAATCCAGGCTTGGCCCGGCGCGCTACAGGATATTGCGGCTGGAGGGCACGGAACGCGCCTTTACCAGCCCGCTCAACAATGAAAAGCGCAAGGGTGTATATGCCTGTGCCGGCTGCAATCTCGGGCTTTACCGGTCAAACACGAAATATGACAGCGGCACCGGCTGGCCGAGCTTCTGGGCTCCCATCGCCAAGGACAGGATCGGAACGTCGACCGACTACAAGCTGGGCTATCCCCGGACCGAGGTTCATTGTGCACGCTGCGGCGGCCATCTCGGTCATATCTTCAATGACGGACCGCGGCCGACCGGCAAGCGTCACTGCATCAACGGGCTGTCACTTAAATTCATCCCGGCCTGATCGGCGCTCAGCTTTCCGGCGCCTCTACCTGCTGCCAGAATTCGATCTTGATCCCGTCGCAATCGAGGATCCAGGCGAACTTGCCATAGCCTTCATCGACCTGGCCGAGAATCTCGAGGCCCTTGGCGCGCAACTGCTCGACATAGGCATCAAGGTCATCGACCCGAAGGTTGATCATGAACCTGGCTTCGCTCGGCTGCAAGTAATCGCTGTCTGGCGGAAAGTGCGAGATCAGGCTGTAGGGCTTGTCCCCGGTCTCGTCAGACCAGTTGAGCATCGGCCCATATTCCCCGTCGAGGCCCAGATTTTCCTTGTACCATTTGCGCGTTGCGGCGGGATCTTTCACCATATGAAAGACACCGCCCAGCCCGGTGACCCTTGCCATCATTCTCTCCATGGTTCTTGTTATTGTGCGACCATGGAACAACTGTAGCATATTTTACATATTGTTACGCACTTCTTTTGACATCACTCGCCAAATTAATAGGTCGTTGCCGCGGACATGCACGGGCTGCATCCACTCCGGATTTTGGCCTTTTTCAAGCTGGGCCCAGAGACCCTGGGGATGCTTGCGGGCGTAGATATCAAGCTCCGCTTCCCCGCGGCAGGCAACGACATATCTGATGTTGTACCGCTCCATCAGCTCGCGCGAAGTTCCGGCCTCGGAGGTGAATATCCTGATCTGCGCGGCCATGGCGCTGTCATTACGATGGTGGCTGGTCGCCAAAACACTGTGCGGAGTGAGCAGCAGAAGGCGCGGCCCGAAATCAAATGGTGCAGCGATATTGGTGCGCGGCAGGATATTGAGCCGTTCCAGCGAAGCGTCTGACTTGCAGGGCGGTTTGCCTGCGTTCCCCATTTCCTCGGCTTCGCTGTCTTCGCCGCCAGTCGCAGCGCCATAGACCGCAACCGCCAGCGGTCCCGGCATGATCAGGAACACGACACTGACCGTCGCCAGTATCCGCGTTGCCGGTCGCGACAGGCTGCGCGCTTTGAGGAAGAGCTGGTGCACCGCCCATGCCATGAACGGCAGTGCGTAGGCCGCCGCCACCGCTGCCGCCCGCTGCACGAAAAGCGACAGCAGAAACGCCCACAGGAAGGCATAACCGACCAGGAACAGCTTTTCGCGATCAAAATCGCTGCGCCGGCGCGCAATGATGTAAAGCAGGCTGACAAGACCGACGACGATCGAACCGCCGAGCAGCGTGACCATCGTCTTCGGGTTCTGGTACCAGATTGGCAGGCCCTCGAGAACGTTGACCAGCCAATATTCCCGCACGATCGGATCCATCGTTCCAAACGCCCCGCCAACGCACTGCGGTGCCGTGATGTATAGCACGCCGATCACCGCCAGCCCCGCAACCGCCAGCGCGGCAAAGCGCAGGCGCAGGTCGGCGCTTGCAAAGTGAATGGCGGGCAGGATGATCGCGCCACCAGCCGCGATCGCGAAAAGGTGCGCCGGAGACAGGGCATCACAATAATTGGCGGCCATGTCGAACGCCCCCTGTGATGCGAGGTAGAGGAAAAAGCTGCTAATGGCGAAAGTCAGCAAGGTCCAGAACAGCCGCACGCCATCTTCCAGCTGGATCGCCCAGCGCCAAACGAGCAGCACGACAAAGGCAGCAGTCAGCGGCAGGCCCTCCAGCGAAATCGACAGCCAAAGCGCCAGCGCCGCGCCCAGGGCGATACCGCCCTTTCGCTTTTCGGGCCAGAGCATCGTCCATAGCGCCCCCAGCGCCAGAACGATCTGCCAACCATGATGATCTATCCGCATTGGCCGGATCTGTGCCACGATCGGGATCGAAGTGGTCATCAACGCCGCGGCGAGCAATCCGGTACGGCGGTCGACCAGCTGTTCGGTTATTCGGAGCACGATCCACATGCCCACGCCCAGGGTCAACAGCGGAACAAGGACCATCGCCGCAGTCTCGGCCTGGGCGGAGCCCAATAGTGGCGTCAGCAGCAACACGAACAGGGCCAGCGGCAACTCGATCCAGCGCGGCCAGTGCATCGGCTGGCTTTCCGGTTCACCGATACGGTACTGCGTGGTGTCAAGCCAGCTCTGCCCGCCGAGCCAGTCACGCAACTGGACGATGCGTAGCTGGTCATCGGGATCCCAGCCGATACCGCTGGCGATCCGGTTGTTGGTGACCAGCACCAACACCAGGCAGATGGCGAGCCAGATCAGCAAGAATGGCAGGTGGCCGCGCAGGCGTTCCAATGTCCTATCCCTCGGGATTTCTGTCTTTGGCCTTCAGGTAAAGCCACGGAACCCGCTCCGGGTCAAATTGCGAGCGGTGATGCCGGTCGAAGAAAGGCGGCATATGGTCGCCGACGATCAAAATATCAGCCTCCGGGAAATCGCTCGCTGTGATCTCGGCAACCAGTGCGCGATCAATATCGTCGAAAATGGCGAACTGGCGGCAGATCATCGGAAAGTCGCTGGCCAGCTTTGGCGAAACACGCGCGCAATTGTCGGCGTTCAGATTCTGGCCGGTGGGAACCGGGATATGCGCGTTCAGCGTCAGCCAGTAGAGGAAAGTCGGCTGCTTCGCCTGTTTCAGGTTCTCGGCCAGCATGGCGGGCACCTGGCGGTCGCAGGCCCCGGCGAATACGCCGCCGCACCACTCTGCGCCTCGCGCTTGCAGTTCGGTCCAGAACTCCCGTCCCTCAAACCCGATCTTCGGGTACCAGTCCTCGCGCTTGAAGAAGGGCCCCTTGAAACTGTGCATCGCATGCGTCGCATAGCCCTTTTCGCGCAGCTGTGCGGGCAGGCAGTCAAGAACCTTCGGATCCTGCGTGTCGAGCAGCTCGTAATAATCGCCCCAGCGGCCGCACAATTCGCGGATTTCGCCGGCGGTGGTGCTGTTGTAATAGAGATTGGTACCGCTGCTGACCTCGTAGCGCGCGCGGATGGCGCTATTGTCATAATAGGCGAACAGCTTCTCGGCCATGGCCGGATTGCCTTTCGGCACGCCCAGCGATTCCACCATGATCATGACGAGGTGCCGCTTGCCATCGGCGCGTGCGGCAAAACCTGTTTGCCCGGTCGCCGATTCAAAATATGCACCCGCGGGTGCGGCCCGGAAATAGTGGCCGCGCATGCCCTCGCCCACCGCCGCATCGACGCCGACCAGGCCGAATATCAACGCCCCGCCAAGGATGATGTGCAGCGGTTTGCCGAAGTTGGTATCACGCTTCAGCAGGAACCAGCTGCCGCCCAATATGCCGATGATGACCACGGCGGCGGCAATATATTCGATCGAATTGGAAGGCTTGATCTCGAGGAAGAACTGCAACGAATAGAGCAGGGAGTCGAGCGTCAGGCTGAACAGACCGGAGACAAAGGACAGCAGGGAAAATACCATCACCGCGACAAAGGCGAGCCATTGTACGACGTGCGGCATCCGCTTGGCGAGCAGGCCGACAAATCCGGCCAGGGCAATCGGGATTGCGCGCGGCGGCGCGCCGACCATCCACATCGCCATGAAGGCAATGTTGGACAGCACCAGCCAGACCAGTGCCCAGTTCAGGAATTTCACGAAGTCCGGACTGAACCGCGGCATCGACTTGCTCGCCGGTTCGATCCGGGTATCCATGTAGCTCACCGGAACACCCCATATTTGCGAGTCAGGTAGACCGCGAAGAAGCTGACCGCCACGGCGGCGCCCTTGGCGATGACCGGCAGCACACCGGCATCGGTCAGCCAGCTGACCATGCTGACGGTAATGCCGAGACCCAGGATCGCGGTGCCGATGAAACCCAGCCTTTGCAGTTGCAGCGCCGTCCCGTCACGGGTCTTGCCCGGGAAGACGAAGCTGGAGGATATCAGCCAGTGCACCAGGATACCGAAGCTGTAGCCGGCGGCCGATGCCCAGCCGGGATCGACCAGGAACGCCACCAGCACCATGAACAGCGCGACGTCAAAGGCGAGGCTGACAATGCTGGCCAGCAGGTAGCGGGTGATCGAGAAGCGGTTCAATATGGCAAGGGGGCCGGGGAGCGCCCCGACCCAGACACCGACGGTTGACCGCCTGTCCTGCCCGCTTCGTTCCATATGTCCTTAGGCCGCCTTCTTCGACTTGTCTTCGGCGACTTCCTCGACGCGGGTCGGCACGTCGCGCATGCTGTCGAGCGCGGCGGCGCGATCTTCGGAAATGACCTGCTGTTCGCCTTCGTCGCCAGATTCGTGATATTCGGCGTCTTCGTTGACGTTCCAGACATTCCACTTGCGCGTACCGGCCTCGATATTCTCGACGGTCAGCATCGCGGTCATCATCGCGTGGTCCTGGTTGTTATAGCGGTGCATGCCGTTCCGGCCGACCATGTGCAGCGTCGGGAAGCGGCCTTCCAGCTCGCTGCGCATCGCCTCGACATTGGCCTCATAGCTGTCGTCATAGACCGGATAGGCCTTCTCCTGCCTCACGACAGCGCCGCCAACGACATCTTCGGGCCGGCACAGGCCAAGGATCGCCATTTCCTTCTTCGCGAGCTCGACGAGGTCTTCGTCGGAGGAGGACCAGAGGCCGTCATTCTCGAAGCAGAAATATTCAAGGCCGACACAGGCAATATTCTCGTCCGGCACCATTTCCGGTGACCAGCTGCGGAAATTCTGCACCCGGCCGACCTGGACACGGTCATCGTGGATGTAGATCCAGTTGTCGGGGAAGAGGTCCTCCGACTTGACCATGATCGCCACGGTCAGGAAGTCGCGATAATTGAGTTCCTGCGCTTCGGGCAGCGTCTGCGGCAGCGGGTGAATGCGCGTCGCCAGTTCGCGCATCGGCGCGCTGGAGATGACATGCTTTGCCGTGATCACCGTTTCGCCGCCATCATGGGCAGCACTCATCCGCCAGTTGCCGTCGGCGTCCTGCGCCAGCTGCTTCAGGCTGTGGCCCATCAGCACCTGGTTGCCCTTGGCCTCGACATGGGCCTTTGCAGCGTCCCACATCATGCC
>JAAUYH010026942.1_pt1 | contig 12632 bp, 7 predicted proteins | sample 7278061 | NCBI WGS metagenome assembly JAAUYH01 (sample SAMN14350203, study PRJNA611818) | marine sediment metagenome | isolation source: surface marine sediment (0.6m) | place: French Polynesia: Moorea | collected 2018-08
CGTAAGTGCGAGTTAACATGACTAAATTGTATCATGTTTAGTCATGTTAACTCTGAAAATGATTAGGTCGTCGTAAACGACGGGGCTTGAACCCATGCTCACAAGGGTCAATTTCTACCTTGATAATTTCAATATCTATTTCTAACGAATCAGTGTTTTTAAAGATAGATTCCCAGGAGGCTTGTATCGAATCCCATCCTGTAAGGATCGTTCCACCAGGGTGAACACACAAGCTAGTCGAACCCTGCCACCACAGCATTCTCATGCTTTTGATGTCCCTATTAGAGAAGGCATGATAAAAGGCTTGATTGGCAGCTAAAACCGCCTCAAAATCTGATGGATTGGTCATAAGAAGATTTTACAAGCGATCTGTACGGTAATTTCATAGGTTAAATATCAATACTGTTTAGTTCACTGTCATAAATTAATTAGTATCCGCAACTTATGAATTACGGATACTACAATGACTACGCCCTATTTTAAGTTTGAATAGAGGCTTGAGTTTTTAGATTTGGGATTAATTATTCTCTACATTGAGCAAATTCAAGTCTTGAATCAAATTGCTTTTAACAGTTTCAGGAGTAAAAGGTAAGAGTCCATCCTTAGAGTTACTAGCTAATTTTTGCCATAATTTTGCATCTTGATACAGTTTAATGATTTGTGCAGCAAATTCTTCTGCTGTATTAGAAACTAAAATATGCTTTTCATGAATTAGATTCATCCCTTCTATGCCAATGTCCGTAGAAACAACGGGTAAACCATATTCTAGACTCTGTCCAATTTTGCCTTTCATTCCCGCACCGTATTGGAGAGGAGAAACAAAGACACGGTGATTGAGGAAATAAGAACTAACATCAGAAATGTAGCCAGGAACTTTAACCTTATCACTTTCTAGTTGCAGAACTTCTGGGGTGGGATTACTACCTAATAAAGTCACGCTAACTTCAGGCATTTTCTCCCAAACTAAAGGCATAATTGTTTGGCACAACCATAAGACTGCATCGATGTTGGGTGAATGGGTATAACTACCGATAAACAGGATGTTGTGTCTTTCGTGAAAGTTTTTAGTTTCATGGAAATAGGGGAAGTGAATATTGGGTACTACCGCTACTTTCTTGATTCCTTGTTCTTCTAAAATTTCCTTTTCTACAGGAGTCACGGTAATGGTTAAGTCAGCTTGATGAGCAATGGTTAATTCTCTAGCTTGCATATCCAGCCATTCCCCTACTTTTTGTCCATTTTCTTCAGGAGATAATTCCCAGGCGCGTTTCATTCTCAGATAGTGTAAATCAATGGTGTCGTAAACGATTTTGATCTGAGGTTGTTGACGAATGATGGGTAAGTATTTTTCGTTAAGTTCGGGGCGACAAATCCATGCAATATCCACTAGGGGTAATCTGGCTTGTATCTGTTCTTCTGGGATGACTCCATAACCATCTTGGGTATAAATAGCCTCGATTTGTAGGTTTTCTAATTCTGAGGTATAAGGCTCATCTTTGAATCCATTTTCGGCTGCAAAAATAACGTGATAGTTGAGTTCTTTGAAGATTTTAAGGAGTTGAAAGAGTCGTCGAGAACCAGATTCTTTATCGTGGCAAGGCATATAACTATCTATAACTAGAATAGTCTTATTACCTTGATATTTTCTGGCTGCACTGGGGACATTTTCGATACCTTGATTGGGTAAGTAGGTGCTACTTTCTAAATATTGTTGCCATTTTGCTTGGAATTTCTTGGAGTTAACTACTTGGTAACGCTTAACACCGCTAGTGGTAGATGTTCCCGAGGAAATTCCTTCGTAGTGAGTAATGACAGATTTGGGCTGATACATTACTTTCAAGGACAACTTGTGACGAATCGCAAAGCAAAGGTCAGTATCTTCGTAGTAAGCAGGGGCAAAATCTCTCTCAAAGCCATTTAAAGCTTCAAAGGTGGATTTCTTGACTATTAGGCTTGCTCCAGAGCAGTAATCTACTTCTCGCAGATAGTTATATTTGGGGTCGTAGGGGTTATCGTTTCTACCATAATTCCAGCCAGAAGCATCTTGCCAAATAATGCCTCCTGCTTCTTGTAATGCTCCTTGGGGATAGACTAATTTAGAGCCTACTGCTCCTACTTGTTCGTCTTTTTCTAAGACTTCTATGAGGCTTTCAATAGAATTGGGGTGAATTTCGGTATCGTTATTGAGGAAGTAGATATATTCTCCTTGGGCTGCTTCTGCTCCTTTATTACAGGAGTGAATAAAGCCTAAGTTTGATTCGTTATTAATTAGTGTCAAACCTTCAACACTACTGAGACTATATTGGGTGTCATCACTGGAGCAATCGTTAACTACAATAATTTCGACTGCGGTTTCAGGAGCAAGGTGTTTGGCTAAAGATTGTAAGCATCGTGTTGTGTATTCTAGCTTGTTATATACGGGAATAATGATGGAAACTTTGGGGCTATTGCTGTGAGGCAGTTTCAATGGTAAGGTTTCCGATGAAGGTTCGATCTCTTTAACTTCAGGAGCGATCGATTCAGGGTGTAGAAGCTCCCCAACTAATTTTTTTTGGTCGATGGTGGGGTCTTTTTCCAGTAGAGCATTACCCAATAGTACAGAGGCTTCAATGTGTTTCGGTTGCAATTGTAAAGCCATTTGATAAGCCACAATGGCTTCATCCAACTGTTTGTGTTTCATTAGGGCGTTGCCTAAACCGATATATAAATCTAAATTCTCTTTATCCAGAGTTATGGCTTGATGGTAGTTTTGGGGGTCATCGGGATTTTGGGCGATCGCCTTAAGAAAACAATTCAGGGCTGTTTGTTTATCTTGTTCTATTTTTTGATAGAGGGCATTGCCTAGTTTTTGCTGCACATTGGGTAAGTCTTCTTTAATTTCAGCTGCCTGATGATAAGCTGCTACTGCTTTATCCCAATATCCCAACTTGCCTAATGCTTCACCTAAATTGTAGTGCGCCCAAGGAAAGTCTGGTTTCAGTTTAATGGCTTGCAAAAATACTTTAACTGCTTCTGACCAATCTTGTAGCTCTAAGAGTGCGTTGCCTAAATTATTATAAGACCAAGAAAATTCAGGATTGAGTTTAATGGCTTGGCGATAGTATGGCACTGCTTCTGACCATGATTGTTTTTTACTCAGAGCCTCTCCTATATTGTGGGCTGCTTCCCAGTAGTCTTCTTGTAGTTGTAATGCTGTTTTGTAGTTTGCGATCGCACCTTCCCAATTTTGCTGGTTTGCTAGGGCTAAACCCAGAGCGTGATGTAATTGAGGATTCTGGGGATGATTCTTGAGTCCTTGTTGATAACAAGCTTCCGCCTGTGAGTACTGCTCTAAGTGACTAAATAACTCTCCCAATTTCAAGTATGGTTCTACTAGTCCTGGTTGGAGTTGAATCGCCCTACGATAACAGTTAACAGCAGATTTAACCTTACCCTGTTGTATCAGATTACTTCCCAGTTGCAAATATTCGTCTGCTTTTACTCCTTGAGCTTCTAACTCAATAGCTCGTAACCAATATTCTGTTGCTGCTTCAGATTTTCCTGCTTTAGTTAAAGCTCTTGCTAAATTCCGGTATGCTCCTGCAAAGTTGGGATTAAGTTTAATCGCTTTCTGATAATAGGAGATGGCAAGGTCCCATTCTTTTTGTCTGGCATAGAGGCTGCCTAAATTAGCTTGTATTTCCGCAGATTCAGGCTTTTCTTGAGCTTGCTTGAGATATTGTTGAGTGAGTAAGCTTAACTTCTCAAAATTTGGCTCAGGTTGCTGATCTTTAGTTGCTCCAGCAGCAGGATTCAGTCTTAATGGGGAAGGTTGAGACCCTTTTATACCTGGTAATTGGGGTTGGCTCTGACCCAAAGATTTAGCAGTACCAGAAGAATTTTGTAGATATAAAATACTGCGATAGTAGTGACTAGATTGCTGCCATAATCCTAGCTTTTCCGCAATTTCAGCAGCTTTTTGACGGGCTTCTAACCAATTAGGAGCTAATTTAATGGCTAGTTCGTAATGGGTAAGAGCTTCTGATAATCTGTTTTGTTGATAGTATTGTGTTGCGACTTTCAAGTGCTGTTGTGGAGATAAGTTACCACGGAGTGTTTCCAGGTGTTTAGCTTGAGCTAACATTTTCTGGGCATTTTCTAGAGAACCAAGATTTTCCCAAACTTTAGCTAGATGACGATATACCCCTGGAAAATCGTATTTTAACTCTACGGCTTTTTCATAATAACTCAGTGCCTGTTCCCATTTTTTCTGGGTGGCGTATAGTGTTCCCAAGTTGGCATAGGCTTCGGCAAAATCAGGTTTGAGTTCAATAGCTCTAGCATAATGACCAATTGCCTCTGGTAAGCGGTCTAATTTTTGTAAAGCATTACCTAGGGTTTTGTGCGCTTCTACTAAATCAGGGTTTAAATCTATTGCTTTTTGACAAGCTTGTATGGTTTCTTGCCATTTTTGTTCTGCCCAATAAGCTAATCCCTGTTCTAGATAGATTTGGGCTGCATTAGGTTTGCCGGTGGTCATTTTACTTCTTACTACGGAATTGGGATTATAGGGTACTATAGATGCGGATAATGCTGTGCTAGAAGGGTTAATTTTTAAGGGTTTGGAGAGGGCTTGTGAGGATGAGTCTTGTTTTTGGATTGCAGAAGCCTTTTTCGTTACCTTGATACTGGGTAAATAGACAAAATCGGATTTTTCTGAAAGCTCAAGCCCTGATTCTACTTCTTTATTAGCTACTTGTTGCTCTTTGGTTAATTTCTGATTATTTGAGGAATTAGACATAAGAATAGGATTATTTTAATAAAAAGTAAGTATGTGAATTTTTACAACAAGTTACAATCTGGTGTTGGTTACTCAACAAAATAAAATATGTAATCTGGAGGGGAATTGTGGATCAATCTTGGAGAAACTCTGAGAAATATTTGATTCCTTACTCAAATTTACACTGGGGTTGACCTTTCCGAATATACTTTTTGATAATAGTTTTGATATTCGGGAGAAAGCAAAGGTTTCCACCAATCACGATTTTGTAGATACCATTTAACAGTTTGGCTCAATCCTTCTTCTACTGTTACTTGAGGAGTCCAACCCAACTCAGTTTTAATTTTGGTTGCATCAATGGCATAACGACGGTCATGTCCTGGGCGGTCTTTGACGAAGGTAATCAATTGCTCTGAAGGACTTACAGGTAGCTCATCCCCTAGTTCGTCCATCAGCTTACATAATAGGCGCACTAAGTCAATATTTTTAACTTCGTTGTTTCCCCCAATATTGTAGGTTTCTCCCGGTGTTCCTTGATGAATTACTGTATCTAAGGCGCGACAGTGATCTTTGACATAGAGCCAGTCCCGAATATTTTGTCCATCCCCATAAACAGGAAGGGCTTTCCCTAGCAGTATATTGATACACATCAAAGGAATTAGTTTCTCAGGAAAGTGATAGGGTCCATAGTTGTTGGAACAGTTGGTGATGAGAGTAGGCATTCCGTAGGTATGATAGTAGGCGCGAGCTAGGTGATCGCTTCCTGCTTTGGAGGCTGAATAGGGACTATTGGGAGTGTAGGGAGTAGTTTCGGTGAATGGGGGGTCTTCTAATTCTAGGCTTCCATAGACTTCATCGGTGGAGACGTGAAGAAAACGATAGTCTGCTGGTTGGTTTTGTTTTTGCCATCTTTGACGGAAGGCTTCGAGTAGGGTGAATGTTCCTACTACATTGGTTTGCACAAAAGCTCCAGGTCCTAGTATGGAGCGATCTACATGGGATTCTGCTGCTAAGTGGGCTATGGTATCTATAGATTCTGTTTCTAGGAGTTCGTCTATTAAAGAGCGATCGCAAATGTCTCCCTGGACAAATTTTAAGTTGCCTTTTTCTTCTAGGGGTGCTATGGTCTGACGGTTTCCTGCATAGGTCAGAGCATCTAATACTATGATGCGATCGCCTGGATATTTGTTACACCAGTGATACACTAAGTTAGAACCAATAAAACCCGCTCCTCCTGTAATTACTATCTTACGAGGCTTCCGAAAACTTGTCACCTTCTTAACTCCTAAACTGCTACAACACCTAATATTACACTAGTTCTATTTGAGAATCGTCACCAATCATGAACCGTAAGGCTTTGGGACGCTTGGGGGCTGGCTTGAGTTGCGCTCTTTCCCCTATGAGACTATCTACAATACGCTGATGGATATTTATTACTTTTGCCCCTTGTAAGATCACGCTGTGTTCTACATCAGCATCAATCAGGGTGGTTTCGTTGGCAATACTGCTGTAAGGACCAATGAAGCAATTTTCTATATGACAATTATCTCCAATGGTTACAGGTCCTCGAATGGTGCTGTTAATAATTTTTGTACCAGCCCCAATATGAACTCGACCACTAATTTTACTTGGTGCATCAATCTCTCCTTCAATAGTAAGCTCAAGGCAACTATCTAAGATAATTTGATTGGCTGCTAGTAGGTCATCTTTCTTTCCTGTATCAAGCCACCAACCTTGGAGTCTGAAAGAGTCAACGTTTTTTTGTACGTCTATTAGATACTGGATCGCGTCAGTAATTTCTAATTCTCGTCTAGCAGAAGGTTTGATATTGGCGATCGCCTGGTGTATAGTAGGGGAAAACAGATAAACTCCTACTAAAGCGAGGTTAGAAGGAGGATTTTTGGGTTTTTCGATTAGTTGTAAGACTTTGCCCTGATTATCTACTTTTGCCACCCCGAAAGCTGTGGGATTTTCTACTTCACACAGTAGAGTCAAAGCGTCTAAATGTTTAGTTTTAAATTTATTTATAAATAGGTCTAATTCACTTTCTACGAGGTTATCTCCCAAGTACATGACAAAGGGAGAGTCTCCTAAAAAGGGTTGAGCCACTTTAACAGCGTGTGCTAATCCTAGGGGTTTATCCTGAAGGATGTAAGTAATATTTGCACCAAACCGACTCCCATCTCCTGTTTTAGCTTTAACTTCTCCTCCTGTTTCAGGACTAATAATAATCCCGATCTCAGTGATGCCCGCAGCTACAATAGATTCTATGCCATACCATAATATGGGTTTATTTGCCACAGGTACTAGTTGTTTTGCGCCAGTATAGGTAAGAGGACGTAAGCGAGTTCCTTTACCACCAGAGAGAATAATTGCTTTCATTGTTTTATCCTAATTCCTAATTGTTAATTGCTGGTTAGGGTTCGCCATTGGCTCAATAAAAGGATCAAGGAATCCGAATCCGAATCAGGACACACTAGAAGAAAAGAGGGAAATATTCTTACCATTAAGATTAAGAAAAATTTTATCCTCATAATTCATCATTTATCCTTGCTTGATGTAATAGTTCGCCATTGAGTTAACATCTTGATTAGAGAGTCGCGCCAGTAAGGAGGGTTAACTCCTAGGGTTTTGGTAAACTTAACTTTAGATAGAACAGAATAATTAGGACGTTGAGCAGGTGTGGGATAATCTGCTGTGGTAATGGGTAAAACTTGTTGAATTTTTAGAGGAAAATCTAGTTTCCGAGCTTCTTCAAAGATAGCTACAGCAAAGTCGTACCAACTAGCTACACCACTATTGCTAAAGTGATAAGTCCCCATGGGGATAGCACCATCGCTTTTTTCTATTTGATTTGATACTAACTGAGTAATAGCTACAGCGATATCGTAAGCCCAACTTGGTGAACCTATCTGATCCGCAACTACTCGTAATTCTTCTCTCTCCGTACCCAGTCTTAACATAGTTTTTACGAAGTTGCCATGTCCTCTAGAGCCATATACCCAAGCTGTTCTCAGGATTATATGGCGATCGCAATTTTGTCTAATTCCTGTTTCTCCCAGTAGTTTCGATTTACCATAAACTCCTAGGGGATTAGTGGCATCCTCTTCTGTATAGGGGGTATGATTTGTCCCATCAAAGACATAATCCGTAGAAATATGGACTAAGGTTGCAGATATACTCCTAGCAGCTTCCGCCATTACTTTTGGTGCATTAGCATTAATTGCCATAGCTAATTCTGATTCGCTTTCTGCTTTATCTACTGCGGTGTAAGCTGCTGCGTTGATGATGATGTTGGGTTGGATTTGGGTAATTGCATCCTGAATTTGCTCTGGGTTGCTCAAGTCTAATTCTTGACGAGTTACCCCAATCACTTCTCCAACAGAAGTCAGAGTTGTTTGCAATTCTTGTCCAACTTGTCCTGTAATCCCCGTAAGTAATATTTTGGTCATGGATACACCTCAGCCTCTTTTAGGGGTTTAGCAGTTTGATCTTTTCCTGACAGAATTGGCTCTCCTGATACTTGCCAATCTATTGCTAAATCTGGGTCATTCCACAGTATTGATCTTTCATACTGGGGGGCGTAATAGTCTGTAGTTTTATAGAGAAAATCTGCTGTATCCGAAAGCACCACAAAACCGTGAGCAAATCCAGCAGGGACCCAAAACTGTTTTTTATTTGCTGCTGTGAGAAGACAACTTACCCATTGTCCAAAGGTGGGAGAACTTTTCCTTATATCTACAGCAACATCTAGTACTTCTCCTGTTACCACTCTTACTAATTTTCCTTGAGGCTGTTGTATTTGGTAGTGCAAACCTCTGAGAACATTTTTTCCTGAACGAGAGTGATTATCTTGAACGAATCTAGTTCTAACTCCTGTTTTCTCTTCAAACATTTTTTCATTAAAACTTTCAAAGAAAAAACCGCGATCATCTCCAAATACACGGGGTTCGATAATCAAAACGTCAGGAATTCTAGTTTTGATAACATTCATGAAGTTTTGGCTATTAATGTATCACTAACAAAACCAATGTAACACAATGCCTTGGTAAATGAGTCAGCATTTTTACTCATTGATAGAATTAATTTCTGAAAATGGGATGAATCCTGCTGGTTTTTACTTATTAGTCAAATGTAGTTTTAAAGTAGTAATTTTCCACGGTTTAATACTACAGTTTTGTTGATTGCAGGTGTTAAGATTACTGATGACTTTAGTCTCTAAGCAGTCTGTATAATGGACGATCCCTAGGGATAAGTCTCCTGTTAAAGATAATTGTGCTGTTTCTCCGTGGCACTCATAACACCTTAAAATTATCTCATCTATAGTTTGGCTTTTTACTGCCATTAAAATCAGGTTTGATGCTGATAAGTCGAGGAATTTTCCTACAGGGGGTAAAGTCTTTTCTACCGATACTTTGCTAAAGATATTATCTTGAGTATTAATTGTGAGTAATGGTAAATTAAATTCGTAGCTTTTATGCACTGTTCGAGCTTTTGACCAACTTTGAGCGTGGGGATAAATACCATAGGTGAATTGATGTTTTCCCTTGTCTGCTTGAGGATTGGGCCAAATAGAAGAACGTAGTAAACTAATGCGTAGTTGATTGGGTTTGACATCATAACCGTATTTACAGTCATTGAGCAGACTTACACCATAATTTTGTTGATTATCAGTCAGATCGACCCATTTTAAAGCTGATACTTCCCATTGAGCTTTTTCCGCTTCGGTTTGAGGTTTAGTAGTGCGTTTTATTGCTCCACAAGCTGTTTCATAAACCGCATAATCGCTTTCTATAGTTAAGGGGAAACTGGCTTTTACTAAGACATGAGTTTCTTGCCAATCTACTGTGGTTGCTATTTTCAAGATTGGTGATTTTTTATCTAAAATGTAGTCTTGGATAAATTCTGATTGACCGATAATTCTAATTACTCTAATACTGTTTCTGATTGAACCTTGTTCGAGCCATTGAATAGATTTTAATTTGGCTGGGGCTAGGGGATATTGTTCATAGTTAGGGTCGATATTCCAAGCATCCCAATATTGTCCTTGATCTCTAAAAGCTTGTAACTGATTTCCTGGTTCTGATAATATTTCTCTCTGGTTTATCTTGTCGTAAATACTGTCTAAAGTTCCCGTACTAAAATTAACTTCTACTCTGAGATGGCAATTTTCTAAAACCCAGTCTCCCTTGTCTCTCTTCTCTCCCTTGTCTCCCTTATCTTCCTTTATCCAATAAACTCTATAGCCAACGGAAGGAATATCTTTAGCTAAGAAAATTAGTTTTTTGTCTTGAGTGTTTTGGCAGTTGACTAGATTTCCTTCTAAGTCATAAACTTGACAAAATTTACCTTCTGTAGGAATGGATCCAGTCTGCGATCGCATCCAGTTTAAGCTATTAAAAACTACGATAGCTTTGGCATCAGCAACAGGAGGGGAAGGTAAGTCAATACAAGAAGCAATTGCAGCTAACGATTGCTGTAATATATGTTCTCCTATTTCTCTAGCTTGTTGCCATTGTTCGTTGGCTTCCGTAAACACTTCGGGGATGGATGTCCCAGGAAGGATGTCATGGAATTGATTAAATAAGACTTTCTTCCATGCAGTTTCTATTAATAATTGCCAGGGTTGACTTTCTGCTTTTTTTACGATATTATTATCACAATGGGAAAAGAGTGCGTCCAGCAGCCTGCCTCTACAGATAATATTAGCGACAGTAGCAAACAACTCTCCCTGATACAGCAATCCTTCACAGTAACGATTAAATTTTTTTTGCTCTGCGTGGGTGGTATAGCAACCGCGATGAAGCTCTAGATACAGTTCACTTTTCCAGACAGGAAATGATGATGGGTATTTCTTGTCTGGAAAGTTATCTTGACTCCATAATTGCGAGAAGCTTTGAGACTCTGGAAACACCAATGTATCCTCGTCTCCCCAGTCTTCTTTTCTCCTTGTCTCCCTTGTCTCCCTTGTCTCCCTTGTCTCCCCAGTCCCCTTGTCTCCCTTGTCTTCCTTTACTATCTCATGATGAGCCAACGCCCTTTGACTGATAGTATCTAAATATTCAGTAGCGGTAGTAAATTCTATCTGGGGGAAAAAAGGAGAGTTATCCCATTTTGTTGCTACTTCCAGCATATCCCTAGTAGGACCTCCCCCATGATCTCCTACTCCAGGTAACCAAAAGATATCTTGTAAACCTGTTTGACTTTCCCACTCTACAGCATAGTTAGTCATAGTAATAGGGTTAGTATCCATCACTCCCGTTACATTGGGAGGAGACATGAGAGTAAATATTTGTGTTGCGTCGGGGGACTCCCACCAAAAAGCACCATGAGGAAACTTAGTAGTATCATTCCAGTGGAGTTTTCCTGTAACGAAATAATCAATACCACACTGTTTTAGTATCTGGGGTAATTGCCAAGGAAAGCCAAAACTATCAGGAAGCCAAGCAACTCTTGTAGTTTTACCAAACTTTTCCTTAAAATATTGTTGTCCGTATAGTAGCTGACGAATTAAAGATTCTCCACTTACTAAGTTTACCTCTGGCTCAATCCACATTCCTCCTATAGCTTCCCAGGTTTGCTGGTTAATTGCATCTTGAATACCAGTAAAAAGATTGGGACAATTTTCTTCTATCCATTGATATAAAGCAGGGCTAGTATGACAGAAAGTTAACTGAGGATATTCTTCTTGTAAACTTAGAACTGAGTTGAAGGTGCGTTGTGCTACTTGATAAGTTTCTTGAGTTGTCCATAACCAAGCCATATCTAAGTGAGCGTGTCCTAGTAAATGGAATTTTCTTTGTTTAATGTTATTAGCTAGAGGTAGTAATTCCTGACGTATGTTATTTAACTCCTGGTCAAATTCTTCAGCATCTTTGACTGTTTCCCAATTGATACTATTTAGGGAATGAGCCAATACTGGGATTTTTTCTGGCTCAAAGTTAGTCAAGTATTGATACAAGATGGTTAATTCATCTGCTACGAAACCAGGAGCAGGTACAGTATGCTCAATGTTAGTATTATATCTTTCATAAACCAGACGCGATCGCATTAAAGCCCCAATATCATGATTAGGACTTACTAGACGAATAGCAATAGTAAATTCTTGTCCTGGTCTAGCGCAATCAGCAACTAAAACTCTAGCAGAAGAATCAAATAAGTCTCCTTCTTGTACTAATTTACCGTCAATAAATATTTTGGCATCTTCCGCCCACCATGTAAGTAATAGACGTAAGGATAAATCTGATATAGGGTATTGTTCTATAGATTCAGGAACAATAATTTTCTGCACTAACCATTTTACCTGTCTTCCATTAGCAAAAACAATGTATCCCTTTTCGTTTACAGTAGCTAACTGACACTCATCTAAAACTAACTCTTCAGATAAATTATCACCACTGTTTTCCAACGAAACATCATACCAACCATTGATAACATCAACCTGAGTCAGTTTTCGCAACTGTTCAATTACCCTTAAACAATCATCATCCATAACCTATCTGTGTTCATCTGCCTTTATCTGTGGATAATCTTAAATCATCAATAGTTTAGTTGTTAGCTTTCTTATTTTCAACAACACCATTAGATTCATTCTCATTAAATCGTGCTAATTGAGAATAAATCTAGTATCACCCCTGAAAGTAAATTATCAAGATAAATGTAATTCAGACATAGCTTGTTGCAGAGCTTTCACATAAATAAGACATTTCAACTTTAGATGCTTACTTTGTTTGTCTTGCTGATGTGTCTGCTGCTAAAGCTTCTAGCAATTATGGAAAATGTGAAGGGTCGCTGGAGGCACTATTTTCCATTATGTATATAGTATCATGTCAAGTGTCAACTTTGTTCAATCAATCCCCAATTAATTTGAAAC
>JAAUYH010056380.1_pt1 | contig 12632 bp, 13 predicted proteins | sample 7278061 | NCBI WGS metagenome assembly JAAUYH01 (sample SAMN14350203, study PRJNA611818) | marine sediment metagenome | isolation source: surface marine sediment (0.6m) | place: French Polynesia: Moorea | collected 2018-08
GACCATGCGCGCGGACTTTACGCAAACCGACCGCGCCGGGAACATGGTCCGCGGTGTGATGACGCTGAAGCGCCCGGGCAAGATCCGCTTCGATTACGGCGAAGATGCTGACATCCTCGTCGTCTCGAACGGGCGCTCGCTCTACATGATCGATTACGAGGTCAATCAGGTTGAGCGCTGGCCGATCCGCAATTCGCCGCTTGGCGCGCTGCTCGATCCCAATCGCGATGTGAGGCAATACGGCACACTGTTGCCGAACACGCGGCCCGAGGTTGTGAGCATCGATGTGCGCGATCCGAACCGGCCCGAATTTGGTCGTATCATCATGAATTTCGTGCGCGACCGTAACTCACCCGGCGGACTGCTGCTCGCCAACTGGGTGGCGGTCGATGCGCAGAATCATCGCACCACCGTGCGTCTGTCGAATCACCGCTATGGAATCGCGGTTCCTGACAGCACCTTCCAGTTCCGCGATCCGCGCCGAACATCTCGTCGCCCACGCTGAACGGTTGGTCCGCGAAAAGTTGTAGGAACGCGACAAAGACATCGCGATATTCATTTAAGTGAAAGCGAAAAGCCGCTAATTATTCTTAACAAGGCGGACGAAGGAAGAGTTTCCCCCCTGTTGCTCTTCCCTCATTGAAATCCGTCTTGCACAAGCGTGACGAACGCTAACATGGAAGCTCCTGTGCCATCGCCCCCGGCACAGGAGCTTTTTTGATTTAGGCGTTGATCCGCCACCTCACTCCCAGCCGTAGGCCTCACGGATAATGTCGTAGATCACATCCTGCTCGATCACGCCGCGAGCGCGGTCAGCACCGGGACCTTGGGCGTAAAGCGCGACGTCTTCACCAGCATGGGTTTCACTGCCGAGCGGGACGGTTGCCTGTTGGCGCGCGGAGATACCCGTTTCGGGGGTCGGGCGCTGAGCAAGTCCTGCGATGGAACCCGGACCGTTGGCATAGCCAAGCGTGGTATAAGGCGTTCCGTCCTCTGCGCGGCTGACTTCAGCGACCTCGTCACCGCCTCCTTCGGGCGGGACCACCAGGCCAAGGATATCGTTCCCCCGGCGTGGATAGCCCGCGATGGTGAAAACATGGCTGTGGTCGGCTGTGACCAGGATGAGTGTGTTTTCCGGGTCCGTATTTTCGATTGCGTACTGGATTGCGCGGGCAAATTCGACCGCTTCCTCAAGCGCCACGCCCGCATAGCCGCCGTGGTGCGCGTGATCGATGCGGCCTGATTCGACCATCAGGTAATAGCCATCGGGATCGCTCGAGAGCCGCGCGATTGCCTGTGCGGTCATGTCAGTGAGCGTTGGCTCGCTTGCGCCTTCACCGATTGCGCGTTCGGCCATGTAAGTCATGTGGCTCGATGAGAAGAGGCCGAAGACGGGTTGATCCATCGGTGCCGCTTCAAGCTCGGCAGCTGTCGTGACGTAAGTGCCACCCGTGCGCGCGACCCAGCCTGCAGGAAGGTCGGCATTTGCATCCTGACGCCTTCCCCCCATCTCGCTGCCAAAGAACGAACGGCTGCCGCCACCCAGCGCGACGTCGAACGGAGTGTTCACCAGTTGCGTAGCAATATCCTGACAGGCCGAGGCGTCGTCGCTCGCCTCGATGTAAGCTTCCCAATTGCGATCAGAGGCCCGCGAATAGACACTCGCCGGGGTCGCATGGGTAATGCGTGCAGTCGACACGATGCCCAGTGCAAGGCCGCGCTGCTTTACCTCTTCGCCGAGCAAAGGAAGCGGATAGGAGAGCGTATCAGCGCATGATCCACGCGCTGCTGCTGCACTGACCCCGAGAAAGCCGATATTGGTCTTCTCGCCCGAATGCATCGCGGTGGCGGTGCCGGCGCTGTCGGGCACCTGAGCATTGGTGTTGTATGTCTTTACCAGAGCGACATTCTCGAAGGTCTCAAATGGAAGGACATATTCCTCGCCCGTTTGACCCTGCTGCTGTCCGGCATAGATGCGCGCGGCGGTGACGGTAGAGATTCCCATGCCATCGCCGATGAAGAGGATCACGTTCTTGGCGCGCGGCTCCTGTGCCACCGGTGTGGAGCTGACGCTCTGCGCTCGGGCAGGCTGGTCGTTGTAGTAATTGACGGTCGACTGGCACGCGCCCAGCGCAAACGCGCTGGCGGCGGCGATAATTGCAGGAAAGCGGCGCATGTGTGGTTCTCCCAGAGAATTGGTTGCCCCCGCGCTATCGCTTTCCAGTGTTACGGGAAAGGGAAAGGTGGAGTTTCTTCGCACTCCACCCTAAATCCTCGCCATGCTTTCTGTTGCTACCTGGAATATCAACTCGGTCCGCCTGCGCCTGCCGATAGTCGAGAAGTACCTGACCGAACACGCGCCTGACATCCTGTGCCTGCAGGAAATCAAGTGTGAGACCGAAAAGTTCCCAGCCGAAGCTCTGGCCGAGATGGGCTATGAGCATCAGGCGGTCTGCGGGCAAAAGGGCTATCACGGCGTCGCCACGGTCAGCCGCGTTCCGATCCGCGAAGTCTCGCGCCATGACTGGCAGGATAATGGCGAAGCACGCCATGTCGGGGTCGAGGTTGTGGGCAAGGACATGGTGGTCGAGAACGTCTATGTGCCCGCCGGCGGCGATGTGCCCGACCGCGAAGTGAACTCGAAATTCGGGCAGAAGCTAGATTTCCTCGAACGCATGACCCGATGGGCGGACAAGGTTGACCGCCCCACGCTGATCGTCGGCGATTTCAACATTGCTCCGCTTGAAAGCGATGTGTGGAACCACAAGCAGCTGCTCAAGGTGGTCAGCCACACCCCGCTCGAAGTCGAGACGCTAAAGCGCTTCAAGGACGCGCATGGCTGGACCGATATCGGGCGCGAACATATCCGCGATCCGGAGCGCTATTACAGCTGGTGGTCCTACCGCTCGCCTGACTGGCGCAAGAATGATCGTGGGCGACGGCTTGACCACATGTGGGCCTCGCCTGATCTTGCCAAGCAGTCCAAATCGCACAGCGTGCTTGAGGAAGCGCGCAGTTGGGAAAAGCCCAGCGATCACATTCCGCTCATCACCGAGTTCGATATTTGAGCGGAGATGGGCCTTCGCCTGCACGCCGCGCCGCACAAGCGGTCGATGCGCTGCGCCACGGCTGGCCGCTGGCATTTGAGGCCGGGCCAACGCTTCTTCCGATTGAGACGTCCATCGCGAGCAAGGCGACTGCGCCTAGGCTCCTGATCTCCGCAGCGCGTGCAGGAACGCTCAAACTGATCAACCAGGTCGAGGCCGCGGTCCCGCACAATCCGGTTCTGATCCGAGGCGGCGAAGCGTTCGACATGCAAAGCGCCGTGCCGATTGCCGACCCGGCGCTTGACCTGAAAAACCCTTTCAAGGGGCCGTTCAAGGCCGAGCCGCTCGAATGGGCAGAGATCGCCAATGCAGCCATGGAGCTGGCCCGGATCGCAGGAATCCTCCCAGCCTTCATGGTCGATCCGGAGGGCGCTGGCGAAGCGCAACCGATCTCCGCTAGCGATCTCGCGGCCTACACCGAAGCGGGCGCCCTCCGCATTGTCACTCGCGCCAAGCTACCTATCACTGCCAGCGAAGACGCTGAGATCGTCGCATTCCGCTCCTCTGCGGACACCCGCGAGCATGTCGCGCTGATCATCGGCGACCAGTCGGGCGACCGCGCACCTTTGGTACGGCTTCATTCCGAATGCCTCACCGGCGATATCCTCGGCAGCCTCAAATGCGATTGCGGTCCGCAACTCGACGCGGCCCTTCACGCCATGGCCGAGCACGCACGCGAGGACGGCGGATGGGGCGCGCTTCTCTATATGCGGCAGGAAGGACGTGGGATCGGGCTGGTGAACAAGCTGCGCGCCTATCGCTTACAGGATCAGGGCTTTGATACGGTGGATGCGAATCAACGCCTCGGCCTGCCTGATGAGGCGCGCGATTTCGCAACCGCCGCGCGGATGCTTGAGCTGCTCGGCGCGACTACGATCCGGCTGATGACCAACAACCCCAAGAAGGTCGATGCACTGGCAGGAGCCGGGATCCAGGTGGCTGAGCGCGTCCAGCATCAGCTGCCCGACAATCCGCACAACGCGCGCTATCTTGCCACCAAGCGCGACCGTTCGGGGCACCTGCTCGAATGAGGGGGCCGCAAGTCCCGATCACGATCCGTCCCGAAGCACCGGGCGACGAGGCAATGATCTTCGACCTCACCGAAGCCGCCTTTGCCGATATGCCATTCAGCGACGGGGATGAACAACATCTGGTGAACCGCCTGCGCGAAGATGGTGATCTGACGCTTTCGCTCGTGGCCGAAGATGGGACGCGCATCGTCGGTAATATCGCCTTTTCACCTGTCACCATCAGTGATGGAGCGAAAGGCTGGTTCGGCCTTGGTCCCGTTTCAGTCTGGCCCGAACTCCATCATCGCGGCATAGGCGGCGCGCTCATCAAGCGCGGGATCGCCGACATGCGCGAACGCGGCGCCAACGGCATCGTCTTGCTGGGAAGCAACGAATACTATCCCCGCTTCGGCTTCGCGCATCACCCGCAGCTCACCTATCCCGGCCCGCCGCCGGAGTATTTTCAAGCGCTATTACTCGATGGGGAGATGCCGGTCGGCGAAGTGGCTTACGCACCCGCTTTTGGCTAAAACACCCGTCGTGGAACTGGGAAGGGTCCTCCTATGCGCGCCGTTTTTCTTGCCATTGCACTTGCTTTTTCCCTCGGGAATGCGTCGGAAAATGCGGCTAGCGAAGCGACCAATGATGCCATTCAGGCGCTGGTGGACAAAGGCGAGACTGCCCAAGCTTTCGAGATGGCCAGAACTGTTGCGCAAGATGGTGATGCTCGAGCGCATGAATGGCTCGGCTGGTTCTACGAAGAGGGCGCAGGTGTTGAATATGATCTCAACCGGGCGATCTATCACTACCGCATCGCGCTTGATGGTGGGAAGAATTATGCGCGGTGGCGGATCGGTGTCCTGATCGATGAAGGCAAAGCCGAAGGCACGCTTGAAGAAGCTGTCGAACTGTTTCGCCTCGCAGCCGCAGAGAACTTCACGAACGCACAGGTGAGCCTGGCGGTCATGAACGCGACCGGGAGAGGCACTCCGGTTGATTATGAAGCTTCGCTGACAAACTACATGCTAGCCGCTCAGGCAGGCAACATTCACGGCATTCAAGGGGTGGGGGTGCTGTTTGCGCTTGGCCAAGGTGTTCCCCAGGACTTCGAGGAAGCCGCCGCCTGGTTTCTCGCAGCATGGTCTGTGGGCAGCGAGACGGGCGAAGCAAATTTCAACCGCGTCATCCAAGACATGCATCCGGCCGATGTGGCGATGGTCGGCCTTCGTGCTCAAGAGATTGCTGATGAGCTGGGACTTGGCGTGGACATAAACTTGCTCAGTGACAAGCCATTCCAACCGAAGGACCCTGCCTAGCGCCTTTCGTAACGGGTAAGCCCGCGCGCTAGGTTGTTCCCTGACATCGCGACGCGTGATCCGGTCCAGTCGGCAAGAAAGGAGCTGGTGCGCTGCAGGCCCGGCACAAAGCGCGCTTCGTTACCTTTCACTTCCAGCCCGTCTGAGGGGTGAAGATTCTCCCCTGCACCAAGCGCGATGAAGGCGGAATAGTTCTCCTTGTCGCGGCCCTGCACGAACCAGTTGTTCGCGATGATCCCTTGTGCGCCTGCGGGCAGATCAATCATGTAATTGGTGCCGCTACCACCTGCGTCATCGAAACTGTTATTCTCGATGATGACCCGCGCCGAACGCGCCTTGAGGTAGTGTCCGCCGCGTCCGCGCTCAAAGCGGCTTTCGCGCACGGTCAGTTCGCCATAATTGCCGATATAGAGCGAGTGCGCGCAGCCCGCGGAATTCTCGCAGGTCCCAAGCCCGCTGAAAGTCGAGCGCATGATGTAAATTCGGCCCTGAGGATCATCCGCCGACAAAATTCCCTGCTGACTGTTGAGGAAGCGCGCATAAGCAACGTTGAGCGCACCTTTCTCGAGCCTGATGCCCGCGCCGTTCCCGTCGCTTACGGCTATGTTTGAGAAGGTAATCCCTCGGATTTCTGCGCCGAGGCCCCGCAAGACCAGCGCCGCCTTGCCCTCGCACGCAGTGCGATCGAACGTCACTGTGCCATATTCCTCGGCGGTGAAGATGATAACGCCCGCTTCCTGCACCGCGCATTGGCGATATGTCCCCGGAGCGATCTGGATCGTGCCGCGTTGCGAGCCGATGGCGTTCACCGCTGCCTGAAGGGTCGCATAATTGCGCCCCGTCTCGGCAATCGTGAACGCGCCACCACTCTGAGCGATGGCAGGCACTCCGGGTATCAGGATCGCTGCAAGCACAAGAATCAGCGCCATGAATGCCCAATCGAGGGCATTTGCGAGGCGAAGCGAGAGCGCTGGGCGGGCTTTACGAGGAAACTGGACCATGCCCGCAGCATAACTTGATTCGCATCTACGCGACCGAGCGCTGTCGCCGCTGTACCGTTTCGGACCATCAATTGGTGCTTGGCTTAACCCGGTTTACCTCGCTACACCCTCGGCGAGATTGGGATCAATTAGGAGAACCTCACGATGAAAAAGCTTGCTACCTTCGCCGTTCTGGGCAGCGCTGGCCTTGTCTTGGCCGCCTGCGGCAGCGCCGACGATGCTTCAACCGAAGCGATGCCGGACACGGTCGAGATGGCCGCTGACGAAGCTCTGGAACCTGTGGCTGAAGAGCCGGTGGAAGACGAAGAAGCCGCTGGTCCGCCGCTTGATCCGTCTGAAACAGCGCCCGACCCTGTTACCACCGGCGAAGCAGCCGATGCCGCTGAGCAGGTTGCGGCGGAAGCCGAAGCGGCTCTGGAAGCAGCCGAAGCTGCCGAAGCCGCTGCTAACCTGCCGGACGTGGAATAATGGACCAGCGCAGGCGGACCTGCGGAACTGCGGCAATCCTTGCCGCAGCGATTCTGCTGTCCGCCTGCGACAGTTCTGGTGCGGCAGCCCCCGGCGCGGTGAGCGAAGGGGAGGCGCGCGCGCTCGATGAAGCCGCTGAAATGCTGGAAGAACGCAACCTTCCCGAAGGCGCGCTTCCGCCTGCCTCTGACACAATCGAAGAAGAACCCCAAGCAACCGAATGAACACACAGCCAGCGCACCCGATCACCGGCAATCCCGGCATGGATGAAGACGTGTTCGAGCAGTTTGCCGAGCAGCTCGAACGGTATGTCAGAGAACGCCTGATCCCGGCAGAAGAAGAGGTGATCGCCAATGATGCGATCCCCCCGGAAATCGTCGATGAGATGCGCGAAATGGGGTTGTTCGGACTGTCGGTGCCGGAGGAATATGGCGGGGCCGGCCTCAACATGACGCAATATGCGCGGGTGGTGAACATCATGGCCTATGCCGCGCCCGCCTATCGTTCGATCTTCTCTATCAATGTCGGGATGTTCGCGAGCGCATTGAAGAACGGCGCAACCGAAGCCCAGCGCGCCGAATGGTATCCAAAGCTCGCCGAAGGCAAGATCGCATGTTTCGGCCTTACCGAACCGGGTTCAGGCAGCGATTCGGCCGCCATGCAAACCACCGCCACGCCCGATCCTGAGGGGAATGGTTGGGTGCTGAACGGAACCAAACGCTACATCACCAACGCACCACATGCCGATGTCGCGCTGATCATGGCGCGCACTGAGAAAGAGGCGCTGCCCAAGAATGCGCATGTCAGCGCGTTTCTTGTGCCGATGGATGCAGAGGGCGTTTCGACCGGATCGCCCGACAAGAAAATGGGTCAGTCAGGCTCCCACATTTCCGACATCATGCTCGACGATGTGAAGGTTCCAGGCGACGCGCTTCTAGGCGGCGAGACAGGCAAAGGCTTTCGCTTTGCGATGCAGAGCCTCGACAATGGCCGGATTTCGGTGGGCGCTGCTGCCACTGGCTATGCACGCCGCGCCCTCGATTCCGCGCTGCGCTATGCCAATGAGCGCAAGGCGTTTGGCGAACCCATCGCGCGCTTCCAGCTGATCCAGCAGATGCTCGCCGACAGCGAGATCGAGATCTACGCCGCCGAAGCGATGATGAAAGACGTCACCGCACGGGCTGATCGGGGGGAGAACATCCTGGTCAAGGCAGCCGCCTTCAAGGTTTTCGCCTCCGAGATGTGTGGGCGCGTCGTCGACCGCGTTGTGCAAGTCTACGGCGGCGCGGGCTATCTCGCCGAGTATGACGCAGAACGATTCTACCGCGATGCGCGCATCTACCGGATTTATGAAGGAACAACGCAGATCCTTCAGCTCCAGATCGCCAAGCACATGCTGCGCGAATGGGAGAAGAATGTGTGATCGGGTGCGGTCAGCACACCCGTGCAGACCTTGGCCGTAGCCACCCACTCCCTCCACCCTTCCACCCGGATGGTATCCCGGTAGGCTCCGGGTGGAAGGGTGGAGGGAGTGGGTGGCCACGGCGCGAGCGCTAGCGAGCCTCAAGACAGGGAACCAAATGTACAATCTTCTCACCGACCTTTCGATCATCGAGGTCTCCAGCTTTGTCGCTTCGCCCACCGCAGGGCTTTATTGCGCGCAGATGGGCGCTGAGGTCATTCGCGTCGATCATAAGGCCGGCGGGCTCGATTACGATCGCTACATGCTGACGAAGGAAGGGCGCTCGCTTTCCTGGGAGAACCTCAACCGCGCGAAGAAGTCCGTCGCGCTTGACCTGCGCAGCGGTGAAGGGCGCGAGTTGTGTGTGGCTCTGGCCGCAACCACCGGGAACTGCATCACCAACCTGCCGGAAAAGAGCTTTCTCAGCCACGAAGCGATGAAGGCGGCGCAGCCCGAAGGTGCGCCGGACATGACGTCGGTTCGGATCATGGGGTGGCATGATGGGCGTCAGGCGATGGACTTCACCGTCAACGCAGCATCGGGTTATCCGCTGATGACGGGGCCGGAGGACTGGGAGATGAAAACCGCCCCACCGGTCAATCAGGTCCTGCCCGCGTGGGATTTCATCACCGGCGCCTATTGCGCCTTCGCCATGCTGGCCGCGCTTCGCCACCGCGACGTGAGCGGCGAGGGAAGCGAAGTGCGCGTGCCGCTAGGCGATGTAGCTATCGGGACTGTCGCCAATTCAGGGATGATGGCCGAGATGCTCTATCGCGGCTCGGACCGCGAGCGGCTCGGCAATGCGATCTGGGGCGCATTCGGGCGCGATTTCCGTTCGAAGGATGGCGTGCGCTTCATGGTCGCTGCGCTCACCGCCAAACAATGGGCCGGACTGGTCGAGGCCTTTGGTGCCGCCACACCGATTGGCCAGCTTGAGGTCAAAGTGGGCGTGAAGTTCGCCGATGGCGACCGACCGCGCTTCGAACATCGCCACGCTCTGTTCGACATCTTCCAGAATGTCGCTGGGAGCCATGATTACAAGGCATTGGAAGCGCGCATGGCCGCCGAAGGGTGCACCTTCGAGAAATATCGCACCGCGCACGAAGCCGCGAATGATCCGGTGCTGATTGCCGACAACCCGCTGTTCGGACCATCGCCTGCCAATCCGTCAGGTTTCGAATATCCCGCCGCCCGATCCTTCGCGAACCTGCCTGCACAAAAGGCCGGCGACCCGGCTCCCGCGCCCTATCTTGGGCAGCATTCCGAGGAGGTGCTCGCTGAACGCCTGGGCCTTTCCAGCGGAGCCATTGGCAAATTGGTGGATGCCGGGACTGTAGCCTTGAGTGATAAGGACCGCTGATGACCAGAAGAGCAGCCATCGTTTCGCCTTTGCGCACCCCCGTGGGAAAGTTCCTCGGCGGGCTTTCCAGTCTTAATGCAGGGGAGCTTGGCGCGATCATTCTGAAAGCTCTGGTCGAACGCTCTGGAATTGATCCTGAGCGCGTCGACGACGTGGTGTTCAGCCAGGGCTATGGCAATGCAGAAGCGCCTGCCATCGGGCACTGGTCGTGGCTTGCCGCTGGACTCCCGCTAGAAGTGCCCGGTTACCAGCTTGACAGACGCTGCGGCTCGGGCGTCCAGGCGGTCGCGAACGCTGCGATGATGGTTGAGACCGGCACGGCCGACGTCGTCGTCGCAGGCGGGTGCGAGAGCATGTCGAATGTCGAGCATTACACGCTGCAGGGGCGTGGCGGCGCGCGGATGGGCGACATCACGCTGCATGATCGCTTGTCGCGCGGGCGACTGATGAGTCAGCCGATCGAACGTTTTGGCATCATCACCGGGATGATCGAAACCGCCGAGAATCTCGCCAAGGATTACGAAATCAGCCGCGAAGACGCGGACGCCTACGCCGTACGCTCGCACCAGAACGCGACCGCTGCGTGGGCCGACGGCAAGTTCGCCGATCACCTGGTCCCTGTCGAAGTGCCGCAACGCCGCGGGGACCCGATCACGTTCGACCATGACGAAGGCTACCGTGCGGATGCTTCGATGGAAACATTGGGGAAACTGCGCGCCATCGATCTCAAGCGCGACCCGGAAGCCATCGTCACAGCGGGCAATGCGAGCCAGCAGAACGATGCCGCTGCGGCGTGTCTGGTGGTTGCCGAGGAAAAACTGGAAGAGCTTGGCCTCACTCCGTCGTTGTGGTTCGGAGGATGGGCAGCAGCAGGCTGCGATCCGTCGCGCATGGGTATCGGGCCGGTCCCCGCGGTGGAACGGCTGTTCGAGCGGCGCGGTTACAGCTGGGACGATATTGGCCTCGTCGAGCTCAACGAAGCCTTTGCCCCGCAAGTTCTCGCAGTGTTGAAAGGCTGGGGCTGGAGCGCAGATGACAGCCGCCGCGATATCCTGAACGTCAACGGTTCGGGCATTTCCCTTGGCCACCCGATCGGCGCGACCGGCGGGCGTATTCTTGCCGACATGGCCGCAGAAATGCACCGGCGCGGGGTACGCTATGGGCTGGAGACAATGTGCATCGGCGGCGGTCAGGGCATCGCAGCAGTGTTCGAGCGCGCCGAATGAGCTTTGACGCCTGGATCGGGCGCGAGCAGCGCACGACCGACCGGCTCGATGAAGGGCAGGCGGCACGTTGGCTGGCGACGTTCGACCTGCCGAAACCCAGCCCCGCGATTATGCCGCAAGGCATTCACTTCGCGCTCTGCACACCCGATGCACCCACCTCGGCTCTGGGGGAAGACGGCCATCCCGCGCGTGACGACAGCGCCGACAGTTTCCTGCCACCTTTCCCCATGCCACGCCGGATGTGGGCATCAAGCGCGATCGAATTTCGCGCTCCGATTGCAATTGGTGCTACGATCCTGCGGGCCAGCCGGGTTGCCTCGATCACGGAAAAGGAAGGCGGCAGCGGCAAACTCGCCTTCGTCAATGTCGAGCATGAGACCCACGCAGATGGGAACCTTGCAGTGCGGGAGACTCAAACGCTCGTCTATCGTGAGGCGGCTGCACCTGAAGCGCCGTTGTCACCGCCTGAGCCAGGTGAGAGCGTGTTTGATCCGAGCGACTGGGACGCACACCGGACGATCACTCCTGATTCGCGTCTGCTGTTTCGCTATTCGGCGCTAACCTTCAACACACACCGAATCCACTACGACGCGCCGTATGCGCACGACGTGGAGCGCTATCGCGGCCTGGTCGTTCACGGACCGCTCACCGCGAGCCTGTTGCTTCAACTTGCTGCGAGCGAACTGGGAGACAACACGCTGCGCAGATTCGAATTTCGCGGCGTCTCACCTGCGATAGCGGGCGAAGACCTGCACCTCGTGATGCGCAAGGGTGATGAAGGCTATGAGCTCGGCGCTTTTTCCAGCGATGGGCGGCAGATCACCAAAGCAAGCGCGCGCTGATCCACGATTAGTCCTTTTCGCCCCAACGCCACCGCCAGCCACCCCGTGTGCGGTTCTTGCTCACAATGATCAGAATGATCGTAGCCGGAAGCAGGAGAATGATCGCCACGGGCACTCCGATTTCTGCGTCCCACTCAATCAGGAATCCGCACAAAAGCGCCACGGCCATATAGGCACCGAGCAGAAGCCAGCCTTGCCACGCGATCGGCAGGCCTGCTCCATATCCGAATATCTTGGGTGCGAACCAGGCGTCTTCGTCTTTCTTCATTCGCTGTCGCTTTCTGCCTCGACAAACTCAGCGATCACCTCAACCAACGGTCCATAGATCGGCAGGTCAGGATTGGCGTAGGTCGCCAAATTCTCACCTCGACCCTCGCCTTCGACGGCCTTGAGGACGTGGTTCATGTCGTCGAACACCACCAGCGTCGCGTCGGGTTGCCCAGCGGCCAGCGCTTCGCCATCGGATACAGGGGTCTGAAGATCCTTGCCCCCTGCGACGATGAGGATTGGTTTGTCGACACGCCCGGCCATTTCGCCCGGATCACGCGCCATGAAGTCGATCCAAAATCCTTGAATTGCGGGCGAAAAGAGCTGCGATAGCGCCGGGTGTTTGCCCTCAACATCAACGCGCTCGCCCGCTTCAAGTGAATCGATTGCGGCAAAAGCGTCTTCGAGAAGCGGCGCATTGGCAGGGTTTGCCTGCAATTGCTCGCGCAGGATCGTGCCTATTGGTCGCCCGACCGAAGCAACGAGGATAAGGCCGCAAATATCGCCCTCTCGCAGGCCAGCTTCGAGCGCAACCAGACCACCTTCGCTGTGGCCCAGCACCCAGACGCACTC
>JAAUYH010080864.1_pt1 | contig 12632 bp, 8 predicted proteins | sample 7278061 | NCBI WGS metagenome assembly JAAUYH01 (sample SAMN14350203, study PRJNA611818) | marine sediment metagenome | isolation source: surface marine sediment (0.6m) | place: French Polynesia: Moorea | collected 2018-08
CTTATTTTGTAGTGGGACATTTTCATTATGTGATTTATGGCGCGATCTCTTTTGGTATTTTTGCTGCTGTTTATCATTGGTTCCCGAAGATGACTGGCAAAATGTATTATGAAGGGCTAGGGAAACTACATTTTTGGTTGACTTTTATCGGTACTAGTATCAATTTCTTCCCGATGCATCCTTTAGGTTTAATGGGAATGCCCAGAAGAGTTGCTTCTTATGATCCTCAATTTGCCTTTTGGAATGTTATCGCAAGTCTTGGTGGTTTTTTGTTAGGGATTTCTACGATACCTTTCCTACTCAATATGTTTGCTTCTTGGATTGCGGGTAAAAAAGCCCCAGATAACCCTTGGCGAGCTATTGGTTTGGAATGGTTAGTCTCTTCTCCACCTGATGTAGAGAATTTTGAAGAACTTCCCGTAATTGTGTCAGAACCCTATGGTTATGGGAAATCAGAACCATTGACTGAAAATATGGGTTAGTTAATTGGTCATTGGTTGTTGGTCATTAGTTACTAACAACCAATGACCAATGACAAAGGACAAAGGACAAACAACATAAATAAATAAAATCTATGACTACTTTAGAACCTACTTTAGAACAAATGGAATTAGATTCTGCTGGTAGTGTCGCAGCAGAACATGAAGAAGAAGATAATAGGATGTTTGGTTTTATTATCTTTTTGCTTTCAGAAAGTGTTATTTTTATCAGCTTTTTCGCTGGTTACATTCTCTATAAAACAACTGTCCCTGATTGGTTACCTGTTGGAGTAGAGGGATTAGAAGTCAGAGACCCCGCAATCAATACTGTGGTGTTAGTTTCTAGTAGTTTTGTTATTTATATCGCAGAAAGATTTTTGCATCGTGAGAATCTCTGGGGTTTTCGCGCCTTCTGGCTGTTAACTATGGCAATGGGTAGCTATTTTCTCTACGGACAAGCTATGGAATGGCAAAGTTTGGAGTTTGGTTTTACCTCTGGTGTTTTCGGGGGAACTTTTTATCTGCTCACTGGTTTTCATGGCTTACATGTTTTAACAGGAGTTTTACTGCAAACTATTATGCTGATCCGTTCCTTTTTTCCTGGTAATTACGAAGGAGGACAATTTGGGGTTGAGGCGACCTCAATTTTTTGGCATTTTGTTGATGTTATTTGGATTATTTTGTTTATTTTGATCTATGTCTGGCAATGAAACTCGATCAGTTAATAGTCACATTGAAGATTATTTAGATTATTACTGTGGCTTATCTCATTCACCTGGATTTGCTGTATTGCTCAAGGGTGAATGGGGATGTGGTAAAACCTGGTTCATTAATAAGTATCTCGAAAAACTCAAACAGGAACAAAAAAAATCTTTATATGTCAGTCTATATGGAATGACTAGTTTTTCTGATATCGAAGATGCTTTTTTTCAGCAGTTACATCCTGTACTGTCTTCTAAAGGAATGGCAATAACAGGCAAAATCCTCAAAGGATTGCTAAAAGGTACACTGAAAATTGACTTAGATGGGGATAAAAATGATGACGGCTCTGTAACCGTAGCAATTCCAGAAATTAACCTTCCTGATTATCTTAAAAATACTGACAAAAGTATTTTGATTTTTGATGACTTAGAACGCTGTCAGATAGATATTGGCAATCTTTTAGGATATATAAACTATTTTGTAGAACATCAAGGATTAAAAGTAATTCTCGTAGCTAATGAAGAAAAACTTTTAAAAGATGATAAGTACAAAGATATTAAAGAAAAATTAATTGGTAAAACTTTTGATGTTTGTTTTGATCTTGATGGAGCATTAAAAGACTTTATTGAAGAAACCAATAATCAAGAGATAGAAAATTTTCTATCTGACAATATCAAATTAATAGAAGAATTATATGAAAAAGCTGAATATACAAACTTGAGATGTTTAAAACAAATTATTTTGGACTTTGAAAGGATTTTTCAAGAATTACCAGAGAAAGCAAGAAATAAGTCAGAATTGCCACAAGAAATCTTACAAATACTGATCGCTTTTTCTATTGAAATCAAACGCGGGACAATGCTTCCTCAAGAGATTAGTAACTTGGAAAATGAGTATGTATCTAAGTTAACTAAGCAAGCTAATTTTGATGAAACAGCAGGAATGCAATCAGAAATTTCTAGTCATTCCTTAAATATAGATACTCAAGAACCAAATAATTTACAAAAAATGTTTGATAGATACAATGAAGGCTTTTTGAATTTTCTAATATACCAGCCTTTGCCTAATCTTTTATGGTGGCAAACATTCTTTGATAAAGGAATAATTAACAGTCTTGAGCTAGAGGAATCGACTTTAAACAGCAAATATTTTCAAGACGAAGATATGCCTAAGTGGATGAGATTATGCCATTTTTTAGATTTAAGTGATCAAGAGTTTGATAATTTATTGAAGGAAGTAGAATTACAATATACTAATAGAGAATTTAAAGATATAGGGGTTATTAAACATATTACGGGGCTTTTTCTATACCTATCGAATATCGGGTTGTTTTCTAAAAATAAACAAGATTTACTAAAAGAGTCCAAGCTTTATATTGATGATTTAATAGCTGCTAAGAAGCTAGACTTAAATCCAGGTTCCCATACTATTCCACATTTAATTGAAGACATGAATGGTTACAAAGGACTTGGATTTATAGGAAAAGAATTAATAGAATTTCGAGAATTTTGCTCTTATACTATAACAACTAGACAATCAGCCATAGAAAAAAGTTACCCAGAACTAGGAATCGAATTGCTTGAGATAATGCAAAATGACTTACTGCAATTTTATAGAATGATTTGTCTTAATGACTTTCCTGGTAAAATCGATAATTCATATCAAGTATATTCGGAAATTCCTATTTTTAAGTATATAGAAATAAATGATTTTATGGAAAAATTGCTATCAATGAGTTTTGGGAATCAAAAAAAATGTTTGTCTGGATTACGAAAACGTTATAGATTTACAAACATTAATAAAAAATTAATTGAAGAATTAGATTGGCTGAAAAATACTCAAAATTTATTGCTAGATAAAGCTGATAGAAGTAAAGGAAAACTTAGTGGATATAAATTACAAATTTTAAACGAAGAATTGAATCAAGCAATTGTAAGACTTGAACTGTTATCAACTGATCAAGAGGTTATCTAAGTAATGAATAAAGTAAATAACTACCGTCAGATTATTTGTCAGTTTCTTCAGGATTTTGCTGAGGGAGATCCTGAAGCACAATTGATTTTTGATGAAAAGCGCGATCGCTATTTGGTAATGCATGTTGCTTGGCGTAATGAATATCGGATTTATGGTTGTGCCATGCAATTAGACCTCATTGATCGCCAAGTATGGATTCAAAATAATAGCACTGAAATATATGTCGATCGCGAATTAATTGAACGAGGCATCGCGGCAAAAGATATTGTCTTAGGCTTTCGCTCTCCTAGTGTTCGAGCAAAAATAGCATCAATTATGGCTAATAACCAATGACCAATAACAAAGGACAAATAAAATCATGATTATTGACGACCAAATTTACGATGTAATTATTGTGGGTACTGGTGCGGGGGGCGGGACATTAACCCGCAAACTAGCAGAGGCGGGCAAAAAAATCCTCGTACTCGAACAAGGAAAGTTTACCGAGAAAGAAAGTTCAGAGCTAGTAGAAGTAGAGGTTTTTAAAAAAGAAGATTATCATGCTCCTGAAAAATGGTATGACAATGCTGAAGAACCCTTTAATCCTCAAAGCTTTTACTGCGTTGGTGGTAACACCAAAATCTATAGTGGGGCATTAATGCGTTTGCGGGAAAGAGATTTTGAGCAAATCGAACATCAAGACGGTATTTCTCCAGAATGGCCTTTAAAGTATCAAGACTTTGAACCCTATTACACAGAAGCGGAAAAGCTCTATCGTGCTCACGGTAAGGTAGGTGACGATCCTACAGAACCCCCAAGAAGCGAAGACTATCCTTTGCCTCCAGTGGAGCGTATCCCTCAAATCCAAGAAATTAGCGATCGCCTAGTTAAATATGGACTCCATCCTAACTATTTAGCGATCGGTATTGGGGATGAAGGACGAACTGATTCAGAAGATACAGGAGTCAGTCCCGCAATCCGAGCTGGTCATGATGTTACTCTCAAGACATCGGCTAAAGTTGTAGCTTTACATACTAATCCTTCGGGAACGGAAGTAAAAGCCGTTGAAGCAATGATTAAAGGTCAATCCTACCTATTTATAGGTCATATTGTCGTTCTGGCTTGTGGAGCAATTAATTCTGCCGCCTTATTATTGCGTTCTGCCAACGAAAAACATCCCCAGGGATTAGGAAATAGTTCCGATTTAGTGGGACGTAATTTCATGAAGCAACTGATGACAGTAATTTTACAGCAATCCCCCCAGCCTAATTCTGGATTGTTTCAACGTAGTATTTACATCAATGATTTTTATTGGGGCGACCAAGATTTCTCCTATCCCATGGGACATATCCAAGATTCAGGGGGCATTCTACAAGACGTGATTTTTTCCGAGTCCCCGCCTCTATTATCGGTTGCGGCTAAATTAATGCCAGGATTTGGTTTAAAGCAATTGGCAAAACGTTCCTTGGGATGGTGGTTGCAAACGGAAGACCTACCTAATTTAAATAATCGTGTCACTGTCAAAGATACCAAACTACATTTGAACTATAATCCTAATAATTTAGAAGCCCACGATCGCCTTTTGTATCGTTGGCAAGAAGTTCTCAAAGCTACAGATAAACAGTCTCGTGGTATTCATCCCTATGGCAGTGCACCTATTTCTGTAGTAGCCCATCAATGTGGTACTTGTCGTTTTGGCTCAGATCCCAACTCGTCAGTACTTGATATTAATTGTCGCACTCATGATCTTAATAATCTTTATGTAGTAGATAGCAGTTTTTTCCCTTCTAGTGCAGCTGTCAGCCCTGCTCTGACCATTATTGCCAATGCCTTAAGAGTTGGAGAGCATTTAATTGCGCGTCTGAATTAGTATACATACGGATTTTAATATTAAAAAAACTAATTCACATCAAACCTCTAGGCGTTAAGTATCGATTTTTAAGACCTATTTTTAGCGATATAAAAAATGTAACCTTATATTTAGATGAAATTTTGTAGCAAAATTGACAAGTTGGGGTGATAGGTCAGCGCTACCATAGTCTAATATTACAAAAATATATGTCATTTAATTAATGGTCCAACTATTGCCACCCCTTGAATCTGCGGAACTACCTGCCCAAATATTCACTTTAGACAATGGATTAACCCTAATTCATCAACATTTGCCCGTAACTCCAGTGGTAGTAGCAGATGTTTGGGTTCAAGCGGGGGCGAGTGCCGAGCCAGATTCTTGGTCGGGAATAGCCCATTTTCTAGAGCATATGATTTTTAAAGGTTCTCCTCAAGTGGCTGTCGGAGAATTTGACTGGGTGATTGAAAATACAGGGGGAGTTGCGAATGCTGCCACTAGTCATGATTACGCCCATTTTTATTTAACTACAGCTAACAGCCATATCGAAGAAACCTTACCCTATTTAGCTAATATCCTGCTCCATGCCAGTATTCCTGGTGAAGAATTCATCCGCGAACGAGACGTTGTTTTAGAAGAAATTCGCTCTAGTTACGATGATCCTGATTGGTTGGGTTTTCAAACTTTATGCCAGACTCTCTACCAAAATCATGTCTATAAAAGACCTATTTTAGGAGAAGTAGATCTCCTGATGCAGCATACTCCAGACTTAATGCGCTGTTTCCATCGCACCCACTATCAACCGGAAAATATGACCCTAGTTTTGGTGGGAGGAATTGAAGCAGAATCTGCATTATCCCTGGCGAATCAGGCTTTTTCTCAATTTAGTATCCGTTCTGAATGTCCTCCCTCACCGATTGAAGCAGAACCGCCATTAATCGAGGTGCGTCGTCACCAATTGCAGTTACCCCGAATTGAACAGGCTCGTTTATTAATGGGCTGGATTGGGCCTGGAATCAAAGATCTCGAAGTTGGTGTGGGTTTGGATATGCTCTCGGTGATGCTTGCCGGTGGGCGTTGCTCCCGCTTAGTGCAAGAATTGCGGGAAGAAAAACAAATCGTGTTAGATATTTGTAGTCAGTTTTCTTTGCAAAAAGATTCGAGTTTATTTACTATCACTGCTTGGTTAGAGCCCCAATATTTAGATATTACAGAAAAGCTCATCTGCGATCGCATTTGGCAATTAGCCAATGAGCCGATTTTTGAGCTTGAACTCGACCGAATTAAACGTTTGCTGCTCAACGATTATATATTTTCGACAGAAACCCCAGGACAATTAGCGGGAATCTACGGTTATTACAATACCCTCGCGACAGTAGATCAATGTTTATCTTACCCCGAAATTATTAAGCAGATAACAGCGGTCGAATTACAACAAATTGCCAACATGTACTTGTCACCAGAACGCTATGCTAGTGTAATATTAAAACCTTGTTGAGAAATCTTTTAATGTCTCTGAAAACCCATTCTCCTCAGCAAAATATTCACCGTATTCATCTCTCTAATGGGATCACCCTCCTGATTGTAGAAAATCAGGCTGCGGATTTAGTTGCGGGTCGATTCTTTTTTAACCATGCTGGTTCTATTATGGAAAACCGCGAGCGAGCAGGAATCTCTAACCTTGTCGCGTCAGTAATAACGAAAGGAACTCGTAACTTATCTGCTTTAGAAATTGCCGAACAAGTAGAATCGATAGGTGCTAGTCTAGGCGCAGATGCGGGAACAGATTATTTTTTATTTAGTTTTAAAGCAGTATCGCGAGATTTTGCTCCTATCCTAAAATTACTTGGAGAAATTATTCGTTTTCCTAGCTTTCCCGCAGAAGAAGTAGAACTGGAGCGAAAATTAACTTTACAAAATATCCGTTCTCAGAAAGAACAACCTTTTAATGTGGCTTTCGATGCCCTGCGACATAATATCTATGGAGAACATCCCTATGGAGTTTCGGTACTGGGAACAGAAGATGCAGTTGGCCAATTAGATCGAGCAACTCTCCAAGAATATCATCAGACCTATTTGCGTCCTGATAACCTAACGATTAGTATTTCTGGTCGTATCAACAAAGAAGAAACTGTTCGTTTAGTCGAGGAAGTATTTGGCGATTGGCAAATTTCCTCAACCAAGATTGACCTAGATCTTCCCCTAGCGATTAATACTGAACCTTCGGAAGCGTTAATCCAACAGGAAACTCAGCAGTCTATTATCATGCTGGGCTATCTCGGAGCAGCAGTAAATAGTCCCGATTATCCTGTATTGAAACTGTTGAGTACCTATTTAGGCAATGGTCTTTCGAGTCGTTTATTCGTTGAATTGCGAGAAAAACGGGGCTTAGCCTATGATGTCTCGGCATTTTTTCCAACTCGTTTAGAACCTGCTTTTTTTGTTACTTATATGGGGACAGCGCCCGAAAACACTGAAATTGCGATCGCGCTTTTACAAGAAGAAATCGAACGTCTGACTCAAATCTCACTTAGCGAATCTGAATTGCAAGGAGCTAAAAACAAACTTTTAGGTCAATATGCTTTGGGCAAGCAAACTAATAGTGAAATCGCTCAGATTTACGGTTGGTATGAAAGTTTAGGTTTAGGAATTGATTTTGATCGCCAATTTCAAGAAGCTATAGCTAAAGTTACCGCTCAACAAGCTAAATCTGTAGCCAATAAGTATCTTGTCAATCCTTATATTGCTGTGGTCAAACCTTCTTAAGAAGTTATATCAATTAAAATTGAATAATGAGAGGACTTGGCCAAATCTCATACCAATTTTCATAAAAAATACGATAGATAATGTAGGGGTTCAGCATTGTTAAACCCCTACCTAAATTGTCTAGCACTACGTAATTTGGTTAGGACATTGGTAAACGCTAAGCCTATGATTAGTAAACTTTTGATATGCGCAGCGGTATCCTTTAGGACTTGTGCGTAGCGCTATATGTGTCGCCAACATTATTTAATTTGGTATCAAATCAATCAGATTAAAAAAAGGTCGCTATCTTCACAAGACAACGACAGTCCAACTTGAGTATTGATTATCGATCACATCGATTTTAGATCTTTTATGATCTTTTTGCTAATTTTTTGGTTTTAACTTTCCGTAGACGAATCGATTCCGGAGTAACTTCGACTAGTTCGTCAGGACCAATATACTCTAAAGCTCTTTCTAAACTCATCTCTACAGGAGTTTGCAACTGAACTAGTTCCTCACCAGAAGCTGCACGATGGTTCGTTAATTGTTTAGCTTTACAAACATTGAGATCCAAGTCTTGGGCACGATTATGTTCTCCAACAATCATTCCTTTATATACTTTAGTACCCGGTTTAATAAAGAAAACTCCACGATCTTCAGCATTTTTTAACGCGTAGAAAGTAGCAGTTCCTTCTTCAAAAGCAATGATCACGCCGTTGTAACGAGTTTCCAAATTGCCACATAAAGGACGATATTCTAAGAAACTATGGTTCATAATTCCTTCACCACGAGAGATGCGAATAAATTCCCCTCGAAAACCAATTAACCCTCGTGCGGGAATGACAAATTCTAACTGAGTGCGCCCAACACTAGTTTGCATATCTTTCATTTCCCCTTTACGCTGACCCAAACGTTCAATACAGCTACCAACTGCATCTTCAGGAACGTCTAACACTAAATATTCGTAAGGTTCACAGGGTTGTCCGTTAATTTCGCGATAAATCACTTGGGGCTGGGATACTTGAAACTCATAACCTTCGCGACGCATCGTTTCAATGAGAATTCCTAAATGAAGTTCTCCTCTTCCTGATACGAGGAACTGTTCAGCTGATTCGCCATCTTCAATTCTTAGAGCCACATTGGTTTCTAATTCTCGATTTAAGCGATCGCGTATCTGTCTTGACGTAACATAGGTTCCTTCCTGACCCGCGAAAGGAGAATTGTTGACTGAGAAAGTCATCTGCAAAGTAGGTTCGTCTACTTTGATTAAAGGTAAGGCTTGAGGATCTTCAGGAGAAGTCAAGGTTTCCCCAATATTGGCATCAGCAAATCCGGCAACTGCTACGATATTACCTGCACTAGCTTCTGGGACATCAACCCGAGCCAAACCGTCAAATCCCATTAATTTAGAAACTTTGGATTTGACGATTTTGCCATCTTCTTTCACTAATGCGACTTGTTGTCCTGCTTTAATCGTCCCGTTATGAACTCTTCCGATAATAATTCTACCTAGGTAATCAGAGTAATCTAAAGTTGTTACCTGTAGTTGCAGAGGCTTTTCTGGGTCTCCTGCCGGTGGTGGAACATGATGTAGGATCGCCTCAAAGAGAGGTTTCATATCTATCTCCTCCCCATCTACTTCTTCTTTCGCAAATCCAGCTAGACCAGAGGCGTAGAGGGTGGTGAAGTCACATTGGTCATCATCGGCACCCAATTCAACAAATAAATCAAATACTTTGTCTACAGCTTGATCGGGTTCTACGTTAGGGCGATCTATTTTATTCACGACCACAATGGGACGCAAACCTTTTTCTAAGGCTTTTTTAAGTACAAAACGAGTTTGCGGCATCGGCCCTTCATTAGCATCGACAATCAGGATGCAGCCATCTACCATTCCCAATACTCGCTCTACTTCTCCCCCAAAGTCCGCGTGACCAGGAGTATCAACAATGTTGATGAGAGTATCTTGGTAACGAACGGCAGTATTTTTAGAAAGAATAGTAATTCCCCGTTCTCTTTCTAGATCGTTAGAGTCCATAACACAATCTGGGATGTCTTCTCCTTCACGAAAAATACCCGATTGTTTCAGAAGTGCGTCTACTAGAGTCGTTTTGCCGTGATCGACATGGGCAATAATTGCCAGATTGCGAATAGGAAGAGACATAAGATTGGTCTAAAGACTTAATAGTTTTGTTTCGTTTGCTACAAATTTCTTAACAATTATACCTCAGGTCTGGTTAATCAATATCATTTTGTAAGATTATTGTTGGTTTTGACTAATTACCAAGCTTATAGATATTTTCAAACTAAGTTCTTTTCTAGGGCTAATCGAATTAATTCAGCTCGATTATTCGTCTCAGTTTTACGTAACAGACGACTGACATATTTTTCAATGGTGCGATGGGATAGATGAAGTTGTTTCCCAATATCCATATTAGAAAAACCTTTAGACAATAGATTAAGAACTTCCTGCTCTCTATTCGTGAAATCAATTTGATTCACGATAAAATCAGTATATTTTTCAAGGTTGATACTGATATTTGCTGGTTCAGGTTGCTGCTTTTGTCTCGAAGAAAACAGTTCTTGACCGATAATTTGCGATCGCTCTAAAAGGTTACGAATAATTGCACCCAACTCACTCATCTCAAAAGGCTTGGGTAGATAAATATCACAGCCAGCTTGATAACCTTTGATGCGTTGTTCTACATTGGCATATTCGGTCAGGAAAATCACAGGTAACAGTCTAAATTCAGGAAGTTGACGGATTTGTTTAACCAATTGATAACCATCATGCTTGGGCATGTGAATATCAGAGATTAAAAGATGAGGATGATATTTCTCTAATAGGGATAATGCCCGTTCTCCATCCTCAGCCGTAATTACAGAATAGCCAGCGATCTCTAAATAATCATGAACAGCTAGTCTAATTCCTGGATCATCTTCTGCAATCAGGATTAATAAAGGCATAAACTATAGGGAACCTGATTTAGTTAACTTTTACGTCAGTTCGACTAATGAAAGTCATGGGAAAAATTTAGAATTAAAAAATTTACAACAATCATGTACTAGATAACTTCAGTTTTATTAGTTTTCCCGTAAATGCTTCATTTATTGATATCGACTCGACATTATTTATGTAATCATACACTCTATCTTAAGAATTTTTTTATATTTTTTTTTAAGTAACCCACCAAGTAATAACAGAAGCCAGGGTAGCTTCGGGAGTAGGGGAAGATGGGTAAGGTAGGGAAGATAGGGAAGGTAGGGAAGATGGGGAATTTGCCTCTTGCCTCTTATCGCTGACTTCCTTCATCCCTCGTCCCTCATCGTTCATTCCTTATTTTTATTCTTGCCAAGAAACTTTCAGGCTATCAGGTTTACTGAAATCTCCTTCTAGCAAAACATTACGCTTATTTGCGTGGAGATGGCGGAGGATTTTGTAAACAATTTCGATGTTATTGCTTGCTTGAGCTTTTTGCGCCAGTTCCGAGATCGAGATCGCAGATTTGGTTTTTCTGAGGGTATCGATCACCCGAGTTTGCAATTGCAAAACTGAGGCGGCTGCTTTCTTCCCTGCTTCAACCCCTGGTTGGTGATAGGCATTAATATTGACCAAAGAAGCATATAAACTCACTGTTCTCTCATAAAGGGCAATCATGGCACCGACTGTAATTTCATTCACTTGAGAGATGGTTATCGTGATCGAGTCTCGTTGTTTTTCATTTAATGCTTCACGAGTACCTAAGAGAAAACCGAGAAGATAGTCTCCTGAAGTAATTCCTGGCTCAATTTCTACTGCTTCACCCTCGCGATCTTCTAGTACCTCAATAAAAGTGATAAAGAAATTGTTCACTCCCTCGCGTAATTGCTGGACGTAGGCATGTTGATCGGTAGAACCTTTATTGCCATAAACGGCAATCCCTTGATTGACAATATTGCCATCTAAATCTTTTTCCTTGCCCAAAGACTCCATAATTAACTGCTGGAGATAGCGACTAAAGAGCAATAAGCTATCTTTGTACGGCAAAATAACCATGTCCTTTTCCCCTTTCCCATTGCCGGCACAATACCAAGACAGGGCAAGTAAAGCTGCTGGGTTATTTTTGAGATCTGGTTTACGGGTGAGAGCATCCATCATTTTTGCTCCTTTTAACATCCCCCGAACATAGATTCCCTGTAAGGCTGCTGCTGCTAAACCTACGGCGGATAATTCAGAAGTTCTGCCTCCAACCCAATCGCGCATTGGAAAGGTCGCTAACCAACCTTCTCGTTCCGCGATCGCCTCTAATTTACTTGCTTTTCCCGTAATGGCAAAAGCATGGGCAGCAAAATCTAAACCCTGAGCTTCATAAACTTTTTTCACTTCCAACATCCCGTTGCGGGTTTCGGGAGTGCCCCCTGATTTAGAAATTACTGAAACTAAAGTTGTCGGTAGGCGATCGCCAATTTCTGCGAGTACCGTATCGATTCCCTTAGGATCGGTATTGTCAATGAAATGAATTTTTAAGGGCGCATCTACTTTGGCTAAAGCTTGGGCGACAAATTGCGGGCCTAAAGCAGAGCCACCAATCCCGATCGAGAGAATATCGGTAAATTTTCCTCCACTAGGAGGGTGAATAATGCCACTGTGAACTTTGTCCTTAAAATCAATTATTTTATGTTGGGTTTCGATAATATCCTGTCTGAGTTCTGCTGTGGGTGCTAAGTCAGGATCGCGGAGCCAATAATGACCTACCATACGCTTTTCATCGGGATTCGCGATCGCCCCACCTTCTAAAGCTTCTATATCCTTAAAGGCTTTGTCAAACTTCGGCTTCATTTTGTTGACAAAAGCATCATCAAAACTCATGCGACTGACATCTAGATAAAATCCTAGTTCTGCGTTGTAATATAGCCAGTCTTGA
>JAAUYH010171869.1_pt1 | contig 12630 bp, 8 predicted proteins | sample 7278061 | NCBI WGS metagenome assembly JAAUYH01 (sample SAMN14350203, study PRJNA611818) | marine sediment metagenome | isolation source: surface marine sediment (0.6m) | place: French Polynesia: Moorea | collected 2018-08
AATGTCTGTGGACTTCATTGCGACGGGGAGTATTGGTCACGATGCTCTAGTTGGTGGGGAAAGAAGCAGGAAACTAGCATCGTGAGGTGTTAGAATCCCCCGTTAAAAATCTTTGATTTTTAACGGCGGGAGAATGTCAATGTTGTTATTAATCTGCTCATTCAGAATCCCATTAATCAACGTCTATTTTAGCCATGGAATTATTTATATCTAACGGTCGTTTTATTATAAAGGGTTGATGCAGATCAAGACAAGAGTTTATTTAGTTAAATTTGGAATAACCCTCTAACAGAAAAGTTAACTCTTACTTCATAAATGTTCACTCGCTCTCGTCGTCGCCTAGCTTATTGGTTTACCCTTTCAATGGGAAGTATTTTAATTCTGTTTGCTTTTACGGTTTATCATCGCCAGGTAAAAGATCGAATGCGAGAATTTGACGCTCAAGTTTACCTTCAAACTCAAAAAATCGCCTCACTTACAAGGTATCAAAAACAAGAGAAAAGCTGGCAGATAGATACAGAAAATGTGTCTTTGCCAAATCTTGAAACTATCCCAACTGAATCGAGAATAACTTGTATTCGCTGGTATGATTCTCAGAAACGCCTCTTACAGTTTATTGGTAATTGTTATCCCCAAAGGTCTTTAGTGATACCTGGATGGCAAACTCTAGAATACAAATGCAATTTTAGTGGTACAACTCGTCACAAGAATCTGCGTACATTAACTCTTCCCTTAAAATATAATCAATCTCTAGTGGGTTATCTACAGGTTGCTGTTTCTCTTGACCCGATTCAAGATTCGCTGGGGCGATCTCGTTTATTTTTATCTCTGGGAGTGCCAATTACTCTCGGTTTTACTGGAATAGTAGGCTGGATTCTCGGTGGCTTCGCAATGCAGCCTGTCAAACGCTCTTACGAACAATTACAACGTTTTACTGCGGATGCTTCCCATGAACTACGCGCCCCAGTAGCAGCAATTCTCAGCAATGCTCAAGTAGGGTTACTCGCTCCTGTAGATGATAGTCAACAACCCCGTCAGCGTTTAGAAAACATTGTTACTCAAAGTAAATCGATGAGTGCTTTGATTGCTAACTTGCTATTTCTGGCTCGTCATGAAGGAAAATTAAACCCCAAAGATATCGCTAAAACTGACATAGTAGAGTTGTTAAAATCTTTGGCTAATCAATATAGAAATTTAGCACGAGAAAAAAATTTAGACTTTAAGTTAGATGTAACAACTACATCCCTAGAAGTTTGTGGCGATCGCGATCTCCTAAAACAGGCGATTCGTAATTTACTCGATAATGCTGTTAAATATACTCCTACTGGGGGTATGGTTGGGTTAGAACTTTCAGTTAAACCTCGTCGTATTTTAATTACAGTTAGAGATACTGGTATTGGTATTCCCTCCTCAGACTTACCTTACATCTTCGATCGCTTTTACCGAGTAGATAAAGCCCGCACCAGACAAACAGGGGGTTTTGGTTTAGGATTGGCGATCGCACAACAAATTATTCAGGCTCATGACGGCAAGATTACTGTTGAGAGTGAAGAAAAAAAAGGGACTACTTTTCAGATTTGTTTACCTCTGCGATCATAAAAAATAGCTGAATAACACCTATGCTTATAATTGCAAATATTTTGGAGCAGAATATTTCCTTCTTGGTAATAGTGAATGATCTAGTTAGGAATCAAGAGCATCTATTGTAGCTCCTATTTAGATAAACCTAAAACTAGCATTGTTTTCTAGTTGATTAGCATCAATACCTGAAAAAATTGCCAAGTCTGTACTACCAAAACTAATAATTGCATTATCTCCATTTTGATTAAAGTTGAGGTCTACTGTTGAAGAAGCACCAATTCCAACTATGCCAATAACATCAATATCTAGCTCCAAGTCCTCGATAATTTGAGGCGTGTCTGGTAATTCCGCAACAGCAATCCAAAATTGATCCCCATCTGCACCTCCAGTAATACGGTTATTACCTCCTGTTTGACTAAAGAAACGATCTTCTCCTTCTCCACCAGCTAAAACATCCCCTGTTCCTAAAATTAGAGTGTCATTGCCACTACCAGCAAAAATACGATTATTTCCCTGACTGTTGGAAGCATCAATAGTGTCATTGCCAGCACCAGCAAAAACTAACTGTTCACTACCATTGACTTCTAAAATATCATCATCGACAGTGCCAAAAATTGGCTCTTCGGGAGTCTCAGGCTCTTCAACAGCAGTAATAGTAATTCTTGCTACTTGATAATCAGGAACAGTAAAATCTGCGTTGGGAAAAATTGTTTCTCCGTCAATCTCAAAATCTAAAATTCCTCCCGAACCAGAGGGTAAAAAACCTGGAAACTGTTGAATTATGCCGTTTTCGTCAACACTATTCCCAATTACATCTAGAGTATAAACCACATTCATGGGGTCTTCGTCGTTGACTTCTGTACCAGCATCTAAAACTTCACTCCCTAAAATAGTAAAGTCTGCACCAAGAAAGTTACCTGCTGCGTCGAAGATTTCTATGGGTTCATCGTTAGCAATAAAACCATCATTAGTGGGAAACAGCATCGCACCATAGTTAAAAAAGCGATGGTTGGCAATATCACCTTCTAGAGTAATGGTGGTTGAGATAGTTTCACCAGGATTTTGCACCAAGAAAAATGGTGGCTCTCGGTTGTCGGTAAAGAGCATATTTTGAATACCGCCATTCATCCCTGCGGGGCTGGATGCAAATTGTCCAGCTATGGTTTCTTCTACAGTGGGGAAGTTTTCAGGAATTGCCCCAAATGCGATCGCCTCTTCGATTAACCCAGGAATGGTGGGTTCTAGTCCTGTAATGCCATCTTCGGCTAAAGTTTCTAGTTGTAAAGATGCCTGTTCTCTAACATTATATAAATCAAAGCTTCCATCATGAAAACCTACCCAAAGTTGAGCAATACCAATACCTCTTTCGGGGGCTAAATTTTCAATAGTGATTTTGATGGTGGTGCTAGAATCTGGTTCAGGAGGGTTAACTGTAGAATCAATCCATTCTGCTAATACTGTACTGAGTTCTTCTGGTGCATCTTCTTGTATAAAGTGAAAAGCAGGATTGTCTTCATCTCCTACTTCTGCTATTTCTATACCAGGAATCTGAGAAGCGAGAGGAAGGATTAATTCACGAGGAGTAAAACCTGGTGTTCCTAAAACTAACAGCCGAGGAATATCTGTAGTAGCGATATATTGCGCAAATCTACTAAACTCTTCAATATTCGGAACTGGCTCTGGTGGTAATCCTCCTACTCCATCAGGATCATAGATAGGATGACCAGTTGTATCTAGAAGAGGAAGTTCTTGGGGGAAAGTAAAAAGTTGTTCTCTAGCTTCAGGATTTAAGAATGGTTCTCTATATACAGCCTGTTCTGTCTCACTGAGAGGTTCTGCTATACCACCAAATTCAGGATCAAAGAGATAGCCTTCAATAAATAAATTATTCTCAATAATATTAGTTTCGCTATTGGCTGGATTAATAAAGGTTTCTAGGAAATTACCTGGTAAGGATTCTAGAGCCTCTACATTAGGTAAAGCAACAATGGGACTCTCGAAAAAAGCAAATGCTTCTACATTTTCGGGATGATCCACAGCATAACTCAAACCTATAGGACCCCCCCAATCGTGACCGACAAAAGTTATATTTTCTAGGTCTAAGGTTTCGATAAACTCTGTTACAAGTTCACCATGTTCCACAAAATCAAGTGGTGCTTCTGTTTTGTCAGAAAACCCAAAATTGATTAAATCAGGGACAATTACTCGACCTCTTTCTGCTAGTTCAGGAATAATATTTCGCCAGAGAAAAGATGAAGTAGGAACACCATGAAGTAAGACTATCGGATCGCCAGTTCCTTCGTCAAGATAGTGCATATTTAGACCATCAGATAGTTCCACAAAATTAGAAAGATAGGGAAATCCCTCAAATGCTAATTCTGGCTCATTAGGATCCTCAAATTCATCAGTAAGACTACCAAGAGGAATATTCTTCAAAACAGCTACAGCATTTCCCTCACTGTTGCGAATTAAAGTCCCCGTACCAGCTAAATCATTTTCAAAGGTCAAAGAATCAAGAGTTAGACCGTCTGATAAACGTAAAATATCAACTCCTAATTCAAAGTCCATGATAAAGTCTTTACCACGGTTTGACTGAAGCACAAAAGTATCTCTTCCTTCCCCACCATATAAAATATCGATCTTACCCCCACCAATTAAGGTGTCATCCCCTTCTCCACCTGAGAGAGTATCTTGGTCTAAGTTACCTTGAAGATCATCATTCCCGTCTCCTCCAGCCAAAAAATCTCGACCGTCTAGACCTAATAAATTATCATTTCCTCCAAGACCACGAATCCTATCATTTTCTGTTCCACCTATTAGAGTATCGTCTGCATTAGTACCTCTAATTGGTTCTACAATTTCCAAATTAGAGTTAGTAATACTAGTCTTGTTTCCAACTACTTGGGAAGTATCTAGTAATTCACTAATAAAATTTCTAGGATTATTATCTATCTCAATAGTGGCAATAATATCTTGTTTTAAAGTAGGAAACTTATCCCTTAGCAAGGTATTTTCTAAGTATAAATAATCAACATTAGTACCTCTTAGGGATTGTTCAAGAGCATACATAAAACCTCCTAGACTATTTATATAGTCTTTGCCCAATTAAAGATTAACATCTAGATACAAGCTGGTAATATAAAGTAAAACACATCTTAATACTTAGGTTAAGCAAAAATTAAATTTCTCTATGGCAATCCTAAATAAAACCAGAAATTTAGGGGTTGTATCTGACTCGCGAGGGTTCTGCTCTCACTACTAATAATTCTCACAAATCAAATAAGATTCCTCTATAATCAACAATTGTCTCTAGCATAATATTTTTATCTTAAAAATGCTCTGATTTTAACCTTTGATTTTAGAAAAAAGCTAAAGCTGTAGCTATGTTAAGAGTTTAAACAATAAAAATTAACTCTTATTTTTTTCTTAAATCTAGTTCATTATGTTTTCGGTATTATCAAAAAAAATCTTGGCAATTGCCAGTGCAAAAACTCTTTTGCTAGCTATTTACCAAGTTATAAAAAAATACACCTATTCCCTGTTGGATAGTTGGATGAGATAGATTATGGCACTAAAACAATATCATGTGCGCCTCGAACCACATCAATTTTATATCCTGTTCTTTCTAGTCGAGGTTGATCTCCTGCTATCACATTCCAAAATTCTACCGCACCTTTTTTGGGACCAGGTTCGCGATAATTAAAGATAACTACCGCTAAAGATTTTCCGTCAGCATCAAAAGTAACTTGTTCTGGTAATAATCCTTCAAAACCATATTCATCAACATTAGTTAATTGTCCTGACTGTGAATTAAACTTAACTACAGATAGAGAACTATAGGGCTTACCGCGCCAAGCAGGAATATAGCTAGGTAAATAGGTACGACGCATATTTACTGTTGCAATTAATGAGTTATCTGGACTGATAGCAAATCCTTCTGGACTAAGCCCCACCTCTACTCTAGATGTAATTACTGGTGATTGTCCCGATTCTGGTTCAAATTTAATGGCGATCGCTTCTCCTTTGGGATTCATTAAAGCACTTAATATTGGTGAGGGGTTGGTACTCCATTTAAGATCGCAGGTTAATAAAAAACGACCATCAGAGCTAAATCTAGGATGGGTGAGATGATTACCTACCTCTATTGGCTGACTGTAGGGTGTTACTTGAATATCATCATTAGATATTGTGACATTATAAAAACCGACTCGACTGTTTTTGTCTTGAGTCATTGCTAGATATTTTCCTGAAGGATGCCAGATCGCGGTTCGATTGTCTTGGCGTTTACCATTGCTTGACATGGGGAAATAAAAACGCTTGCCTAATTTCCCGTCAGGTTGCAGTTTGACAATTAGTAATTCTCGTCCCGCATCTTCTAAGTTAACCGCCAGTAATTTACCATCAGGACTAATACTAATATGCTCTGGATTACGCCCCACTGCTACAGATTCGATAATTTTCGGTTGCTTAGGATTGGCAAGATCCACTACAGTTAGATACTGACCTTCAGGCATATCATCAATAGTATCTAGTTCTTGAATACCATCTTCAGGGCGAGATCGCACTTCTACAATATAAGCCCGTTTGCCATTGGGGGAGGTGGCAATAATTTGGGGCCAAGACATGACAGAATTGGATACTCGAATCGAGGAGACAGTAGGATTATTAGAGTCTAGAGGTAAATCTATTACAGTCAGAGCATCTTCAACTCCAGCCACCCGATCTAGCTTGGCATCTGCATAGGCGGTAGCTACCATATCCGCATCGGAAGCAATTAATAAAGTATCCCCGTTAAAGTTTACTGGTTGTGTTGATTGGGAAATTGACGCAATTCCGACTGGTTCGATTAGCTGTAATAGTCCATAGATAATAATAGCTAAAATAAAGCCTATTACTGCCAATAAAGCTATTTTAAAGGTATTTAATCTAATTATCTCCATTTTATTCTATTTAGCTCCATAATTACTTTACTATCAGTTAAATCATCTGAGTAAAGTCACTAGCACTCTTTGATTTTTCTCTGATGAGATACAATAGACCTCTTACAAAAGTAAAAAAATAATCATTTTGACGACTCTTTTTGGGAAAAATCTTCCCTATTGCAAGAGTGCCTATTCCCTGACTTGAAGCCAGAAGTCTAATATCTGAATTAACTTAACTCCAGCTACACAAGAGATCCTGACTGGTACAAGTACGATTACGATATTTTTTCTCTGTATTCTTTTGCAAAAATTCCCAAAATGTTGCTGTACAATCAGTAACTATAAATGCGTTCAACCCTTTCTTCAAAGCTGTTTTTAAGGTCTTCTTTACACACTGATCTGTTATAAACCCGCAAAGAAAAACGTTTTCAATGTCTTTTTGTTGGAGTATTTGGTTAAGATTACTACCAATAAATGCATCAAAAGCGTACCTTCCTTCCACTACCAAGTCCCCAACTTGATAAACTCCCTCTGTAAATTCAGCTTTCTGTGTACTTTCTGTAAAAATTTTTCCGAAAGTTAAGTGAGCGAGAATGCCCTTTTTCCTTTGAGGATTGATAACAAGGGGAGCATGAATAATAGGCACTCCCAGATTTCGCGCCTTTAAGACCAATTTCCTCGTATTCTGAATAGTTTGTTTTTTTTTAATTGACCATTAATCATCCAGCGATATAAACCTTTTTCTGTCCATTGCTGTTGAAATTCAATCAAAACAATTGCTGATTTATTTTTTTGGTATTTCATAAGCTTGTATTAAGAGAATGTACAAACTTGTTTTGTTAAAAACTTCTAAATAGAGAGTAAAACAAATAAAACCCGATTGTCCAAGTCATTTTTGATGCTAAATTAATAACTAAAAGTTATTAAATGGAATTTCGACAGCTACGATATTTTGTGACTGTTGCCCAAGAGTTACACTTTGGCAAAGCAGCAGAACGTTTACAGATTACTCAACCCGCCCTGAGTAAACAGATTCGTATTTTAGAAACAGAATTAGGAATCGAGTTATTTATCCGCACCAAACGCACAGTCAAGTTAACCAAAGCAGGTGAGGTTTTTTCAGCACAAGCACAACAGCTTTTACAGCAAGCATCCGAAGCGATCCAACTAGCAAAACGCACTGCTTTAGGACAAGTAGGGCGATTAACTATCGGATTTACAGCGACAGCTACTTACACGGTATTACCAGAGTTGATTAGGCGTTTTCGAGTCCGCTATCCTCAAGTAGAAGTAGAAATGTGGGAACTCTGTACAGAAGCACAAGTTACCGCCATCAATAAAGGTGAAATAGATTTAGGATTTTTACATCCCCCTATTGATTTCCGTGGCTTAGAACTTTATCCTATTTTGGCAGAAGAATTTGTTGTAGTATTGCCCCAACAACACCATTTACTAACTAAACAGTCATTATCTTTAAAAGATTTAGCAGGAGAATCTTTTATTCTGCATCCTCGTTCAGAAGGATCGTTTCTTTACGATGGATTTCTCAAGTTGTGTCGTCAAGCTGGATTTCAACCCGAAATTGTTAAAGAGGTAGGCTCTCATCAAGCTCGAATCTGTTTTGTAGCAGCAGGAATGGGGATTACATTTATTCCCGTAGGTTTACAAGAATTGGTCAGCAAAGATTTAGTCTGTAAACCGATAGAAGATTTCCCACTTAAATTGGAGTTTGCAGTAGCCTGGCATTCTCTTAACACCATACCAGTATTACAAGAGTTTTTAATTCTGATGAACTAACTCCTATTCCTGCTGCTACTCAACCTAAGATGGTTTGCTGCTTTATAGCTTCTTGTATTACCTTTGGACTAAAGCCAGCTTGCCTACATAAAATTTAATTTTGTTTAAGTAGTTAATATCTTACAATTTGTTGCTTATTATATATATAAATAAATAGTATTTTATAAAAGATTGGTCTTAATCTATAGTGAAAGTTAAGGATGAAGGATGAGGGATAAAGGATGAACGATGAATGATAAGAAAATATTAAATAGACTTCAACTAGGGATGGGAAGTATTTTCCTCACTCGGAATCCCTCATAATTTATCCCTTATACCTCACCTTTGATGTCTGGCGAAACACTTTGCCTCGTCTCCTCATCCCTCATAATTTATCCCTTCTGCCAATTCCTTATCCCTCATAATTCATCCCTCATCCCGATCGCTCTTGGGTCTGAGGGATTTGCGATCGCCTTATATTCATAAATCGAGAAGACTTTTCTACTTAATTGGAGGGCATGATGTCAGTTCAATTGCAATCCCAATCTTACGATGGAATTTCTGCTTATCATCAACTTTCCCAAAGAGATGTTATTAAATGCTTCGATAGCGATTCGGAAGAGGGCTTATCCGCAGAAGAAGTCGCTAGTCGCTACGAAAAATATGGCTGGAATGAACTGGAATTTAAGCCAGGAAAACCAGCTTGGGTGAGATTTTTGCTGCAATTTCATCAACCTCTGCTCTACATTCTATTGTTGGCAGGTGCTATCAAAGCAATATTGGGGTCGTGGACAAACGCAGCCGTAATCTGGGGGGTTACAGTAATCAACGCGGTGATTGGCTATGTGCAGGAAGCCCAAGCAGAAGGTGCGATCGCTTCTCTGGCAAAAACTGTAACTACAGAAGTAAATGTACTAAGAGAGAGACAAACGCTGCGGATTCCATCGCGGGATTTAGTACCAGGAGATGTGGTTTGGCTGGCATCAGGTGATAAAGTTCCAGCAGATTTGAGACTGCTGAAGGTTCGCAGTTTGCAGGTGGATGAGTCTGCTCTAACAGGAGAATCAGTACCAGTAGATAAATCTATACAACCTGTAGCACCAGATACACCCCTGGCAGAAAGGACAAACATGGCATATGCTGGAAGTTTTGTCACCTTTGGGCAGGGTAAGGGTATTGTTGTAGCCACAGCAAATAACACTGAGGTCGGGCAGATATCTCAAGCGATGGAAAATCGAGTTAGTCTTAGCACGCCCTTAACTCGGAAGTTTGCTAAATTCAGCCGTACCCTACTATACGGAGTTTTGACCCTGGCAAGCCTGACTTTTGTTATTGGGTTGGGACAAGGTGAATCCTGGTTTTATATGTTTGAAGCTACTGTTGCTCTGGCAGTTAGTGCCATTCCAGAAGGATTACCAGCAGTGGTCACTATTACTTTGGCAATTGGAGTCAACCGCATGGCACGTCGTCATGCCATTATTCGTAAACTACCAGCAGTTGAAGCCTTGGGGAGTGCTACTGTCATTTGTTCTGATAAAACTGGAACCCTAACGGAAAATCAAATGACTGTACAATCTATTTATGTAGGACGAGAATACTATTCCGTTAGTGGTAGTGGTTATAGTCCTAAAGGAGAAATTAGTCGGATGACCAATGGCAAACCTGGAAGTCCCTTTGAGGATGGATTGCCATTAGCTTTGGAAGAGTGCCTAGTAGCTGGTGTACTGTGTAATGACTCTCAATTAAAACAAACAGGGGAAGATTGGTCAGTTGTCGGAGCTCCCACAGAAGGAGCATTAATTACAGCAGCAGCCAAAGCCAGCCTGAGCCAATCTGGTCTAGCAGCTTCACAACCGCGATTGGATGCAATTCCCTTTGAATCCCAGTATCAATACATGGCAACCTTGCATGATACTGTTTCCCCTGTAATTTACGTTAAAGGATCGGTGGAGTCGCTTATTAGTCGGTGTTCTCAGATGATAGATCAGAATGGTCAGATTATCTCCCTTGACCACCCACAGATTCAGCAAGCGGTAGAAACAATGGCACAGCAAGGATTACGGGTGCTAGCCTTTGCTAAAAAATCCACCAGTCATCATCAGCATTCCATAGACCATGAGGACATCGAAACAGGCTTGGTATTTCTGGGATTACAAGGCATGATTGACCCGCCTCGCCCAGAAGCTATTGCAGCCGTCCATGCCTGTCAGGCTGCGGGAATTCAAGTAAAAATGATCACTGGCGACCATATCACCACAGCAAAAGCGATCGCTAAACGCATGGGAATTCAAAAGGCAGGGCAAGTTTTAGCATTTGAAGGGCGACAATTAGGGCAAATGGGCGATCTCGAAATTGCTCAGGCGATTGAAGATGGAGTCGTCTTTGCTAGGGTTGCTCCCGCCCAAAAACTGCAACTGGTGGAAGCACTCCAATCTAAAGGGGAAATCGTTGCGATGACTGGAGATGGAGTAAATGATGCTCCTGCTCTTAAGCAAGCGGATATCGGGATTGCTATGGGGAAAGGAGGTACAGAAGTGGCGCGAGAATCTGCTGATATGCTCCTGACAGATGATAACTTTGCCTCCATCGAAGCTGCTGTGGAAGAAGGGCGCACAGTCTATCAAAACCTAAGAAAAGCGATCGCATTTCTCTTACCCGTTAACGGTGGTGAATCTATGACGATTCTGATTAGTGCTTTCCTAGCAAGAGATTTACCCATTCTCTCTCTACAAGTACTATGGCTCAACATGATCAACTCCATCACCATGACAGTCCCCCTGGCTTTTGAACCCAAATCTCAGGGTATTATGCAACAGCCACCAGGCAATCCCAATCAACCCTTGCTGACCCGCAAATTATTAATCAGAATTTTAGCAGTGTCACTTTTCAACTGGATTTTGATTTTTGGGATGTTTGAGTGGGCTAAATCCACAACGGGAGATATTGCAGTGGCTCGTACAATGGCAATTCAATCACTGGTTGCAGCAAGGGTCATCTACCTTATAAGTATCAGCCAATTAGGGATAAGTCTTGCTAACTATATAAGCGGTAGAGCAACATTAATCACAAAAGCACCGATCCTAATTATGGGTATTGTTGCTGCTGGTGTCTTACAAATTCTATTTAGCCAGTGGGGTGTAATGAATACCCTATTTGAAACAGCATCACTAAACTTCAATCAGTGGCTCATCTGTTTATTACCAATGCTTCCAATGGTGCCAATGGCAGTATTAGCACAGTTGATTGACCCACCTCAAAAAAGCCGTAGCTAATCGTTAAACCATAACTTTAGACTTGATTAGGGATTAGGGATTAACCAGTCTTCCTCTCTCCCAGTCTCCAGTCCCCAGTCCCGAGTCCCCTAAATGGATAGTCAATTAACCTTGGTAGTGGTCTAATAGTGCTGGTAATCCCCCTTCATATCCAGCACCTACAGCATTCATAAGCCATTCTCCATTTTGACGATAGAGTTCTGCCATAATTAATGCTGTTTCTATAGAATAATCTTCTGTCAGGTCGTAACGGATTACTTCTTCTTGGTTTTCGCAATTGATAATCCGCACAAAAGCATTAGAGACTTGACCAAAGTTTTGTTGTCTGGCTTCTGCTTCGTGAATGGTTACGGCGATCGCAATTTTCTCAACTTCTGCTGGTATTTGTGGTAAGTCCATCTCAATAACTTCATCATCTCCTTCTCCTGCGCCAGTTAAGTTATCACCTCGTTGTTTAATAGATTGTTGAGGATCGGGACTGGTTAAATTATTGTAGAAAATAAAATGTTTATCGGAAACTAGTTTTTCGTTTGCTCCAAGAAGAAATACGGAAGAGTCAAGATCGAAATCTGCACCAGTATCAGTAACGTTAATATCCCATCCTAAGCCAACTAATATTTGTTTTAATCCTGGGGACACTTTTTCCAACGAGATCCTTTGTCCTTTAGCTAGAGAAATACCCATAATAAATCCTGAAGTTTCTTCCAACATTAACGTTTTAACATTTCACAGTTTATATTTAAATATATTAAATAGGTTACAGTGTCTGAGACATCGAAAAACCGTTAAGAGAGTATTTCTTTCTTTGTGATACAATACATCAGTACCTAGAAAAATAATTCTACCACAACTCCTATAAGAGAAGAAAATACAGTTAGAATTTTCTTAAACTAGATAGGAGAATTAGCAAAAATTCTGGGACATATATGAGTGTGCTACTCAAACCAACCCAATCACACTGGTGGGAAGGGGCTGTATTTTACCAAATCTATATTCGTAGCTTTCAAGATTCAAATGATGATGGGATTGGGGATTTAAGAGGCATCATCTCACGGCTAGATTATTTACAATCCCTTGGA
>JAAUYH010220992.1_pt1 | contig 12630 bp, 7 predicted proteins | sample 7278061 | NCBI WGS metagenome assembly JAAUYH01 (sample SAMN14350203, study PRJNA611818) | marine sediment metagenome | isolation source: surface marine sediment (0.6m) | place: French Polynesia: Moorea | collected 2018-08
ATTACACATCATGCCGGTGTTGCGTCACCACGATAACTCTCATTCCTTCAAAATCCGAAGACTGTACAAAGTGTAGTATAGCACTTATGACACAAATTCTACAAGATGGAGCTTATCGATTCCAAGGAGCCCCAAGGGCAATAAACAATCACCAATTTCAGGGGATTTCCTGCATTTCCGATCGATAGCAGTACAGTCCGCTTCGTATTAGAGTACCACCGCCGGACTTGTTAGTAGTAGTTTTTTTCGTTCAAACGAAATCAATAAGTTCGGTCTCTAGTGTCGGACTCTTGGGCGAAGCTAAAGACAGCAGTGCCTTGGGCACATCGCGCTTTCTATTCACCGTTCTTGTTCGCTCTCTAGACCGCCTTGGAATGCACCTGACGATAGTGCGTCTACCGCTTGCCACATCGTGCACACTGAAGGGGCGTCTAGCTCAACTCAGAGGTTCGCTCAGATCAGCATTACTCACCCCATTGGCGTAGATTCGTACACGACTGTCTCATGTATTTAGCGATGGAACTGCATCGTCTCCGTTTCAGACCACAAAGATGGAGGTTGTTCAACACATTTTGAAGCTCAAGATGATTTAAAAGAGGGAGAATCAGAGAATCTTGCCTATTGATTGCAGCCGATGCCGAACCTGAAAGAACAATTTAAAGCGCAAGTAGATAGGCATGAAGCTGCACATGAAGCAAACAATATGTCTCAGTTCTTTGTACGCTTCAAGATGGAATAATCCAGATGAATTTCCGAAAACAAATATACAAATTATAAGAAAGATTATTGAACTATGATGGAAAAGCCCAACGTTTCAAACAACAAAAACTAACTAATTCATGTCGTCTCAACTTTTTTGACCCTTCTAGCTATTGTCCGTTACTGAAAATCTCGCGTTGAACATGCAATGAGTCAAAATGGACAATTCAGTACAATCATTAAGCCCAATTCAATCAAGTCAGCTAGAATTCAAGAAAGGTACTGCATTCACTATTCAACACGAAACCACTTTCCTCAGGTTCACAATCATTCTGGTGGACTAGAAATTTCTGTTATGTAACAAGTCTCAATGTAGGCTCCTTCCTCGATATTTATTTACTTTTTCATTACAATCTCAGTCATAGCATGGCATTTAATTGCAATTTGCTACGATTTATTTACGAGTACTCCATCGCCAGATTTGAGCAGTTTCCTATATGCACATGTACCCAAATTACTATTGCTTACTGCATTTCATCCCTGAATTTTGCCGTAAGCATGCAAGAAATCTGAATTCTTACTCCTAGGAGACGGAGAAGTGATTGAAAGTGAAACTTTCTTATGTATACAAAGCAATGAATTCTACCTTTTTCAAATTCGTCGTCCATTTGCTTACCTAATTGCCTCAAAAAGCAGTGGTGGGTATGCGCAAAAAAAGTAACGATTTATAGATTCCCGGGTTCTTGATCAATCTCGAGAGTAGACCTGTGGTAAATGGGGTCGTTTGTAGCAATCTAAAATTTTTTTGAGCCTGAAGTCTTAATCAAATACGCAAACAGCTCTAACAAAGCGAGGAGATATGGCCTGCTATTCAAAGGAACAATTTTAAACCTCTGAAGTTTCGAGGCATTAATTTCCAATATAATCGTAGAAATAGCACGAATTTATTTAAGATGTCATCTGCTATATTATACATGTAAGTAGATTGCTTTTTACGTAAGTAAATTTTTCATGCTTTGTTAGTCGCAGAGTAATTCAGTGAAACAGTTATAAGTGAACATTTTTGCACTGAAGTAAAGCCAAGATTTTATTGATGTTCATCCCTATGAATGTTTTTGCTGAAATTATGCCTCAGTGAGTTCTCAAACCATTTGCTGAGTTTTCTCTGCTAATGGGGTAGATGGCTTTGTATTTCGAATTTCGGGTCGGCATTACTGATTTCACATTCCACTAGCAGTATAGAGTTTACTAATGCACTGAACTTTGCTGTCTATGATTCTAGTTTGAAAGCTTTGATTCAGCCTAGCTGCAACGTTACATGTATAGCAGAATCCTCTTTTTTGCGAAAAAAACCTGCGAAAATGAAACATTTCACGTCATTTCGATGCATTGCATGGATTGAAATAGGACGTTTTAAACTATTGTCGAAGTGGATAATACTAATGCCAGTAAAATAGTCTACATATCATACACGAGCCACACCAAGCGCTTCGAATATGGGAGCACCAAAATTGCTCACTTACGGCAGCAGAATTCTGTAGATTCAAGCGAAATCGTGTTAGGCCATCGCTACCCATCGTTACTTTGTGAATTTCAGTTCTCCAAATTTTTCAGCAATTAACAGAAGACACCTGATTTTTTTATACAAGCATGTTCCGCACCTTCTATAGATGCTTTTGGCAATTACCTTCTATCATCTGTCAGTATATAGTACATAAAAGTGTTTGAAAAGCCTGTGGTATGACTGATAATTATTTATCAGCATTTTAAAAGTAATCTAAATGAATTTCACTCTTGAGTCAATAGAAGTAATAATATCAGAATTCATTCTACTCCTCATTCGTGCAGAGCCTATGTGAGTTTAATGCACTCTTTTTAGCGTTGAACAATACATAATTAAGTCCGAAACAATCGAACTAAGCGAAACAATTGTTCTTTTCATTTTCATCGAAATGCTTTCTTCAATCTCCAATCCCAAAAATCGCGAAGCATTTTACATTGTCGCTATGATTTCTAGAAATCAACTATCTAAATTATTAAATCTCATAATGCCGTGAATCAAGCAATCACATGAAAAAAGAGTAGAAAAATTTTTCCGGCGTTTCATCGTGTTCGACCTCTCTTTAGTCCGATTATAGGGTTCAATTATCCTCTGTGACTAAGAAATGCACTTATGGCGTCTAAGAAGAACATAAAAGTCTGTATGTGAAAGAAAATACGGTTTATTAAATTCGTGATTATTCAATTATTGAATGAACTTAGCATCTTTCTGAAGTACTTAGATCCGATTGTTTCTGCAATGCTCAATCTAAAATTAATTCAAGGTCATTTAAATTACTTCTTTTGTATTGCTCAAATATCAAACTATTATCATAACTTCTACTAGATAAAAATAGTTGATAATTTGATAGCAAATCAACTGTATTAGTTCGGTATTTCTGCTACACCCATGATGCGCACGAGAGATTTTTTGACTGTACAGAATCTTCTGTATCAGTTACAAATGCATCCTCAAGAAAAAAGGTAGATATTTTAAGATTTCTCATGGCACTTCTTCTTGCCAAACATTACATCTCGAAATAGAAATGCAGATTAATTAATAATTTCCATGTACGGTATCCTCCGAAAATTCTAGAACGCCCTAGTTTCACGGAGTATCCTCGAATACGAAGTTCTACTGAAAACATCAAGATTTCAAGGATGTAGTCATTAAGATTGAATAGAAAGGCAGAACAAAACAGTCATTGTCGCTCAGCAGAAAATTTTCTCGACACAGAAGAAATGCAGAATCAAAAATGTACTAGGCATTGAATGACTCAGTCCGCAGAAACAAAAATTCTGTCCTTCGGCATAGTCCTCCAGCCGATCTTAGTCCTCGAGGTTTACGAAAAAAGTAAAACCATGGTAAAAGGCTCGATTTTGTACTTAGCTTTGTCTACAACTGATTCTGCAGAACAGAAGTACGAATAATTCAACAACACTTCGTAGCTATCGAGTGAAAAAACAGTATTCAATGCAATATAGATCCATCTACTAGGCTAGCGAAAGATTTTACTTGAAAATTTTTTGCAGAGAGTGAGGATTCCAGCGTTTTCGACCCCCGTAGTCAGCCTTAGCAACCAAAACCTTAAAATTTCGGAATTCTCTGAAGGATTTCGTAGACGAAGGTACTCCATGAAACTTGGGTATTCTAGGATTTTTGGAGAGTACATCTATCCTGAAGTGCGCAGGATCAAATTGCAAAAAGTAGAAGACCTCCCAGAAAACAGTAACGGTTTTGGAAATCAAGAAAATACCAGATTCGTTACTAAATATCATAGATGTGGCATTGTAATAATTTCGATCACCAAAATATTTGCACCTTTGCCGATCCAAGATAATATATTACAATTACACGAAGGCGAACGTTAAATTACATAAGGTTTATTTCGGAGATAATAAATATATACTATTGAAAAAAGTTTGGATACTTCCCGATTATGCTGAATTTTCAAAGTTTAGTTGGCTCTTGGTTAAAGTACGATAAATTGGAAAATGATACTTTCGGATTCATTAATCCTATCAAGTACGATTTTGTGGATATAATCTTGCTTTTCTTAAATCCAAAAAACTGTTCACTGGCATCTTGCCGCCTACTTCATGGATACACTGTCCTCTTTTCAAGCTATATTATTAAGAAATAATTTTCATTAGAGCCGTATCCAAATTTTCAGGATCTATAAAGAAAAGATTCGTTGTGGAATTCAAATCTAATGTAAAGTAAATTTCGATTCTTCGAGAGTTAAGCATCCTTCTTGAAACAATGAAAAGGATTCTTATCTTTTCGTTTTAGTTTTGAATGTTTGCGAACGACTTTGACAGTGTATGTTTTGATTCTACCCTAGAGTCGTGTTGAATTTTCACGTGGACGCAGCAATGCTTCTCAAAACTTCTGGAATCCACGATTTGTTTATTTGACCGCATATGTTTTACCTCCTAAATTATTTATTCCCATTACAAGTGTTGACGCGCAGGCATAAGATTTTTTTAGTTCCCTAAATTTTTACCAAGGTATACGCATCCATGATTTTTGGATCGACTCAAGTCCATACTCACATTCTAATTTTCTATTCACGGCGAAAATATCCATGAAAAAGTTGGTTTTATCCCAATAGAATAGCTCAACCTTTAGTTCTAGGAACCGGATACACAGACGCTGCCGAGAAATCGAATAGCAATGTGGATTAGAAAGCGCGCGCTTCTATTCCTTTTCAACTATCAATTCTTCGAAGTAGTAGTTAGGATAATTACTGACCAGATTCCGGATCACGTTTTTTTTACTTAAAACTGGTAGAGTAGGTGTCTCAGACAGGGACTCACAGGTTCTAGATATGGAATATTTTAACAGTATTGCTACTGAACAAGTTTCGAGCAACAGATTCGTCAGGTTGTGGAGTGTTGCAACTTGGCACCCTACGGAAAGTACTGGACAATACCGGTAGAATACTCGAAGTTTGTTATCAGTGCAAGCGGTAGAATAGAAACGGAATTGGAGTGAATTATGGCTTAAACAGGTGCACTATCGGTAATCTGCGAAGAAGTAGAGATATGCGAACTCTTCGTTGTAGCCAAAGAAGTCGCAATAGAAACAGGTGCAGCACGGGAATCCAACTAAGTGATAATCAATGCGTTACTCGAGTTGCCGCTGTTCTAGATGCCCTGCACTGCATGACAACGAATAGCGGAATGGAGCTCCTCTACTCACGAATTTGAGAAGGATGTTTCGACACCCCGAACAACCAACCGCACAATTCGATTGATGCCTCCCGAAAGTTGTCCAAGTTCCCATACTTTTCGGAGCCAGCGCCTGATAGTTTTCCGCCAGTGAGCACGCGCGCATTCCCACGCATCCACCAGCACCACGTCACAAATGGCGGCCGACGTATCTATCAAAGCAAGCATCCCGGTTGGATATTGCCCATCTGAAATATCTCGTACCATACGCAGCACCCCGATCTCCCGCCCATCCCACGACCATGACCGACAACGAGCTCGAGGTCGCGCCGTACCCGCACCCGACAAAACCGCGTCGGCAGCGTGCGCCTCCACAAGAGCGGCGCAAGAACAAGTTCGTGGTTGTGCTGTCGGTGGGTGCCAGCTGCGTGCTGGCCGCAGCCGCGACCGCCGCCACACTAGCCGCCGGGCTCGAGCGTGAGCGGGTGAAGCTCATACTCGAGCGCGAGCGGCTGGAGCGCGAGCGGCAACGACACAAGGGCAACTGGTGGCGTTCCATCGTGGGAACGGTGGTGACGGTGACGGTGAAGATCGCGCTGAGTGCGGTGGCGAGCAGTCTGTCAGGCGGGCGCGTGTGCAACAGCCGAGACGGGGACTGCGGACGAGTGATTCTGTACAACGATAACCAAGTGAATTTTATCGGCGGCAACAACCAACTGATGTCCAGCTAGTGGGTAGGCTATCTACTTGTGCGTACCATCTTGACATTAATACATTTCTTGCCCTTTCGCCTTATTGTACAACGACACTAGTAGCGGCAACAAAAAACAATCCAACCGACAGTCCACACTATGTGCTCACCCGGCGACGTATCGCACGCACCTTCTTCAACCTCATCTCCACCTCGTCCGCAGACGCGCCAAACATATGTTTCAATCGTGTTTTCACGCCCTCGTCCAGTTCATCCAGGCACACCCGCACCTCTTCCGCAATAATCATGCCCGCGTTAAGCAGCTCTCTCGCGCCGCCAGAACCCAACAACTCCTCCAGATCCACCACCTCGCCGCTGTCCACCGCCGCCGCCAAGCACTTGTTCACTTGCGCCAATGTGCCCGCCAACATTCTCTTATTCAGCCACACCCTCAACTTGTCCATATACAGCTGAACCGCCTCACTACCCGGTTCACTCAACTTCAAGCAGGTCACATACATCGCCACCAAAGCCTTCGTCGCCTTCAGCTTCATGCCCTCGTCCTCCTCATCATACGCCAGCAGCATACAATGCTTGTAATACTTCTCCGCCAAGTCGAAGTTCTTCGCCACCACATCACCCAATCCCTCGTCATACGCTGAAGCCATGTTAAACGCGCACTTCGCACATCTCATCTGCATACCAGCCCTGTAATAATGCAACGCCTTCCTATAATCGATGCGATCCAAAGCTATGCCGCTCATCCCAGTCTCGTAGTGCGTTCCCAAGTTCTCAAACGCCGTTAAGCATCCCGCTTTGATTGCACGCACGTAGTACTTGACCGCCGCATCGAAATCAGACGGCAATCCACCGAAGCTGGATGCATAACTACTCCCCACGTCGTTCAATGCCTCCCCATTTCCCATTTCCGCCGCCTTCATGTACCACTTCACAATCATCTGCCTGTCACTCGCCTTCACTGTTCCATCCCATCCATAATTATCCGGGAACTCGAGCATCTGTGCCTTGAACACATACGCACGCGCATGCCCTGCCATCGCCGCCTCATCCACATACCTCTTGCCTTCTCTCCTCTTCGCGGCACTCTGATGAATCGACATCATCGTCATCAACCATCGGCCGCGCAGGAATCGGCCTTCGCGACTTCCCAGCAGATCCGCCTTCGTGAAGTACGCGTACGCCAATTTCATGATGGAATTCGGCGTGTTCGCATGCCCAGTCCCGAAGAATCGTTTCGGCATCAACATTTCGCCCTTCATGCACAACGCCAACACATGGTTCTCGTCCATTTCCAACACCTTATCAATCAGTTGCATCGCGGTAGCACGTAATTGCCGGCGAGACCCAACAATGCCAACGGGGCCCTTTACAAGGATATTCGCAAACTCCAACAACGCATCGATACTTCCATCGGCCAGATTAATCAGGCGGTTCGCGCACGCGGTAGGATCTTTCGCCGCAACAAAGCACGCCTTCTCGAATATCACCGAATCGGTGACTTGCTTCTTCTGCACCACCTTCTGCTTGGGGGAGATTTCCTTATCGCTCAACGATAATAAGGAGATACACGACTTCATCTCCATGTCAATCAGCAGCTCGCGATCCACTACGGTCCCCTCCTCGTGCGGGGTGAGCGGCCCCGTGAGCTTGACATTCTTCGCCCCCTTCTTGGCGGTCCTGGGCACCTTGGCCTTGGGCGACTTCAGGGGGAAGTCCTCGGAGACACGCTTGCGGGGCTTGGGGGACGCGGGGTCGACGGGCGTGATTTCGGGGGTCTTCGAGGGGGAGATGCGGGACGCGGCGGAGGAGAGGTTGTGCTCGGGCGGCGGCGTCGCCGACGGTGGGATGCAGTCCTCGAACAGCAGGGGATCGTCGGGCGCGAGCGGTGATTTGTCGTCAATGGCGACCACGGCCGTCGTGGGTGGCGAGCTGGGTGTGACCTCGTCGCCTTGCATCGCCTGCAGCTGCTCGCGCACGGCCTTGGACGCCGCTCTCGCGGATTGACGTGTGCTGGGCATACTTGGGTGTGCGTGTGCCGCGGCGTTGCGCATTTGTAGCGGACGCGCCGCTTGCCACCCACTAGCACCGACGCTGGGTGCATGCACTGCAGGTTGTGTAAACCGAGATGCTGATTTTCCGCTTTTTTATTCCTTTTCCCATCGCCCCTTCTCATTGGCTCACGCCGCTCCTGATCCGATCCGCTTTTCGTCTGAATTCCCTTTTTTCAATGGTCCCTTCTTCCCATCCCCCGCGTGTGTTTGTAGACGCAATAGTGTCGCGCGTTTTATGGAAATTGTTCGTCCGGCACATTTCTTCGAACTCTACTGATATTTTATTCCAATAGAAACATGGCTACTGTTTCGACGACCTTACAAAGAAAGCGATGTGAAACAACAAGAAATGGTTCTCAGATACTCATTTCGAATTACACGTCAAGTCAACGTGAACTACCAGTGCATATGCAAATGATTTTCATACTTGACGCGAAGTATGACAGTTGTTTTCTCGAGTTTGTGAGTGTCTACTGTGGTACAGTATCAGATTGAAACAAGGAAACAGTTTCTCTACGTTAGCTTTTATTTGTTTAGTGGAAGTTATTGAGAGATCTGATTTCATATTTTGCCCACTCTCCTGTCCGTAAAGTACATGCCCATTTAATTACATTGCCCTTGATTGTTGCTCTTATTTTCCGTTGAACCGTGTGAGTCATCGGGATAAAACTGCAATAGAATGCGGACTCATTACTAGACACAGTTTCTCTGTTCCATTTCCGAGGTTCCAGCAGTAGCACACCAAAATTCTGTCGTTTGAATGGCGTCGCAAAAGATCGAGGTCCAGAATTCGCTGTTGATCGAATTTGGACAAGGAGATTCAAGCTTGAATGTGAGCTACTCTAACGGTAAGAAAGAATGCTGCATTATTTTTTGAAATCAGGTTCAAGATTCTCTGACGTGTGCGGGATATGAAACGAAATTATGGGTGAGAAATCCCTGTAATTGCAGTATGTGAAGGACTTGTCAGAAGAAGCGTTCAAACATCATTGCGAAGAAGAGAGCGTTGAGGAATACAATGCACAGGTTATCTTACGTTTGAGTGTGCGGCATATCTGAAACTCTGTTGATGCATAGCTAATCGAATTGAGTCATGATTTCCAACACACCTGCTTTTCTAGGTTCGTCCCACAAACATACCCAAGATAGCTCAGGAGACGGGTTGGTAAAACGAATTCAGTTTCTTGGAAAGCATCTTATTTAGTATGCAGAAATTCCTGTTCGATCAGAATCATACGCGAGCTCCTCGGCTCTTCTTCTAGTGAAGAGGCAACCCGACTTACGTAAATTTCGATGATTTTTTGTTTTCTTTTTGCTGACTGTATTACAATTAGTTCTATTTGGATAGATTCGGCATGCTTACGATTAACTCAAACGTGGTCAGGAAATCTCCGATCAAGGTAAATTCTCTGTCAATGTAAATTTATTCGCTGAGAAATCAACATGGTAATTAATTCATCTGCACTTCAGAGGGGGTACACCTCTCTCTACTTACTTTCTCTAGCGTTCTGAAAATACTTGAGTAGCTTCATTGTTTTCTAATCTCACTCTTCTCTAACTGTGATAGTGAAAAAAATCTCGAACGTCTACTTCGATATTTTGATAGCGAGCAATTCTAGGTTTCTGAGCAGGAGCTGAATCCTTCCTAGCTTTCAACTGCACTTAATTATTAACAATATAGACCAACGCTTGAATCTACGGCACGGTACAACTCTGAATCTTCTCGAAATTGTAGAGCTCTTCGCAGGGTTTAATGGCTCCTCCCTAGAGATTCAATTGTCAATGTATGCAAGAATGCACGCCTTGCACGATTTTTACTCTATAATTTCGCAAGCCTCCTCACTAAGAGGATGCAAATCTGAAACTGATTCGAATCATTGGGTAAATCCATGCACAATCACAACTAGAAATATATTTCTGCGTTCTACTGCCACTTGTATTGGTACAGAGCCTGAAGAGTAAGCCAGTACAGTACCCAGTAGTGTGTCATCAACTATCGAGAGATTCCAAATCGCTGTCTGCTTTCTTTTCTAATTCTTGTCGTCTTCGTGCGCGGATGCTCCTCGTCAGTCGGGTGATTCAGCCATGAAACGTGCGCGACAGATCTGTGGTTTGCAATGCACGCTGATTGGCTGTAACATATTCTAACTGGCAACAGATATTACACCTCAATACAAACCAATGCCTTGCCGATCCCCAATCCGACTAATTTCACTGTACGTGTACCACCACGATGACGAGCATGCTCGCCTTTGTTTGCGGACTACCACTACCACTTTCGCGACCTTCACCAGCTCTGCGCCGCGTCAAAACGTCGACTTGCACTTTGGTGTCTGACAGGCCGGTTAAACAAGACAAGCAAGAACCAAAACAATCGCGTCCGAGTTCGTATCGTGTGCTTCCCGATAATTCCAATGATTCGGAACGACCACCACGGCCACCACATCATTGGAGTTTGCCATTGATTGGCATTTACATTGAACAAGCGCTTGGTCTCTACAAAACTCCATTCCAACGTCGTGATATCTACGGGCCTATTCACACCGCCAACTTCTTCCTTGGTCCACGAACTTATCTGTTCGACTATCATGCTATCATAGATGTGATGCGTGACGATGAGGTGTTTCGTTCGAAAGGCGCTATACCAACATTCGAACCTATGTTTGGCGCGGACTCAATGATTTTGTTAGATGGTCGTGAGCACGCTATTGCGCGGGCCGCATTCGCCCCCGCATTTTCGCCTTCACTATTTCCGTATTACTTCAAACGCGCACTTCGACGAGCTCAAAAAACGTGGGAGAGCGTGCACGACGCCGTAAGAAGTGGTGACGAAGTTCGGTTGGGGCCTGTATTCCGAAGCCATTACCTCTCAATCATCATTGAGATGACCACGGGGTTGGACATAGACTCGGAACGCTGGCTACATGTACCGAAATTGTTCGAGAAGGGCTCTCGGCTATTCTTCAGCAACAAATTCTCATCGGGCTACAAGGAAGGAATTCGCGCCCGTGACAAACTGATGGCTATTCTAAAGGAGTTGGTACACGACAAATTGAGGACACGTGCCGACACAATTGAGAAACTTCGCGAGTATGGCAATGATGTGGTCAAATTGGGCCTCAAAGACGTATCGCTTGGCGACGTCGACATTCTACTAGTTTCCATAGCTAATTCGTCGCTTAGTACGCAACCAGGGGGGGCAACCGATGACGCCGTGGTTGCCTCATTGAGCCGGTCAATCTTGCTGTTATGGTTTGCTGGATTTATGACAGCCGCGGTGACGAGCATAAACGGCAGTTTCGAATTGGGATTGAACGATGAATTTTATCGCCGTCTAGTTGACGAACAGGATTCGATTGTCGCCACGGCGAACGGAAATGTGGAGGTGACTTACGAGCAGACCACCTCGCAAATGCCGTTAATGGACTCGTTCCTCAATGAAGTCCTACGCATGTACCCCGCCGTGCGTGGTGCACCGCGCAAGGTGGCGCGCGACGTCGAAATATTGGGCAGATACGTCCCGAAGGACTCGATTGTATTTTGCAGCTTTTTCGTCGCCCATCGTGACCCCGCGATTTATTCGGAACCCAACACTTTTAAGCTCGACCGGTTCCTGAAGAAACCTGGAAAACCGAAACCCCCTACTGTGCTCACATTCGGAACGCCGGGCTCGGTGCATTACTGCCTCGGTGCGGCGTTCTCGAAGGTGCTCATGAAAACTACTCTCTCAACACTTCTTCGTGGCTTCCGATACACCCTTGATCCGAAACAAAGCACAAAGTACCGCATGTTTCCTGAAGCGACCCCAGAATCTGGCGTCCTCCTCGACAAATTCGAACGGCGGAAGTATTGATCGCAGTGAGCCAGTTTAGCTGACCGTATTATGAAGGGACTACTTCTTCTCTTCCTGTTGGTAGCGGTTATCAGTGGAGTGCCATATTTTCGAAACGAGCTCGAAATCCTTGGGATAGAAATATATGCTCATTGTTTCTTTTTTCGACCGCTTGCTCCAGATAAATTGAACCTATAGAAAGATGGCCCTGTACCTGTACAATACAGTTCTATTGAAATAAAGTAATGGAAGTCATGTTCTAAACGCAGAATAAAACACCTAGTAAAATGCAGATAACAATACTTGCCAGAAATTTTAACGAAGAAAATTAGATAGCAGCGTGAAAACTTGAATCTAAACTTGAAGTTCATTTTGTGTCTTTAAATTTTGAATGCTAATATGAACTATGTTGAGGCTTATCTGAAAATCTGCTGGGGCATCGCGGGAGAATCTACACCCCCAGACATGAAGTACCTCGAAAAGTAACTCTTCGGCGCACCTGTTAAACAGGACGAGGCTAAATTATTCAGCCCTCATACACGTGAACATTTCAAGCCATTTTAGCAACTCAATAGAAGTGAATGGATTGTCAAGAAACTTCAGTATAAATTAAACTTCTAAGA
>JAAUYH010064506.1_pt1 | contig 12628 bp, 9 predicted proteins | sample 7278061 | NCBI WGS metagenome assembly JAAUYH01 (sample SAMN14350203, study PRJNA611818) | marine sediment metagenome | isolation source: surface marine sediment (0.6m) | place: French Polynesia: Moorea | collected 2018-08
ATTTAAATGAACGTTATGAAAACGATCACTTAACAATTGAGTTTGGACTCGAGATAAATTTCCCTATTTAAACAGTATATACTCTAACACTTTTTCTGTGTTCACGCTTTCTAGATTTTATAATTGAATTTTTCCGAACCATTTTGAGTTGAATTCTTTCTACGTTGTTTTGGAGCTCATATCTTAAAAATCTAGATTTTTATTGAATGAGAGGAACTCGATACGTAACCTATAGTGTTTAATTAGTATATTCTATAATTACTGGAGGGCACTGCACAGTATGGTACAATCAAATACAGTCTTTTAATATCAAATGATTACAGGAGATTTCGATCAAATTCAGTTGAGTGGAGCTGACTGCAAGGGTTAGAAAATCTTTTCAGTAATTCTTAATTCAATCACGCTTTCTGTCCCCCAACTCGAAACAGTAAGACAGTATTTTATTCTATAAACACCACTTCAGAACAATTGAGTAGTGGAGTCATTTAGAGAAATGTCTTCAAGGCTATGATTGATGCTGAAATAAGCCGACAGAAATACTGTAGTTCAACTCATCGAAACCAAAGAGTCAATTCCGACAAGCAAGCAGACCCGAAAAATTTGTTTCTGCGAATTCATACACCGGTCTAGTTGAATCATACACGAACATCAACTGAAGTTATTTTTTTATATATTGCCTGTCGGATTCTCACAAGTACTAATTCATCGAACGGTAGTCGCAGGAATTAAATGGTTCGTTCGTTCTTTCGTTCATTTACTCAACATTTGTACTGTAACACTGGTATCTCAATCTAAGGATATCTTTCTTTACAGTTAAAGCTCAACCAGTAGAGTCACCCCTCAATCCCTGCCATTGGTCAAAAAACTCAAGGTACAGTACCAATACGAAAGAAAGAGTGAGATATAAATCCCTCCATATCAGGAATCCACAAAGAAAAGTAACGAGTGTGCAAAAGCAGTGTAGAACGCCAGTAGGAACAACCAAAATGCCTCGAAAACCTTTCATTCATCCACATCGATTCATGAGGCGATAATTTTTGCTGACTCATTCTACACGTACACGTCGAAAAAACAGAAATGCCACTAAAGCAATGCGCGCGCCAATTCATTACGCGCATCCGCGAAAACAAAGGTCAACTAGCAGCAAACCCAATCCAAAGTAACACGCGTTGCACGCGTGGTAAGTACGCAGTTCAGGAATAGAAACCGTTCGCAGTTCGATTCCTACATGGGATACGAAGAAGAAAAGGGTTTACACGAAGGGGAGGAGGAAGAGGAATCGGAGGTAGAACACTAATAAGCAAATGCGCGGAACACCAATAACCACGTGATCGGCAGGTAGTCACGATGGGGCAGCTCGCCACCCTGCCGCAGTACAAGTCTAGCGCCACAGCATCATGAAGACCGCGACCACGCAATACCATCGCAATAATCATTTCAACGTCAACATTAGCATGCATCAGAGCGCAGTTAAAATGCTTTCCGATTGCCTCGCATTTCATCGACCGATAGCGCGCCGGGGCCGGTTAGAATGAGCATGAGTAGGCCACCCATGATGGATAATGTTTGGAAAAATCTGTACCACAAAACAGTCAGTTTCACGAACACTACCTGATATCAGAAACGGTTCAACTTACTCATATTGCATGATCTGGCTCATGTAGACCGAGTGACTTGCGCGCCAGAACGCAGAGCTCGACACGTTGTGATAGAAGTAAAGCATGAGTAGGATACTTCCCGAAATTTCGAGCTTGTATCCCACCAACACGGCGAGAATTACGGGAATTGTTAACAATGTTCCCCAACTTCCCAGAGTAACCAAGAACTCCATCGCCAATAACACCAACAGCACTCGCGACGCCAGCTGCATGTACGACACGGTGGTCTTCTTATCTGTTCTGCCCGAATCCAAGATACCCAACGGGAACGCCGATCTTCCCGCCGCCATTCGAGCTTGCGCGGAAACCAGAAGAATCGCCCCAGACAGACACAAATTCCTCACCAAAAACCCGACGTTACCCGACGCGATAGGCGAGTGTCGGCCGTACAGAATCTGTTGATACAGCACACAGCCGATGAGGACGTATGCAGCATTGCTCTCATGCTTCCCTCGAAGAAACCTTTTCCTGGCCAATATGACGGCGACGGCAGCGAACGACACGATGATATTGGTCAGCAGCATGAGGGCGGCGATGAACGAGGGTATGTAATATTCGGAGCGCAGGAAGGCGATTTGGTGTGGCAACTCGAGCAATACACGGATTCCATCCTCGAGGAAGGTCGACACCAGCAGTAATCGCACCACGAGTGGGAACCAGGGCGCGAACCGCTTGCCGTACTTGTTCGCGGTGTGGACGGCTTCTCGCAGGCCAGGCTGAAATTTGTTGGCGTGGGCGTCCATGAAACGGGTAAACGAAAGGGACAATAGACGGTGTTCGTGAGTAGTGAGCAAGTGTAGACCGTGATTTGAGGGTAGTGTTCAAAAACGGAACCTGCGAAGTTGATTGCCCGCAGGGTTCGGATACAATGCAGGATTTAATTCACACATACGTGGCGTGTTGTATGTGTATGCTACGTGGCTGTATCGCTTATACACCGACGACACCACACCCCAACTTTCACGGCACGCATATGCCTCCATGTTACACAACACGCACGACAAATCTACAAATTAGCTCGATGCACAATCGTCATGTGCTCCACCACCTCCCACCGCCATGGTATCGATCACCGATAGTCTCTCGTCCTTACCCGACGGCTTGGTGTGGCTAATCGGTAGCGCGTTATTGTTCACCTCCCTCGTTGCCGCCTCCCTCTACACTTGTCTCCTAGTTCGTGGTGTCGCGCGACGACGTTGGCGTGTCGCCCTTTTCCTGCCTGTGCTAGTGTTCCTAACACTCCTTCCCAATGCACTGTTCTCGCGCGACACACACATTCTCGGTGTGGGCACCGCTGCCTGCATCGCATCGTGGTGGGCCGCCCATAAATCATTGTCCTTTCTGCTCAACTACCGCACCGCGCCGAGTGCTGACGCTGGCGCCCGCGCCCTGTTCACTTTTTGCGCCGTGATAATCCTGCCGGTGCGTCTATCGCGCAGAAAAGGAGTTCGTCAAGGGGTTATCGCCCCCGCAACCCGCGCACTTGGTTATCTCACCGTGCTATCTATTGTGGGCGCCAAGCTTCTTCCCTATGTCGCCGCGGCACGTTGGCCTCTGCAGCCACTATACCGCGGGATGATAATCTTCGGCACGAGCGCGTTCATCTCCGACCTCTGCGCGGCGTTGGCTGAATCGATTGGTGTGCACACGGAGCAAGCGTTTCGGCAACCCTGGCTGGCGGCATCGCTCGGAGAATTTTGGACGAAACGGTGGAACCTGCCAGCGTCTGACGTACTGCGCGACAGTGTGTACTACCCCACCGTCGACGTGCTCGCCACCTACGGCGCCTTCGGCGTGCCCCGTGGACTGCAACGCATCGTCTCCGCCGATGACCGACGCGCCGCCATCGTGGCGATCCCCGCAGCTGCGCGCGTGGTGGCGTCGGTGCTAACCTTCTTCATCTCCGGAGTGATGCACGAATTGGTGATATTTTGTTTAACCGGTAGTATCACCGGCGAGATGATACTTTTTTTCACACTACACGGTATTATGGTGGTCATGGAGACTGCTCTCGCGCACGGGATTCGATACAAGATGGGACGCCCCGTGTGGCGCGACGTGCCACTAGTGCTGCGCCGTGTGGCGACCATCGCCACGGTGCTATGCACCGGGCACTGGCTATTTTTTGAGCCAATGGTGCGGGGCGCCATCGACATCAAGGCGGGACAGAACATCTTCGCGCTGTACGAGTCGATTTCGCGAGCACCACAAACGTTGCAATATCTGAAAAGTTTCGCGTCGTTACTCTGAGAATGGCAAACGTAATGAACAGATTCCACGAGCCCGTAGCGAATGTTTGCACCTCTCGCAAGCCCGGTGCGCGGCATCGAACCCGCGCCGCGCACGGCATTGCGACGACCGCACGATTTTGCTGTATCATAGACGCACCGTGAGCACAATAAATCCTACTGGTTCGTCACACCCCAGCGTCCCACTGATGTGGCGAACATAACATCTGCGCTCTGTACCCCGTCCCCCGCCGCCGCGAACCGGCAAAACAATACATCTACCGGGACTCGAACCTGGAATCTCCTCCTCCGGAGAGAGGCGCCTTCGATAGTCGTCGCCGCGCGCCGCCTGTGCGCACGTGCGATGGATCCATTGGGCCATAGATGCGATTCAGTATCGGAGGGCTTCTTCCCCAGTGTTTTTATAGCCCGAGGTTGCGGCGCGGACGAGCGCCTCTCGCGAGCGCTCGCGTGATGTAGGACAGGCTGATTTATGACTTAAACGCTCGTTTCGGAGGTCACTGAAGGTAGCTGCCGCAATGCTCTACTGTATTGTGCTGTAGCTGGGGTAATGGCACCTGTCCATTAATCGCAGAAAACCGACTAAATGTTTAGGATTTGTTGCAACGCTGAGGTGGACACTACGCTGCTGCTGCCGTGGATTGCAGGTTGTTTCCACTTGGCGTGTGTCTAGGGGTGAATCGGTACGGGTGTGCGAGCGCACTGTCGTCAGTGACGAGGTGTACGGTACTGTATGTTTTAATCCGAAGCATTGGCGCGCTGCGGGATTGCTGAGTGGTTAACGAGTACAGTATTGCGAGTTACTCGAGGTCATGGGGTTTCTGGAAAATATCAAGTGCGCGTGTCTACATGGGGCATAGGTTTCCCTCAACGAAGTCGTATGTGTTGACGAAAGCCCTACTGGGCCTCTTCTCTCTTGTGCTGCTGCACATGATGGGCAAAAGTAGGCGTGCGAGATAGTTTGGCTGAGTCTGTTTCCGGTACTTACCGAGCATTCCAACTTTAGCAATCTACATCCCCTCCAACTACCTTTTTGCATGACCATTGTGCACTTTCTTTAGTTATGCAAATTCTCATTCGAATTCGAGATGTATCCAATAACTACAGTTCGTTAATTTCCGTTCATAGTGCGTATGACGTTGAATTGTTACACGGCAGCCCTCCGAGCAGTTGACTTTTCGGAGAAGTAAGAAAGGCAAAGAGATCATTTTTTGGATAGGATCTTGATTTCAATTGCAGTTCGATACTGCCGACTGAATCTCGATGAGTCACATCGCATTCAATTCCGCAGCCCTGAAGTTATGGACGCGTTATCGAGGTTACGAGCAATGCCATGCATACGATGATGCGCTTGTACCTATTACTCGTCAACTTTTCTGCCGGCTTTACCCTTTTGCTCGCTGTAGGAACATCGAACGGATCCTGTGAGACCGCCTCAGAGCCTGGCGATGGCCGCTACGTGAATCAATGTATTGAAAACGTCCAGTTCTCTCGTCGCCGAGTACCGTTCCATTTCATCAACACCACAGTCACGAATGTCATGTTTGATTCGTGTTCTTTCGCGAACGTTGACACGCGCGTTGTTCGTTTCTTCGACACGACGCTAACAAAGGTCACGTTTCGTAACATTCTCTTCACGTCTGAATCCGCAAACAAGCAAATCCACTTCACTAGAGTCGTGTTCGATAACGTGCATTTCAATCATGTCGAATTCTACAAATCACTGTCGCTGGTGAAATTCGATAGCTGCGAGTTTCGCAATGTCTACTTTCGCGACGTTGTCATAGACTCTGAAATGCACTTCGAATACGGCACCATGCAAAATATTGTGTTCCACACGCCCTTGTTCTTTCGAAACCACACCAGCCCGGGATTGATTTCTTTCAAGTCGGTCAGAATACAAAGTGGTTCTTTTATTCGAGCGAAAGCAAATCGTCCGATCAGGTTTGACGCGGTCAACATCACTGACTTGCACTTCGATCAATCCGAATTCAGAGAGTTTCATTGCAACCATCCGGATCGACGCATCAAGTCGAGTTTCGAGACCGCCATGATTCACCGGACAAACTTCAATGGCTCGTTCAATTGTGCGAATACGATTTGGAACAGCTTGGAACTGAGACAAGTTAACTTTCAGCTCACAAACTTCTCCAACTCGTATCTTTCTTATCCCAAATGGCGGCAAGTCAGAGTTGATGATTGTCACACTCTTGACCTCTCGAACAGCAAGCTGGAAAAAGGATCACTCGTTAAAGTCAATGCAACTTGCTTGTTCGACTTGTCTGGCTCGGTTGTAGACGGGTCGGTGTTCAGGGGCATCAGTGCTAATCCACTGAGGCACAACGGGACATTATTCGTGAAAATTCCTGAAATCGACAAGCAATGTTGCAATGATCTGTGCAGCGATCGCCAATGTCGTTGTGAATACCCGCGAGCCATGGGTGGCTCCTGCAATACTTCCCCCACGCCTTCTATATCGCCACCTCAGATCTCGAACCGGAGCGTAAGCCATAGTGCAGCGGCTTGTTTTCCAGCTAATACTCTACTCAATCTTGCCGACGGTTCTGTGATGAGAATGTCGAATGTTCGTGTTGGTGCTCGAGTACAAGTTGATGTTGATGCTTTCTCTGAGATTTTCTTCTTTGGACATCGAGACCTTAATGCTCGAGAGAGATTCATCCGAATATCACACACAGGGCCGAATTCTCCGTTGACTATTTCTCCGCGACATTATCTGTACCTGAACGGTAGACTTGCAACAGCGGACTTGGTGCAGATAGGAGATAGCCTTGAGAACATGAAAGGGATGCCACTGAATGTCACGAATGTTGGAATTGTTGATGATGTTGGCTTGTTCGCACCCGCATCGCTTCATGGAGACATTGTCGTCGGGGGTGTACGCACATCTTCCTATACTTCTGTGATACATCCGAAAATTTCTCACATATTATTAGCTCCATTCCGAATGTTTTATCGATTTCGTACGTGGTATCAAGTTGGAGAATTCACTTTCATGCATTTCACAAATTTCGATCCTTTGGCTCGGTTAGTACGACTTCCTCTAGGTCCTGGGTCAATTTGGAATAATTTACTATAGTGCCAAGCCAATGTATCACCAGAGAAGATTTTGTAAATGGTTCTAGATTCTAACTCCTCATCGTCTCATCTATTCCAACACTCGACTAGCCATTGCAAAGATTTCCTGCTCTAAGTTTAGACGTATGTGTGTACATTGCTTTTTCAACTCGGAAAATGAACGGCTTAGAGTATAACAGGCCGCAGAGGACTGCGGTATTTAATTGATTCGAAGCTCACTTCTTGTTACAACTTAGCTGGAATAGTGGACGCTCCGTTGGATTCATGACGACAAGTCTCTGATGCTGCGAGAACACCAGCTCTTAGTGCTGCGCATAGAGCAGTGTGGTTCATTCCATTGCGCGCGATGTACGCAATCATGGTACCTGCGAGTGAGTCACCTGCGCCCGATGTGTTCCGTACCTGCACAAGCTGTGCTGGTACATGGACCACTGGAAAATCATGATCATACAGAGCTGCACCTTGAGCACCGCGTGTCACCACTACAACATTCACGCCACGCTTTTGCAACACTTGAACGCAAGATGCTTCATCGTCTCTTACCCCCGAAATTTTCTCCAATTCGTCGACATTCGGCGACATAATTGTCACCGAATCGAGTGCACCTTCAATCCGACGACACTTCGCCACAGATGTAGGTTCATACCACACAGCTACCCCCGCTTGCTTTGCCATTCTCGCCAGCGAGCACAGCAAATCAGGTGGGTAATTCGCGTCCAGGACCAAAACTCTCGCAACCTCGAGGCATTCGCGCACTCGAGCGGTAATCATTTTCTTGGCAGCTACTGTTTTCAACTCCATGTCGGCAAGTGCCAATCGAAGCTCTCCATTGACATCATGAATCGCGCAATATGTGGGTGTTCGTGTTGAGCTCAACGATACCAAACCGTCATCACTTACTTGAGAATTTCTCAAATGTTCGCGAATTATCTTCGCTTGTTCATCACAACCAACAACTGAAACAAGAGTAACTCTCGTCTCACCCGCAACAGCAACTGCTCTGGCAATATTACAAGCAACACCACCAACTGACCTCGATACCCGACCACGATTAGACGATCCGGGAACCATGGCTTCAGATGCGGTACCAATGATATCCACAGCTGCAACACCGGCCACCACCACACCGAAATAATTTTTCTTCGTTTCGCTCGCTGGGACAATACCTTTCGCACCAATAGCCGACACCACAGGATCCGACTGTGCTTGCAGCCTACTTCTCGAGCTTGCTCTTTTCAAAGTCGAAAGTTTCGCCGCAACAAGCGCAGCAACGTGAGCATTATTTTTCGCCAACGCAACATTAGCGCGTACGCTTTCACCACCAGAAAGTTCTGCAATTCTTTGCAGCAAAAAAGGGGTCACCCTCTTCCCAACAATTCGACGTTCATCGCATTCCCTTAGTGCCTGCTGAATAGCATCTTGTACACGAGAACTCCTGGCCACACCTGCTGGTGGTACCGGCACCGCGAGCAACACACCTCCATTCTCTCGCGCACGAAAAATTTCCGCCGTTTCACGCTCATTCTGCACAACGGCAGGGGCGGCGCACCCACTTTCTGGGGAATAAAACGCAGGAAACCGCTGACTGCGCCACACAAGCACAGGCACACCCAGTCCTTCCAACGCCTCCAACGTGTGTGGAATGTGAAGCACGCTCTTCACACCCGCCGATACGACTAGAACGCGCTTAGTTGCTAACGCCCACAAATCTTGCGACACGTCCAAATGTTGCCCCCGGTGAACACCGCCGATTCCGCCTGTGGCGTGTACTTCGATGCCGGCCAAGCTCGCAATGTGCACGGTGGCAGATACTGTTGTCGCACCTGATGTTTTCCGCGCCGCTGCACACGGCAAGTCACGAAGTGCAAGCTTGGCGTACTTCTCTGGATGACGGGCGAGATCTTCCAACTGCGAATCGGTCAAACCTGCATGGTACTGCCCGTGTATCACCGCTATCGTCGCTGGTATCGCGTATTTGCGAACACTCGCCTCGAGTGCGCGAGCGCATGCTAGATTCGATGGATACGGTAGACCATGTGCGATAATCGTTGATTCCAAGGCTACGACGGGTGCGCCGTTCCTCAAAGCGTTCTCAACTTCTGGAGTCAATAGCACCCTAGGAGTCATTGTGTTGCACCTCCCGCATGTAGGGTTATTATTGTTTGATCCAACACTGGAAATAAAATGAATACTAAGTGCAACATTTTGTCACGTACGACCGACCGCGATGTGAGAGCATCTTCTAAGAAATCCCTCTTCTTAGTTTGTAGTGATGGTTGTTGTGGAGGAACGAATTGAATACAAAGGTATCAGTGATATTCCTGGAAATAGTTCGTACATAGTATCTGTAAACAGATGGATACAACTGGTTTCTTTGTAATTGGAGCAATATCGGTAGAGAATAGTGAAGGTAGACGACCTTGTTCAAGAATAATTGCTGGAATCCCTAGAAAGTACAATGAGTGCGCATGACATATCTATTGTAAATTAGTTCTTTAGCAGTGATCAAGTTATCAGAACAGACATTGATTGCAACTATGAACAAGGTGCTTGGGAGCAAAACTTCGGAATAAAACTAACGAGGAATCATGGAACAACGGTGTAGTTGAGGGTGTTTTCTGAACCGCTCATTAGAAAGCAATCTGATTGCATATGGCAAAACCGAGGAATCTACAGTTTGAGAGAGCGATGAAAGTGGATGACAAGTTGAAGTCGATTATTAAAGTAAGAATCGAACCACTTGTCGACAAGCTTATAATCGCGCGAGTGCAGGTTCCGCTCCATCCATTGTCGCATAATAGTTTCGTCATCGAGCCAGCGAGTCAAGATGACCATCATTTCGCCACACTTCGAGACATCACCACGAAAGCGTTTCTTATCCATGTATAACTCTGTGATGCGTTTTTCGAGACCGGGATGCATGGCGATATCTTCACGCCGCCACTTGTCGATATCCTTTAGAAACCGTTCGACGTGGTCGTAAATGTCGGATATTGTCGCCGCGAGGTGCTTCCACGCGTCCACAACTTTCGTCAGTGCTTCCTCTGTCTGCGTCTCGTTCAACTCGTCCACGGCGGCGCTCATTGCACGAGTCGCTCGCTCTGACGCCACATGGTTCTTGTCTTGGAATCGCCGATAGGAGAATTTCAGTGCACGAGCTTCTTTGTCGTAATCCTCGATAATGTCCTTGTACGCTGTCTCCATTATCAGGTCGTCCACCATGGAAGTTGTCAGCGCGAATCGAGCGAATCCGGTCCACCAACGACTAAAATCTCGCACATCGTCCTCCGATATCGTCCATTGTTTCGTTAGACTTGGTAGAACATCCGTCCACATCTCCGCCATTTCCAACCGACACGCATTGTGCGCAACTGCCACGACGTTCGAACACACATCCCCCCGCTGCATGTCGTACTTTGTCAGTTGCAGTTGCGGATGCTTCCTGCACACCGGTGACGCAATAGAATCCAATGACACCAGCTCCTCGGGCCTCTCTGATAACGCTTCATGTGGTCCCTTTCCACCAAATAGTGAAAAACCGAACACGTTCGTCATTGTTCAATAGTGAATACTAAGGATGTGCCGATTGATGTTTTGACTGGATACTAACACCGCTATACTGTACGGTACCTTCTTATGCCTACTTACTTGAGGTCTGGTGACAACTGTGAGTGGAAACACGATTACGTGATATCGTGCATGGTTCTTTTTCAATCCTTTACCTTCACCTTCACCTCCACCTGGCTCCCGAAGGTTCAATCATTACAGAACGTAGTTATCACAGTGTTGTGTGGCGGCTTTGAAATCTAAAGGTGCACGAGTGCGTTTGTTGGCATCACGATTTCAAATTGGATTGGGGTCCACATTCACGTTGAAACGCTGTATGGATAGGTACAAAAAATTTCAGGTGTTGTTTTATGATAAAAGTACACTTTGTGCTATGCTACTGTTTAGAAGCAAGTGGCATCGGTAGAAAACAGACTACTGTGATCGATGGCATTGGATTCACTGAGGCTTATTCAGTTCAACTTCAAGCTAAATTGCACACAGGACGATGAATGGTAAACGAACTCAAAATAAAGGGCAGATTAGCATCAATACAAAGTCGATGACAACAATTTCCTCAAGTAAGAATTTATACATTCATTTGAGTGGAACTTTCATTTCTGGTAGAAATTCGAAGCTGATTCTAAAAACCACTCTGAATATCCGTCTGTTTTTCCTTTTCTGGGATATCTGAAGGACTTGTTCGAAAGGGTTAACAGTTTATGTCGTCCCCGCAAATATAATTCAATGGGTAATAGCAAATACCCATCGAATCAAATCACTGATGCTTGGAAACAGTTCCAGACTAATATTGCTGACGTTATCCAAAGAAAAACATATATTTAAAATTTTGAAATAAAGGGAGATTTCCGATGCTCCGCTTTAACGTCAAATCTTGTACAAAAATCGGAAAGAGAGAACAAATTATTGATTTTATAGAAAAGGAATTCTTGTCTTTTTCCTTTGGTATAGCATTGAGGAAGGCCTCGTTGCATTGATTGATATTTTGCCAGTCGAAGTGACTGTTTCTCAGGATTTCGATTACAAATGGTAATTAAATAGAGAGTCTGTTTGTCCATTGAATTTGTAATTCACTGACCAAAACTTCAATTATATTAAATTTAACTTATTTTCGAGTACTTAGGAAAAGCCCCGATCACAAGAATTTATACTATAAAAATTTAGCTGATTTGGTGCGCTCTACTGATTCATAGAGAATCATCTTCAATAATGACTAAATATCTCTTGGTTTTAACATGCAGTCCCTCGTGTGACATCAAAAGTTCTGCTTAGAAGTGTAGGAAAACACCAATCTCAGTATTTATTCCTTCAATTTTTTTATTTTAAAGTCTCTCTAGCCTCTTAAATATTCGTAGTTCGATTATTAATTCAGCAACATGACCCTGGATTGATTAAACTAAACTAAAACAAATTTTTTTGTTCTCACTTAAGCGTTTATTTGATGCATTATGAATTGGCTTTTTTTGATAATATCATCCATTTCATCATTAACATCAGCAACTACTAAAGATTCAAGGGATTTACTGAACTTTTGATTCAACAGTCTTCTGGAAAGCAATCCCAACAACTGAAACTCGTTGAAGAATACCTTCTGATTTTGTAAATTTAAAATATATTAGATTTATATTATGAAGAAATTTCTCTTTCCAATTCTAATTTGATTTTTGCTTGCGTATTCTTCAATTTATCAATGACTTGGAAAATTTATTGAATATTCGCTATACAGTAATTCATAGCAGCTCGCTTTAATCATCGTCATTAAATAATCTCTTGCTCTAGCGATCGCTTACGATGAAATATTCTACTTCTGGGATTCTCAAAATTAGTAAAATCTTTTCAATGTGTGCGCCTATCAACATTATACTATATGAAACGAACAGCCATTTATAATTTTTTTTCTTTTATACAAAAGCTCCGAATGCTTGATTTTTTGCAGTTATACTTTTTTGCCGCTTCATATCTGTAGCTACTACCATAGTGAAGAACAGTACAGCCTCTTCCGCACTTAAATTTCTTACAATGGTTGTATATACCTCAGATCGGGCTGCGATTCTTCCA
>JAAUYH010062320.1_pt1 | contig 12625 bp, 13 predicted proteins | sample 7278061 | NCBI WGS metagenome assembly JAAUYH01 (sample SAMN14350203, study PRJNA611818) | marine sediment metagenome | isolation source: surface marine sediment (0.6m) | place: French Polynesia: Moorea | collected 2018-08
CCCCCCCCCCCCCCCCCCCAGCTTCTGTTACCTTTGTTTCAATCCGTCTCCTTGATTTCAGAAAAATGTCTACAAAGCTGATTCAAAATGGCATCCATATGCTTGAGTGCGATATTTTCTGTTGATCTTTCAAATTGAAGTTGGGCATGCTTCACTGCCTCTTGCAGCTCAATTGTGCAAGTATGGATTCAGAAACGCGTTCTGAGTTCTATATTTCACCCCTTCATACTTCTGTTTATTCAGTCAACACGCCTTAGTTTTTTCAACTGTATGCATTAGTATCAGTTCTCGCTATCTACCAGCGCGCTACAGGCTGAATCGATACGATAAGCATTATGCTGTCTGTATCGTTCTTAAATGAGGATTTGAATACATAAAGAGATCAGCATACGCAAAATGCGATCTGGCGTCCTGTTAATATGAGTAGGGTATTCTGGAGATGCCTGGAACAAGGATGAAACCATAGGTCGTGTAGTGCAGATTTACAAGGTCCATTTTCTGAACTTTCAGATGATACTCGCAGCTTAATTCTCATATGACAACTGTGTATCTAACAAAATCTAAGAAGGTATGTGAGGAAATTTGATTTTAGATTATTTCTATATGTAATTTTTTCAATACTAGATTCCGAAATCTCACGAGCTAAAGCCCAGCACGGTTCTTGTCGTGCCATATCTGATGGCAACGAGCCATCCGTTGTTTGATATGGGAGCATGATGTTACAATGAAGTTCATTTGTTTAAATAGTGGAGGTGCAGGGTAAAGTAGTATTGTTTTCAGTGATGTGACGGACTCACAGTCAAGGGCTATGAAATCTGTGTTTGCGTCCGAGTTCGGGTGAAACGATTCCTAATACTTGTTGATAAAGCATCGTAGGAACAGCAAAGCAAATCATCTGATCAGATTACCTGACAACAGTAATGCGCGAGCAGAATTGATCCAGTCCATGTGTTGGTATGAGTGGTCAAGTCTCCGTCATATTGACAGCGTAAAACCTAGAAGAACATTGTTCTAATCAAACTGAAGGTCTGAGAGCCATTTTCGAAATTTGGTGCCCACCTGGCAGGCTCCTCATATTCCAAAGAGGAACCCGTGAAAAGCGGATCGGCAAATATCCGTTTCTGCGGCGAAGTTACGTGTACCATTACGAAGTTTGGAAGGACCACGTCGGATCAACCGACTTTACTCATTTCACTACATTATATTTGAGCCCACTAGAAAGCGGGCGAACATGGCAGAAGGGGGTAGGGCGTTGGCATGCGGCACGAGAGGGAGTGAGGGCTTAGTGGGTCTTTTTCTTGATGGTGAACTTCTTGGACAGCTTCGTCTTCTTGAGGAACGAGAATTTCTTGCCCTTGATCACGAACGGGCCACAACGCCAGCGCAGGCACAGCTTGGTGTAGCATCGATGGATGCAGATCTTGATAATCTTGTGCTTGATACACTTGCCATATTTGTAGCGGATACATTTCTTGAAGATCTTGCACTTGTAGAGCTTGCAGAAATGGCCACACGGGAAATACTTATAGCAGCAGATCTGGACGCGCTTGTAACAGAACTTAGGCACATAGGCAAGGCGAGCAGTAGTGTCGATAGAGTCCACGACAGCAGGGTTCTCAGCAAGAGCTGCAGAAAGAAGGAAAGTAGATAGGACAGCGAGAACGAAATGCGAAGCGAATCTGGCCATGGTGATCGGGGAGATAGAGGCGAAGGCTGATGGTTGTGTGTGCAGATGACGAGAAGAGAATAGGCAACGCAGGCTTTTATACTGGTTCGAGCTTCATGGCCAGCACATCAGCAATGTTGACAGTAGGCCTAATAAATGCTGTGTTCTTGTTTCAAACATCTCAGTTTAAAGCACATGAATGAGATTCCATGAACAATCTCACAATGCTGGTCTCATCGGTTCTGCTTATAGTGCTGCAGAATATAGTGGCGAAGTGAGGGCATGTCGAGATTGCGATCAAAAGCTTGCTGTGGTTTATCATGCAACTGTACCGTACCGAATTTTCTGTCCAGGAGTGTCAGACAATTTCGGCCAATTGAATTGCTTGTATCTAGAAGATTTATTTACAAGAACTAAAAACCAATGATCCCTGCTGGATGTCCTCGCTTTGAGAATACCTTCTCTGTCATCAGATTCCATCTCATATTCCCTGACGTGGCTATTGGCTTATCTCAATTGTGGGTTCGCTTTCGCGCACATGAACATCCAGCTAGGCAATGCTGATTTGAGTCCAGTTGAATGCTTTGAAACACATCTCAGCATTTCGTGAAGATTTGCAGGGAGCGTCTTAGTGAGAAAACAACCTCAAGCCTTCCGAGATCCGTTCCGTTATTATGTGGCGAAATTCAAATTCCAGATGCAGGGATAAGACCCAAACCCCAAGTCTCAATAATCCATTTTCTATGAGAACACAAGTCTAGAACACAAAGCATCGCTGCTACGCTAGGGGACAACCCCATCAACTACAAAATTACCAGAACCTGTATAATTCGGTGCTACTTCAAGTTGTGCCTGTGTTGGCATTGTGACTCGTTCGTGACCAACCGCCACTTCCGGAAATTCCGAGTCCTCAATAAGTCGAAAATTTCCGAGATTTTCAGAACCCAGACACACAGATCGTAAACCTTGACTCGCTTTCCTATCACGTACCTACGTCCTACTCTATTCTTCCTTGTTCATCCGCTTTCTAGTGCACTCAAATAGGATGTAGTAAAATGGGTAAAGCCGGTTGATCCGACTAGGTCCTTCTGAATTTCTTGATCATGCACGTAACTTCGACGCAGAAAAGAATGTTTGGCGACCCTGCTTTTCACAGTTAACTACTCCCAATATGAGGAACCTGCCAGGTGGGCAAGAACTGTGAATTTCGAAACTGGTAAACAGACCTTTAGTTTGAATAGACTTGATGGTCCTTTCGGTTTAAGACTGTTAGTATGATGGAAACTCGGCTACTCATACTTGTACATGGACTGGATCAATTCTAGTCGCACTGTACTGTACTGTTGTCCCACAATCCGACTGGATGATTTTCTTTGCTATTCGTGTCACACTTTATCTACATTTGTTTGAAAACCTTTCATCTAAACTCACTGTCAGGCCCAAACATCGACTTCATCACCCTCAGCTGTGAGTCTGTCGCATCAATGAAAACGATAGTACTGTATGCTTCATTGCCTTTAGGGTAACAAATGGCCTTCATTGAAACAACATGCGCCCATACGACTCTGCGCTGGCTCGTTGCCAGCAGATAAGGGACAGAAAAAGCCATGCTGGGCTGTAATTCGTGATGCTGTACAGTACTTCGAAATCAAATATTGAGAAGTCCCAGATAGAAATAATCTAGAATCAAATTTCTTCACGTATCTTCTTGGATTATGTTGCCTTTGCAGTTAGTCATCGCATCGAGGCTGCGAGTATCTCTCAATATTTCAGAAAATGGAAAATTGAAAGTTCACACTACACGACCTAACGTTTCATCCTTGGTCAAGGTATCTGCGGAATACTGTACACATATTTACAGGGCGTCGGGCGGCATTGTGCTTGTGCAGTCACAACTGCTGACCGTAGATAACATCATCACTTTGAACTACAGTCAGCACAGAGATTTTCTGAACGTGGAACGAAGGGCTTGAATGTATTTCACTTCCAACATCATACATTACCCAAAAGACTAAAACAGCATTGAATTGTGGATTTTCATTGCTGTCATTTGACGCATCTTCATATCGTTTAGTAGAGAAATTGTTAATTAACGTATAAATATTCCTTCATAGAAGCCTAAACCCCTCAGAGCATCGCACACATAGTCCCGGTGTCACGGAATACAAGGGAAATGCTTGTATTGAAAACAATTGTGCGAAGTAGCTTTTTTTCCACTTTTGTTCACAAAATAGTAAACTCATAGAGATCAAACAGTCAACAAATTTTGGTTCACCGTACTTGGCCGACTCCTGGACCACCCTTATCATAGGTTACTTAGTACTCGGAGTAGTAGATGTAAGCCGAAATAGCAAAAGGGCATTGCCATGACTTAGCACATCCTGGTTAATTGGAAGTTATACAGCAGATCGGAAGCATGAAATTCCGAACTACGAGGGCGAACATCGGTCGAAGATTTTCTTGGTTTCAAGGAAACTGGAAATTGTAAATAAAATGGAATCGAGCGGAAACAAAGCAGCAACAGCAAGGTACATGCTCTGCAATCCAATCAAATTCGCCTAATATATACAGATATCACCACTACTGGATGCAATCCGAAATGAGTTTCAATCTGAATTATTTCAAAACTGCCGATTTCCAAATCAGTTAGATGTCGAGATCGACTTTACTTTAGAACTCGTGAACAAATTCTGACATTAAAATCTTAATCGCGTTTTTACCTACTAGATTATTGGAGACATTCATTATTGCACAGGAAGCAACTAGAGTACCATCAACCCTGCCAGCACCCTTTCATTTTCATTTCTCTTCGAGGGTCCAGTAGTCGGCAAAAACGGTAACCAAATTGCATCGTCTAACATTTAGTGCGTTTATTGATGTACACTGGAGTTTGATTCATGTTTACGAGATATTTCACATTGTTGATACGATAACGAAACGTATTCATAATCGGTCTGTAGAAAACCTACTTCTCTTATTTTAAGTTTGCTTCAATAAATTGACTCGCTCGAGTCCGTGATATTACAGATAAATTCATACGCTTCATGAAGTGATATACTCATTCATCTAACTTGATCTTGTCGCCATTCCTGAAGTTGGGGCACCACGCGATGGCCTCGTCAATAATTTCAGATGTGCTTACGGCCATCTCATCCTGCCGTTGCTCGATTATGCAATCATAGATAGAATCTTCTAAGTTAAGATTTTCAATCTTTGGCGCAGGGTGCGTGGTATTCTTCAACGATGACTGTTCAGCAGCCGGCTTTATAATTTCGTAATATTTTTCGCCATTTACGAATTTGGCATGGCTGTACCTTGTGACGCCGGGATGTGGTTTTGATGTTACCGGACGCAATAGCTTCGCCGACAACAGCTAATTATACCGCTATGGAGAGTTTGTTGTTCAGCATTCTCACTATGCAATAAACCCATCTTTCTTCTTTGCTCTTATTTAAACACATTATTGACTTTCTCCTTTTTCAACACAGAGTTAATGTTTTTTCACTACACTTATTGAAAACAACATGAGAGTGTATCAGTTATGATCATATTTACGCCCTTTTATTCCATTGTTTTTGAAGAGGGGGTGCAAATCCAAGCAAAATACGGTATTTATTTGGTTGTGATCAGTTATTGCACCATACCGAAGAGAATAATATTCCGAGTACTTCACTTACAACCTTCTGAACGATTCGTTCGCAATTTGATCAGTACTTTTTAAAAGGAACTATTTAAATGCAAGTCCAAGGATAATACTTCGAATTTCTTTATGTTCTGCCGAGTGTAAAGAAATTATTCATCGAGTTAAGATGAGCTGTTACGAAGATTTATAAGCCCTTACACCGGCGACGCTTACTGAATCTCTTACAAAATGAATGGCAGAAACTGAAATAAGAGTAGAAAACTGAAGGAATGTTTGAAGGATCATTGTGTAGCTAAACTTAAATGGCGTAAGACAATGTGACATCAGTATTGTTGCAGTCCTCGAAAGAATTTTTTTATCATACCATCCAAAATTTGTGTTCTCAACAGAATCCTAACATTTCTTTTTCTTCTTCGTTCTAAATTTTTTCCATAGGCTCGTGTGCTGCTTTGTATCTTGATTTTTCCGGATGCCTGATTGTTTCTTCTATCTCTTAATGATATAATAGACAGTAAAATTCTTTCAGTGATTACTGTCATTCGATATTTTTACGATTGCACTTCTATTCGGTCATATTATGCATATCTAGCGTCAGTTTTGATCGAAAAATTATGAATTAGTCATAGTTTGACACAAATTCGATGATTCCCGTGCTAGTCCGAGTGATAATTTTCAATATCGTAAGTTTTTGGACACATCCGAAAAGTTTTCAAGCTTCAAATATTGCCCCGTTGCCTGTTAGGGTAAGTGAATGCATGCACATCTCCAGATTTTAATCTCAGAAGTAAAGAGTAACATTGAAGAGAATGAATGATCGAGCTCCTCTACATTATTCTTACTTGCAAATCATTTTGAAGACCTAGAGATGTTGAGATATGCTTGATTTACAGTGCTGTAGAGTATTTAAGATTATGTTAATTTAAGTTTGATTCGGCAACCTCTGTCTACTATTTTCGTCCTAAATCGGTTGAGGCACATAGAGATAATGTGCGAAAGTCAAGCTTCTCTCAAAGACCCAATTTGTGGTTCAAAAGTAAACATTTTACTATTTGAGGCCTGCAAATCTTAGTGTTTTAAGTGCCTTAGGTCTTAAAATTAATGTTTCTTCATCAAGAACTCCCGAAAATCTATTGTTGTCAGGATCTCCCTTAGTACTAGTCTCCGTCTTGATACTTTCGGCTGTAATGTTCAAAAACTGAATCGAACTTTCGCAACTGTGCAATCGATTGCTTTTATTTTCGTCTTTCACGGCTTTTGATTGAATTTATGATATTTATAGTTAAAAAATTAATAATTTTCTTCTCGATCTACGGATCAAGTAAAAATAAAACGGCAAATCTTCTCAGAAACACTTGAAAGTAGTACGGTGTATTTCCCAAAACGGCATGATTATGTAAATTTCAACAATTCTCCCTCTAGTATCGCCCGACCAATCACTTTCCGGTTAAAATAAACCACTACTTCAAATGATATCGACTATTTCAGTTGAAGCAGAGAAGTGATTATTTTCTGGGCAATCTCCATTTTGCCTCTGCATTTCATACACGATCTTTTTTGCCATTGGTACCATCATAGCAATGGCACCTCGTAGAATATAGAATTTCTATCCAGAAAAAATGAAATATTAAGTGCAAAAGTCCATCTATCTATGAGTGTGCTTCCAGTTCGGTCATTCACGTTCGTTTAAAACATCTCTACAACCTTCGTTTTCTTTTTATTCATAGCTAAATATGTATGTCGATTAGTATTCTCGTAGAGATTTGCGATAAATGAAGCAATCTACATATTTATCAAAATTTCCGATGCTTCCCATTCAGCGAAAAATTCGATAACGCATCTTCGAACAAGGAATCGAACAAAGCTCTACCTTAAATCGTACCGCTGTGAAAAATAACAGTGGCCTACTTTCATGATGTGCGGTTATCTGATATTAGCGATTGAGCATTTGAACTTGTTGAAATTTTTGAACTTCGTGGAAATAATCTTCGATTCCATCAATACATAAATAACAACGTACTTGATCAGAAAAATCATGGTCGTGACATACATGACTAGAACAACAAAAGAGAATTGAGAATCGAGTAAATAATTATCCTTCTCGAATAAGTTTTTGTTCAAGAGAACATCTTTTCGATAGTAATATTTCTGGTTGGGTGCCTAGTTCTCCTAGACTAGGATCGCATCTACATCAGACATGCTCCCAAATTCAGGGAGCTGGAATGACACGTTTCTGTTCCTCTTTGATTTTTATTCTGTACATGCATTGTCAATCACTGTATACTGGCCCATTCTGGACGGTCACTATACTACAGGGTGTGCAGAAAAAAGCACTAAAAGTAAAAGATCATAAATCCATGTATCATTAGGTTTGTCGTACTAAACTCTAGCATGATGTAAGATAACACATCATGATTTTGTGTATGAAGTTTCATAACTACTGCATGATTTGTTTCGGGAACATCATCAAATTAGTGAACTTCACAAATTTCTGGCTTATTTTTATGAGGTCTGTGATCTATCAGTTACTCTGTGAATACGCTGTCTAGTCGGATTCCGTAGATGCTAGCCACTGGGCTTCAGATCATGAGATATGTACTGCTTTTGATTACCCATCGTCTTGTTTCAGAGTTACTAGATTCTCCATAAACCGAGTATTTTTCGTTTTTTTGGCTGTATTGTATTGAATCTCTTTTCTTCGTTTGAAAAGTTGGAGATACTTTTTTATCGTATTACGGAATCATTCGATAAGATTAACAGTCTCTTGTCTTCTCGTAATCAACATATATATAAACAAAACCAGTCAAAAATCAGTGAAGTTTACTAATTTGATGATATCTCTGATAGTAATGATGCTTTTGTTTTGAAAATAAGTGCGTAAAATCTGGATGTGTTGTCCTGTATGATACCAGAGTTTGTATGACAAACATACTGATTTGACGAGCTATCACCTTGTACTTTTAGTACTTTTTTTCTGTACAGCCTGTACTTCTGCATTTTTCTTCTTTTTCAATCATTTTTATGAATTGAATTTATTTATGTAGTGTCGTACTGCTGTAATTTTGTTACATCAACCAATTGAATCAATTTGAATATCATTGAATGTATTTGAATATAACCAATCAGTATGAATACAAGGACCATTAATGAAAATAAAACGTCCAAGTCGATGAAGCTGCCAAGTAAGTAACTTCTGTACTTAGTAAAAATATATTTCGCCAGATAATTTTAGTTTACAAGTATGTTTGATTTTATTTCGGATGACTCCGTGATGTTACGGAAAAATGACCGAATTGAAATCTCCAAGGGCTATCCAGACTACTAGTTGCCCGAAATGGATTACGTCTTGCACCAACAATACAGCCAGATTGGCGTTTTCAATTGATGGATTCGATCTTCCTTTATCTCATGCCTTTGCATAAAGTGTCAACAATTTCTTACATCACAAATGCTCACCAAGAAATATTGAGACAGCCTTACTTTAGCAGTTCAGTATTGAACTTTTCACAGGTAGCATTGCTGGAAATTCTTCATTTCTTTCAAAGCCTCACAGAACATCGACTTCATCATCTGGGGCATTCGTTATCTGAAGTCCATTATCAGGTCCAGCGTTGTGATGTCTCCGATTCTGGCCCTGTTCGCGAAGCGCTTTTATGTACATTCATTCTAGCACGCTAGTTTTCAAAATAGATATCTTGACGACTGGACCAACCAACCACAGAATGGCCGGAACTCAAACGGGTATGTCCCAAAGACATTTGAGGTTCAACTCCCAGACCTTCTGCAATGCAGTATCGAGATGCCGCCAGATCAATCGTAGTAAACGAGCAGCTACCGAGTTTCTGCACATGAAGTACTGATGATGCGATACAGTAGGCTATGTTAGTTGCTAGTTCCGTAAGCACAGAAATTAGTCTCACTTTTCATGATTGCACGAACTCTTACTCAATCGACCCCCACCTATTTGTATTGCTGAAATGATACGTCTTTCAGAAATTTACGAGTATTGCAACTGCCGATGCTCGGTAACATCTACAGAACCGCTTTGTAATGCGGAAGCGATGTGCAAATCAATTTCGATACTCACGGTTTTGTTCTAGAATGATCGCTTTTCAGGCCAGCGATCACGGGCTGCAGGGGGGACACAGTGGCAATCAAGAAACGTGGGGAGAACGACCAATGCTACCGCATATCTGGGAAAACATGGCTACAGCATGGCACAGATCGGACACATCACCGTGGTTTCTGATCTCGGTTGCTGCCAGGGCCGGCGATTTAGGCCGAATTCCGGGAATCGGCGGTCGGCACATAATTGCAAAAACCTGCCACAAATTGGTGAAGTAGAAGCGTCGCAAAAGTGACGATGAAGAAACCGGCGATGCATGTAAGGGAATGATGCAGCTACATTGCTAGGAGTAACTAGTGTTCGGTACCGTACTACGCGCAGTGCAGAGGACAAGTAACTGCACTGTACGTAGGTTTGTGTCGCAGCACCGTGGTCGGAAGTCATAGCAAAGTGAGTGAAATATCTGGGTCGCGACAATCAGCAAGGCGAGGCGAGCGACAGTGGTCCGTACGCTCACACAGTGAGAATTTTGTTGGCACTGAAGGGTATGTCGAAATTCAAGCTGCACCACTAGAACCGCAACGGCGAGATATGTCAACGAGCTGGTACAAACAGTACTGCACGGTATTGCAGTGAATACTAAGTGGAACAAGGTGACCATCGTAACAAATGTTACAGCACCTTTGTCGAACACTTGCTTCGATAAGTTGTGGGTGTATTCTCGCTATAGATTGCAGGAAAAAATATCTTATCTTCGGAGAGTAGCGAAGAACCTTTGAATGGTATTTCCATTCCCGAAGTGAAATACCGTACTGTATCTTTAATTGTTCGATCTGAAAATTGTTGACACACGTACGCACGAAGTCAAGTGTCAGTTCACTCCCGCAGAGGAGACGCCGGATATCTGCAGGTGTGGCTAGGATGCGAGGGAATCTGAAGCCTAGCCGAAAGAGAGGAAAATTAATTAATACCCTGCAACATTTTTTCTACACTGCTGCAGAAATAATATAAATTTTTGTGCAGGGCCATGAAATAAAAAAACAAGTATCAGATTTGTAGTGCGTTTCGTTATCACCTCCGCGTCGCACAGCGCAATACCCGTGCAGTACAGTACAATCCCTGCCACCCGCCACGGGACTGGTGTTGTCCGAGATTTCGGTGTATATTCAGGGGTGTAGAAAATCAAACTGTAGAATTGTTGTAACATCGTTGTTCTCGCACAGTTAATTCCTCTAAATCACCAAACAAAAGGTTTTTTGTCGCGAACGATATTTCCACGTGAATTCATGATTTATTCGTCTTATTGAGTCTTCAGTATTCCTGATAAGAAAATTATAGAAATAAACACCCATACAACTCGCCACCAGATTGTAAACAACAAATACAGGAGAGCGCACGTGCATATGCTCAAACCCATTCGAATTCTCTATTTACAACCCATAGGACAAATGCCGCTGATGTACCTGTACGAGAGTGGACCCACGGGCCGCATAGCGTGCAGTAACACGGCAGCTCATGGAGTGAGAGGAATAACCAAACGCTGCACTACGGCGTCTCTGAGCCAAGCAGGCGGCAAGATCCTCGCTGAACCGAGAAAAAACGTTCGGTTCACCGTCAGATTGGCTGGAGAGCCGTACCACTTGAAATCAGCTTAGAACGACTGCGATACACTACTGTACGGTAGTTCGTACGCACAACGGACGACCACAAAAACTATATTTCCATGGCTCGCCATCTAAAGTGTTGACACCACAGACCTATGGGAGTCAACGTGATTGCACGTGCACCACGCCTGCAGGCACTGCGCCATGCCAATAAAAATTTCTCGATTTCTCGCGTCCCCGAATTGGTGCCGTGGCTCAGTCTATCTCGGCGTTTGATTCGCACTGCCGCACAGCGGCGTGTCCCATGTAGCGTGCAGATACCAGTGGCGGCAATCACAAGCTGAGCATGGCGCAAATCTGTAGATTGCGTGAGCGGTACGGTGGTGTATATACGAGGTCAGTACGCAAGCGCCCTCGATTCCGCACCCACAATTTCGAAACGGTAAACGCCCATCACATTAAGCTGTGCCTTACAAATCTAATCGGATTCATGATTGTAATTGATCGATCGAATTGTGGGCTATTCTACGCTTTAAAGTTCAGCTTCGACCCAATCGTGCACATAGACACACATATGTGACTTAGAAACACGGAATGCTACACAGCATAGATCGAATTCTATTGCATGTTATTTGGAAATTCATCTCACAGCAGGTTCGAGCTCACAGCTGGGAGATGAGGAGAGGCGAGGCGCAGGTGGCTAGGAAGTGTGAGCTGGTTGGGGTGCAGCAGAGACTCATCATCCTTGTTTCCGTGACTCATCCAGCGTGCACACTGCACCCGTCGTGGTATGTAGCGAAGCCTAGCAGGCAGATGTTTCGCAAGCGAACGCAGGAAAAACGTGTGCGTCCTTGTTAGGGAATCGCAGGTGACTGGCGCTGAGTTGGGATACAGGGCTAGCGCTACATGTACTGTACAGCATCATTCCGCTTCCCACATCTGAGTCGAGCACTGACAATTTCGACGAGACGAATCCATTAGATTTCCTACATAATGGCATCGCGTCAGTGCCAATGCGAACAATAGTTATGGTTAGCTGAACAGCAAGTTGAACTACAGTACCAACGACGCCTTGTGGCATGGCTCAATTCACTTCCACACATCAACACTTTCATCACACGGGAAAACGAGTCGACATAATTCTGATTATGTGACATTTGGTAAATGGTGGGATATGGTTCGTCCACTTGGCGGCGCGCACGCACGAATTATATCTAATGTAAGGAAAGAATAAATGACGGATCAAATTTGTCCAACACGTAAGAAAGTGGCGTTGGGGTTTTTTGGGACGTGAGTACAACGTGAAACAAAGGTTGCCGAAGGGGCTGCATCGCGTGTACTTGAGGTGCGGTACAGGGGCTGCTGCACAATGAGAATAAATGTATGCTGGGCGTCGCGAGGACGAGTCGCCAGGTCTGGGGGACGGAGTGGAATCATATAAAACGGGCCGAGTGCGCGGTGCTCGCATCGACACGGGGAGAGGTTATCGGGTTGGATGCTGGAAGCAAGAGTGGCGTCTCTTTCACGACCCCCTCAACAATGAGCGTCCTCGTGGCGACGCGCATTGTGAGCGGGAGTCGAGGAGAGCGACGATACTCGCCCATCCTCCGCACGGCGGGGTCGCGGGTGCGTTCTAGAACACCCTAGAA
>JAAUYH010249053.1_pt1 | contig 12624 bp, 8 predicted proteins | sample 7278061 | NCBI WGS metagenome assembly JAAUYH01 (sample SAMN14350203, study PRJNA611818) | marine sediment metagenome | isolation source: surface marine sediment (0.6m) | place: French Polynesia: Moorea | collected 2018-08
AGAGGGGGCTTCGAGAAACGTGGCCAAGGGAGCCGGACTGAGGCCCATGGCGAAAGCCATGGAATTGCCACCGGACCCTAAAGCGCGCGCGCTCGGATTCTATCCAGACCCAGTAACCGACGAGCAACGCAGCAACCGGGGATGACTCGGCGTTTCAAACCAGCAGAATTCCTGTGGCGAGGTATTAGATAGGACTATCGGCATGGATGCCATAGAAGCTGGAACGTCGTTGGGCCACCGGCAGCTTGACAAGCCGGTGACGTCCATTTCAAACTCCTTCACGCATGCACGCCGCGCCCATGAAGGACTGCATTGTCCGCTCTCCCGAAGCCCATCAGCGCTGGGCCGAGCGGGCCCCGCCATCGTCGGCGAAAACCAAGTGTATAGGTATGAGCCCTGAAGATGGCACGAGTTCCAGTACTTTACGCAGTTCGTGAGATCGCCGATGCGTTGGATGAGCGCTTGACGCCCTTGGTCGCTGATGCTGGCCTGACCTTGCCGCAATTCAACGTGCTCTATCTGGTGGTCGAGGAGGGGCCGATGAGGCTTGGACAGCTGGCTCAACATCGGCGTTGTGTCAAGTCGAACGTGTCTCACCTGGTGCGTACGATGGAGGCCCAGGGCTTGCTTTCGCTCATCGAAGACCCGGACGACCGCCGTGCCAGGGTGGTCCAGGCCAGCGATGAGGGGTTGGCATGCTACCGCACAGTGCGCCGTCAAGCTGCGTATCTTGAGCGGCAGCTGCGGCAAGCGCTAGGCGATGATGGCAGAGATGAGCTGGTGCGGCTGTGTCTGGCCGCCGCTCATGCACTAGATAATCCGTAGGCCGGTTGGGGGCGAAGACTGGGCGGGGGCGAAGGCCGTCCTGGGTTGCAGACTGGGTGGGGTCGAAGGCCGAGCGGCGTCGGAGACTGGGCGGGGGCTGGTTGGGAAACTTCTTGACAGGGCTTAGACTGTCACGAATAGTTTATCAGCTGAATAGTTGAAGAATTGAACAGTTTGTTTGGTAAACTTTTTCCCGACAATGCGAGGAGTCTTCCATGACCATTACGCGAATCAATCCGCCGGCGCTATTTGACGGTACAGCGTACGGTATGTCTCAAGGGACGGTAGACGAGAGCTCCGGTTTCATCTTTCTCTCTGGGCAAGTGGCTTGGGATGAAGAGAGCCAGGTCCGCGGACAAGGATATCGCGAGCAGGCGGAGTTGGCGGTGAAGAACGTGCTCACGGCGCTTGAGGCCGCGGGGGCGGATCCGTCGCAGGTGTTGCACGTGCGGGTGTATATGCGGGGCGAGCTCGCCGACCATCTCCCGGAGGTGGCGCCGGTCCTGGCGGATACCTTTGGCCCCCACCGTCCGGCCGTGACCGGTATTGGCGTGGCCTCGCTGGCGACGCCGGATACCCTCGTCGAAATCGAAGTGGTGGCGCGGCGGCGGCCTGGGGCGTAGCTGGACTCTGTCGGAATCGTGGCGCTCCTGCGGCCAGCCTCGACGCCAGTTGGTTGCGGTCGGTCGGTCGCGGTCCCGGTCGCGGTCCAATGGTCTTTTTATGACTGGTCGGTCGCGGTCCGGTCGCGGTCCAATGGGTCGGTCGCGGTCCGGTCGGTCGCGGTCCAATGGTCTTTTTATAGTCGGTCGCGGTCCAATGGGTCGATCGCGGTCCAATGGTCTTTTTATGACTGGTCGCGGTCCGGTGGTCGCAATTGGCAGGCCGCGGTCCAATGGTCGCCCGGCCACGGTCCAATAGTCTTGGTTTGCCAACAATGGCCAATGGCCGCGGTCTGCCTGGCCGCGGTTTATGCGTCCTACTCTATGCGCGATCATGTTCTTTCATGAAGCTCAGCGGCGACTATGGTCGGTGATTCCGTCGATGATTCCCTGTCCGAGTATCGGACAGGGTGTCCGGCATCCGGACGCCGCTGTCCGATATTTGGACATCTACATTGATATTTCCAATACTTATCATTGGCCTATAAATTGCTTTGACAAAGTATATGTCCCTCGCGAGACCAGTGCATAAGATGGCCAGCCTGATGATCTCCAAACGGATTCACGGCCGCGAATTTCGCCTGCGCCCATGCAAGAGCATTAATGAAATCGTGCGATACGTGGTGGCAGTGATTAGCCAACGTACGGGCGTAAAAGTGCATTGTATCATGGTGATGAGCAACCATTGGCATGTATGCGTAACCGATCCTGAAGGGCGTATTTGCGATTTCACGCGAGATTGCCATTCGTTCATTGCCCGAGCCGTCAACGCGATTCACGGCGATGTCGAAAGCCAATGGTCTCGTGAGCAGACGAGCCATGTACACTGCGTCGAGCCCGACGACTTAGTCGGTAAAATCGCATATGCGATGGCCAATCCGGTAAACGCTGGCCTGGTGGTATACGGTAAGAGCTGGCCCGGGGTACGCACGGCATGGCCAGCTCAGCCGCGGGTAGTGCGAAAGCCAAAGCAGTTCTTTCGCGGCCAAAAGGACGGTGGTAAGTGGCCCGAGACCGCGTCTCTGGAACTGTCTCGGCCGCCAGGTTATGAGGACATGAGCGACACCGAGCTGGGAAAATTGATTGCTGAGGCAATCTGCGAGCGCGAAGAGCAGGCTCGGCAACAAGTGCGTCAGCAGGGACGAGCATTTCTGGGCCGTCGCGGTGTACGGAAGCAGTCTCGCTATGCGCGACCGACAACTGATGCGCCGCGATTTAAAAAATCGCCGCGGATCGCGTGCAAGAGCAAATGGCGACGTATCGAATGTCTCAGACGCAACAGAGCGTGGACAGAGGAGTACGGCAAAGCGCTTGCGCAATGGCGAAACGGGGATCGCCAGGTGATATTCCCGCATGGTACCTATCTGATGAGGGTACGCCATGGTGCGGCGTGTGCACTGCCGCGGCCCCCATCAATTGAGTGGGCTTCGCTACCCAACTAACTGTGTGACAGTAGTTCTATTGATGCCTGGTCATTCTGCGCAGGGGATACGTACGCCTGTAGCCAGATGGCTTGCTCGTTTTTGTATGCAACGAGACAAAAATAGATAGCTTCTGTCGTTCGCTGGACTCGGACGGGCTCCTTATAAGCTTCTTAGGTAGCCGCCAGCTGCACGGTTTCTCAACACGACCGTCGGTTGGGGGGACGTTGTTGCAGCTATTGGCCTCTCGTTCCGTTAGAGGGACGATGGGGCTGCTACCATGGCGGCGCTATGAGAAAGATCGGCCGCAGAAGCCATACCTCCCGACCCGAGACTTTTGTTGCAGCTATTGGCCTCTCGTCCCTCGGTCTCTCGCTCGGTCTCTCGCTCGTCCTCTCGCTTTGGCTTCCTGTACGCGCGGTGGCCAATGCGCCCGCCAAACCCTCGGTCAAACCCACCCTCATGCGGGCGTGCGCCAGCTGTCATCCCAAAATCTATCGCTCCTACACCCGTCACGGTATGTCGCGCAGTCTGGGACCGGTGAAACAACCGCCGAAAGGCCGTGTCAAAAACCCCAAATCCGGTTGGAACTACCAGATCGTACGCAAGGGCAAACGGGCTTTCTTGCAGGCCCATAGTCCAGATGGCGGCGTGCGCAAGCAACTCATCGTGGGGCAGATTGGTGCCGGCATCTTTGACAAGTCCTGGGCCACCGCCGAGCTCCATCCCGTGACTGAGGAGCCCATCAATCGCCTCTTTTTTGCCCCCGTGGAGACCGTCACCGGACACGGACTTGAACTATCGCCGTTTGAACACGCCGAGCGACCGGCCGCCGTCAATATGGCGCTGACGTCCGACTGTCTCGTCTGCCATACCGATACCGCCATCTACGAGCTGCCAGCTGCATCGAGTCACGATACCTGGGTCGCTCCCGGCCACGCCCTCGGTGTAGACGCCTTCGCGCACCTGCAACCCCTGGGCTGCGCGGCCTGTCACGGCGATCCCCGCGGACATATGGAATTGATGAACGGGCAGCCGTCAAGTGGGCGCCCCGACCTCGCGGTGATTGCCGACTTACCGCCCGCGCAGCAGCGAGATATTTGCGCCCGCTGCCACTTGCAGGGCGATACCCGCTTCCAAATGGTCAAGGGACGCCCCACGCTCGGCAAGCCCCTTGCGGCGCAATTCCCGACCCTCATCACTACCGAGCCGACCGACGATTTCCGCTTTGTCGGCCAGATCGAACGCCTGTCTTTGTCCGAATGTTTCAAGAACACGCCGACGATGACGTGCACCACCTGCCACGATCCCCATACGGGAGTCAAGACCCAGGGTCTTGCGAGCTTTGAAAAAGCGTGCCGCTCTTGTCATGCGGCGTCCACCGACAAGACTACCGTCAAGGCCATCCCCGGCTGCTCTCGACCCGCAGGGATGCGGCCCACCTCGATCACGGGCAACCCTGCTCGGAGCAAGCACGGCTGCATAGACTGCCACGTCCGCCGCAGCCAACCGTTTGATCTGCCGGGCATCCGTAGCGTCGATCACTTTATCCGTGCACGCATTCCGTCTCCACAAACAGTGCCCTTTCGCGATCTCACCAACCCCAACGCCCCGCTCAAAATCTGGGACGATGGCCGCCTGACCCAGGCTCTGGCGACCGAGGCCGGCAAGCGCTGGCAGAGCGGCATCCTGGCGATGGCTATGGTCCAGACCGGCCGTTTTACTCAAGCTGTCGGTCTTTTCGAGCGGTTTCCGTCGCCCGGTTCTGCGGAGTCTATTCGGCCTACGGCGCCGCCGCCCCTGAGCCCGGTGGAGACGTGGCCGACGTTTCATCAGCTCCGCGCCATGGCCCTACTCGCGGCCAAGAAGCCGCAGATGGCCGACAAGGCCTTCGGCGATGCCGTGCGTCTCGATTCCGTCCATCCCGGTGCGCTGATGGGACGGGCTCGGGTCGCAATTTTGAGCGGCGACCTGGAGCAGGCGATGCACGACAGCCAACGCATCATCGAGGTCTTTCCCGCGTCTGAAAGCCCATGGCAATTGCGGGCCTTAATAGCCCAGCATCTGCGCCGCCCCGACTTTCAAATTGTCGGGCTGGAGGCGGTGGTCAAACGCTGGCCTTCCGATGCCGGCACATGGCTGCAGTTGGCCCAGCTGTACAGGGCCCAAGGCCAAATAGACAAAGCCGAGCGAGCCATTAGCATAGTGCGTCGGCTACGGCCATCGCTGCTCCAAGAGCAGCCCTAACAACGGTAGTTCCAACGACAGTGCCGACGCCACTACCGACGGTCTTGCGCGACGCCACTACCGATGGTCGTGCGAGCGACGCCACTACCGATGGTCGTGCGAGCGGTCGTGCGAGCGGGCCATGCCAGCGGGAGCACGCGCCGCAGCAACAAACACCTGTACTGACCGCGCCGGGACATCCACGACCACGCGGCCATCGACATCGGCAATCAGCGTGCCCTCGTCATCGGGATCCACAGGATACACCCGGGCCCAGGCCTGCTCGCCCAGGCCGGCATCGATCGTGGCACTGAGCGCCTCGGCACCGTAATGCACAATGACAAGGGCCACTTCCTCGTTCGCCTGCCGGCGGAACGCCAAAGCCCCATCGGCGACCAATGGCGAGAAATCCCCAACCGCCAGGCTGGGGTGAGCTTTGCGCAGCGCGATCATGGTCCGATAATGCTCCAGCAGTGAATCTGCATCTCCAGTCTGCGCCGCGACATTATGACTGCCGGCATTATCGGCGATGCGGCGAAATGGCTCCCCGGTGGTAAAGCCGGCGCGGTTGGCTTCACCCGTCCAACTCATTGGTGCCCGAATCGCGTGGTCACCGCCACTCTCTCCCTGGGTGGTCCCCAGACCGATCTCTTCGCCGTAATACACAAAAGGAATCCCCGGCAGCGTGAGCAGGGTCGCTGCCGCCAGCTTGTAGCGAACCTCATCGCCGGAAAATTGTTTGATCAGTCGATCCCCGGCAAAAAAATCGTGATTGGCCAAAATCGTCCCCATCTGCCCCGTAGGCGCCTGCGCCATGTAGCCCAACACCCCCTCGCCGAGGGCGCCATCGCGGGCGCTCGCCACCAGATCGTAGTTCAGGCCAAAAGCAAAGGCCGCACCACATGCATCGCCCTGCGCCGCCCGCATCGGCTGTGCCGGCTCCTCGCAGATGACGAAACGATTCTCATAGTCATCAATGACCTCGCGCATGCGCCCCATAATGTCGTAGTTCTCCTCCTGACTTTCCCAGGCCTCGGCACCGTTTTCGACAAAGGTGCCCACAGCGTCGAAGCGAAAGCCGTCGACGCCCAGTTCGAGCCAAAAGCGGAGATTGTCTTCATGAAAGCGCAGAACCTCCTCATTGCGCAGATTGAAATCGGGCATCTGGTCCCAAAATACCCCGTAATACTAACCGCCGCGGTCGAGATGCCAGGAGGCCTCACCGCTCCAATTGCGCCAACCGGGATTGCGATCCTGCCATACGTACCAATCGTACTTATCGGCGAGCTCGCGCCGGGCGTCGAGAAATAGCGGATTTTCCTTGGCGCTGTGATTCATGACGTAATCGACGATCACGCCGATACCGCGATCATGGGCGGCTTCAAGAAAAGCGCGAAAATCCTCCAGCGTGCCGTAATCCGACTCCACTGCGCGGTAGTCCTCGACCGCATAGCCGTGATCGTCATCCCAGCTCTCTGCGATCGGCATCAGCCAAATCCCGCCAATGCCAAGCTCGGCCAAATAGTCGAGGCGCTCAATGAGCCCGCGAAAATCGCCCACACCATCACCGTCAGAATCCTGATACCCACGGACATAGATCTCCATGAACACCGCGTTGCGGTACCAGTCTGCAGGGAGCGCACTGCCGGTGTTCACGGGTTCAACTGGGCTCAAGTCGAGGTCGTCGCTATATACTGTGTTGTCGCTACTGCATCCAACGCCCCCGACCCCGACGACGAGGGCGACAATGCCCGTCACCATGAGCGCGACCACTCCGTTGCTTACCGCCGTCGCGATCGGACGCCAATACTGTATCCAAGTTGCCATGACCGGGATATTGGTCAATCACGCCCGCGTTTGTCTAGCGAGAATTATCGCGCGGCATAGATCGCGTATCGGTGGGGCATGGGCGGGGCACAGGAATGGAAGAGGGCCTCAATGCGATAATCGATGCGATGACCAATGCGATGGTCGAGCAATGGCCGATATGACAATAGACAGCGTGCGCCGCCGCTATTGCGGATAACGCTCCAGCGCCAACGCGGTGTCGATATACTCCTCCACCCCCATGCTCGCATCGACTTCTATGCCCAACATCCGCGCGCGGGCCCGATTGACAATGAGGGCCCCTCGCCGCGGCGCGCGCACGGGTATCTCTGCCGCAGACATATTCAAGGCCAAAATCGCATGGGCCATATACGTGGCCTCATATCCCTGGCGAAAGCCAGAGTCATCAGCGGTAGCCAAAATGCCCTCGACGGCAAATTGGCGCTCCTGACTGCAGCCGGGCTTGAGAATGTTGCGCAAATACCACGCCGCAATCTCCAGCGGGTCCACCGATCGCCCAGCGGCATCCTTGAGCGTATGGTGATTGAGCACAAAAAATCCATCGACGCGCTTAGCCAGCTCGCGCGCCTGCCCCTTCCAGGCCGAAGCCGAGTTCGTCAGCACCGTGGCCGCGAGCTCCACCGGTAGGGCACCGTTTTGTGCCAGCGTCACCAGGTTCTTGGCCTTGGCCCGCGAAGTCGGCGAGTCGTCGGCCAACACCGCCATGGTTCTCATCCCGGGCACGATGTCCTTGAGAAAATGAACGCATTCCGCCAAATAGCCGGCCTGATATACCCCGGTGACATTGTGTCCCGGCCGCTCGAGGGCATCGATCAAACCGTACTTGCCCGGAATCCCGTTGACACCCCAAAACACAATGGGGATGTCGGTATCGAGGTATTGGTTGCCAATGTAGTTGGTGGCGTTGTCATCGCCCAAGAGCAGAATATCGGGGGCAAACGTCGCTACCACGGTCCGCACTTTGGTCACGGCCTGTGAAATGTCGCCGGGACCAGCCCGTCTCTTGGTGTCCATCCACAGCTTGCGCACAATGGCGCGCGTGCTCTCTACCCGCCCGCTTTGCATGAGCTCTTGCCCCTGCTCTCGACTATCGAAATAGCCGAGTTCATGCATGGCGGCCGTCAACCCGCGGTGGGTGTCCTGGGACCATAAATACTCGCGGTGGTAACTACTCACCACCAGGATGTTCACCTTACGCGCATTGGCCGCCGCCGCCGCCGTCTGCGGTTCCTCCGTTCCAGCTTCCACCGCGCCCTCGCCCTTGGTGCCGGGCGCGGTACCGGTATCACTATTGGTAACGGCATCGTTGACAGTGCCCGCTGTCGGGCCGGGCGGCGCATGCGGTGCCGATTCGTCTGTGCTTCGATTCGATAACGACTGAGGGCCGTTTGTTGTAGGCGCGAACAAGGGCCCCGCAATCGGCACAGCAGGCATCTCGGCGGCCGCGCCCTGATCTCCGTCAGCAGCGAGCTTTGCTGTAGCAACGGCCGGATTCGCGGTCCTGCTCCCGGCTTCGGTTTCATGGTTGCCATGCTGGTCGCTGCCGTGCTGGTCGCCGCTACGCTGACGACGCTCGCTACCGCGATCGGCTGCGCCGACGTCAATGCTGATCAGCGAACGCTCGCGGCCGTTTTGCCCCTCGCTTTGGCAGCCGCTTAGCCCCGCGAACAACACACTCCACAGCAGAGCCGCCAGCAAGACCACAAACCGCCTCCGGCCCCGCCGCCGGTTCTCGGTCGGCAAAAAGCACCAGTCACCTAGTACCTCGCCCCAGGGGTTTTGATGAGTTGGGGGCGTCGAGGCGCCCCGGTGGCAAGGCGCGAGGAGGGCGCTGGGTGGGCCCAGCGACCGACGAGCAACGCGGCCAGCGGGGATGGCTCGGCGTTTCAAACCATCAAAACTCCTGTGGCGAGGTACTAGCAGCCAACGACTCACCGCTGCTCGCAGCATTACAGCGTCACGAAAGTCTTGCACGTATTTTCGAACCAATGCAATGAACGCGAATCTCATGCCGACACAGGCAATCGCGCTGTAATAACCCAGTTTTGTCGCTGCCGTACAGGAAAGACGCCGCCGGGTCAGAAAGCCCGCCCATACACAACCCCACCACCACTTGACGTATCCGTTTGTCCCGTTTATCCAATTGCCCGATCACGCTGCACGTGCGCTTTATTTTACAATGAAGATCATTTTCACCATTATAGCTTGTTTCCCGGGCCCGGGGCCAAAGGCGTGAATCTTCTCCGCCGTCGCCTCCCTCGTTCCCTGGCCGTCGCGCGGTCCCCTTGGTCACCACGTATCGATGCTCGCGCGGCGACAACACACCGTACTCAGATGTGAACAACATTCTCACTGCACCTTCCGCTACAATCGCACTCCTCCGCAACATGCGGCTCAATCATGGAACAGTTCGGTAAGTATCAGCTCATCCATCGCATTGGCTCCGGGGGCATGGCCGAGGTTTTTTTGGCCCGCACCACTGTGGCGCGAGGGCTGAGCAAAGATTTGGTGATCAAAAAGATTCACCCCCCGTATGCCGACTCACCGCATTTCGTGTCGATGTTCGTGGCGGAAGCCGAAATCGCCCTCAGCCTCAACCATCCCAATATCGTCCAAGTCTTCGACTTTGGCGTCGTCGGCGGCACCTTCTTTCTGGCCATGGAGTATGTCGAGGGTCTCGATCTCCTGCGCCTCTTGCACACCTGCCGACAGAATAGCACCATCTTGCCGCTGGAGTTGGCCGCCTATCTCACCCAGGAGATCGCGCGCGGACTCGACTACGCCCATCGCAAGACCGATCGCTTCGGAGAGCCGCTCGGCATTGTCCACCGCGATATTTCCCCGCAGAATTCGCTGGTATCGTGGGACGGGGCGGTCAAGATCGTCGACTTTGGCGTGGCCCGCGCCCGCGGCATTCACGAAGCCCAGGGGACGATCAAGGGCAAGTACCGCTATATGGCGCCCGAACAAGCCCGCGGCGAGGAAGTGGATCGCCGCGCCGATGTCTACTCGGCCGGTGCGGTGCTCTTTGAACTTTGTTGTGGCCGCCCCATGTACCACGGCAACAGCCGCGAGATCCTCGACCAGGCGCGTGCGGGGGCCGTGGTCCGGCCCCGCGAGGTCAACGGCGGTATCGACCCCGACCTCGAAGCCATCATTCTGCGGGCCCTGGCCTTCCATCCCGACGATCGCTACAGCCACGCCCGCGATCTGCAGCAGGCACTCGGCCACTTTCTCCTCCAGCGGGCGCAGAAGAGCGGCTTTCTCACCGATGCCGATACCGTGGCCCACTTTCTCGACACCCACGTACCGCCGTCGCAACGCACCCACGTGCCCGAGCCTCCCAGGCCGGTCGTGCGGCGCCGGGCCGACCCCGCTCTGCGGCTGGATCTGCTCGAACGCGAGGAGACCACGGGCGAAGGCACTTTCGAGGGCCCCACCGAGGTGCGCGAGCGCAAGCACATTTTGGTGGTCACCGGCCGTATTCACCTGGCGCTACCTCAAGCCATAGCGGGAGCGGGGCGACCGCCCAGCCATACCGGCGAGACCCCCATATTCACCACCACCCAGACCGAAATTGACTGGGCGCAAACAGCCCGCGACATCGCATTCAAATACCACGCGCGCATGCATCAGCTCACCCCGAGCAGTTTCACCCTGCTCGTGGGCATGCCGGTCGCCACCGAAGACGACCCCAGCCGCACCATCACCATGGCGCTGGCCCTCATCGATGCCGTCGACGCCATCGCCCACGAACGCAACGTGTCCATGGGGCTGTCGATCGGCATGCAGCGCGGCATTGCCACCATCGGCCATCGGGCATGGCTCAACGCGCGCGCCGGGGCGACCGCGGTCGAAGACATCGAAGTCGAACCCCAGGCCACCGAAGTGGCCCATGCGCTCGCCATCCGGGCCAAGGCCGGCGAGATTCTGGTCTCGAGCGGGGTGTACCAAGTGGCCCGCGACGAATGGCGTTTCGATGGCGCCGAGGCCCTCGGCGGTGCCCACCTCGATACCACCAAGGCCAGAGGAGAAGGCGTTGCCAGAGAAGGCGGCGACGGCGCCGTTCGCGGCGATGTCTTGAGCGCCGAGCACGGCGGGCACGCAACCCAGAGCAGCGAGACCGACGTGCCCATCTATCGCCTGCTGGGCCCCAAGGCCCGCGCCGAGCGCCTGCGCGAGCAAGCCGCCATCAGCGGCATGCTCGGGGGCGCCCTCATCGGCCGCGATATCGAACGCAAAGCCCTGCAAGACGCCTACCGCGACGTATCGACCCGGGGCGGCATTCGCTATGTCTTTGTCACCGGAGAGCCGGGTGTGGGCAAGCGCGCGCTGGTCAACGCCTTTGTGCACACCATCCCTGCGGGCCATGCCGTCATGATGCGGGCGGTGGCCAGGTCGGCGACCTCACTCACGCCATACTCGCTCATCTCCGACCTGGCGCGCAACCTCTTCGAAATCGGCGACAATGCCACCGACGACGAGATTTCTGCCCGCAAGCGGGCCGTCATCGCCCAGCTCTATCCCGATGACCAGACCGGCGCCGAAGCCCGCACCATCGGCAAGGCCGTCGATCTGCTCTTGCGCCACCCTCTGCCTGCTGGCGTCAGTGCCGGCCTAAGCGCCGGAAGAAGTGCCAACGCCAGCGCCAGCACCAACGTCAGTGCCGAAGAGCGGCGCACATATATTCTCCAGGGCATGCTGGCCTTTGAGAGTCGGCTGGCGCGCGACAAACCCCTCATCGCCGTCTGCGAAGACGCCCATTGGTCGGACGACGAGAGCCTTGAGCTTTTGCGCGCCCTGTACCACGAGCCCCACAATCGACCGATTCTGGTGGTATTGACCTCCCGCGCCAACGCCAGGGTCGCCGGGGCCGCCGCGGCCATGGACGCCGATATTATCCGCCTCGACGAACTCGATGCCCGCAGCAGCATCACCCTCATCACCCGCCAATTCATCCCCGAGCAAGACGTGAGTGAGCTCGCGCGACAGATTATCGCCCGCACGGGCGGCAATCCGTTCTTCATCCGCGAGGTACTGGAGAGCCTGCGCGAGCGCGGCATTGTCGTCTACAACGAGCCCGAGGCGACACCACACAGCAACAGCGACAGCGACGACGGCAGCGACGACGGCGACCAATCCAGTCGCGACACCCCATTCCTTCGCTGGGCCGATCAATCGGCGCCCATCCGCGTCCCCAGCTCGGTCGAGAGCGTGCTGGCCGCCCGTATCGACGCCCTGCCGACGCGCGAAAAGCAGGTGCTCATGTACGCGGCCGTCCTCGGCCGCACCAGCTCGCGCCAGGCGCTGGAGGGCTTGCTCGAATTTCCCGCGCAAACCGAATTGGACGATCTCGTCGAGCGCCGACTGATGCACCTCGGCTCCGGTGAGCGCTACACCTTCGCCAGCAAGATGATGCGCACCGTGGCCTACGAGCTGCTGCCCCTGAGCGAGCGCACGCGCCTCCATCGCCGGGCCGCCCACCAACTCACCCACAGTCCCGACTACCGCGGCAGAACCGACGATGCCGCCGTGGCCCAGCATCTCGAACTCGCTGGCGATGGTGTTGCCGCCGTCGATTATTATCTGAGCGCGGCCAATCATGCCGTGACTGCGGGCGGCAATGGCGATGCCCTGAGACT
>JAAUYH010026367.1_pt1 | contig 12620 bp, 15 predicted proteins | sample 7278061 | NCBI WGS metagenome assembly JAAUYH01 (sample SAMN14350203, study PRJNA611818) | marine sediment metagenome | isolation source: surface marine sediment (0.6m) | place: French Polynesia: Moorea | collected 2018-08
GTTCAGTTTCCAAGGAAGTTGATTGGTCTGGGGTCTGAAGTCTAGTCTTAGGCCGATCCATGACGTCTCTAATCCAAGCTTCTTCTATCCAGGTTTTTGCAACGACCGCTAGGGGCAACGCCAAGATTAACCCCAACGGACCCAAGAGCGCTGCAAAAAAGAGCTGGGCAATCAGCGTAGCCGCCGGCAGCAGAGCCACCTGCCGCTGCATTGTCATTGGGCTAAACCAATAGCTCTCCAGATTTTGAATAATCAAGTAGAGAACGATGACCGCGATCGCCTTTCCAGGACCTGGAGAATCTAAAAGCGCGACTGAGATGGGGAATATCGCACTCAGAACTGGACCAATATTAGGGATGTAGTTAAATACGCCAGCCATGACAGCATGGGCGTATATGTACTTCACCCCTAATAGCAAGAGGCCTAACCCACTTAAGGTCGCCACAAACAGCGAGTTGCTAGACACCCCTTTCATCCAACAAATCAGCGCCACTTCACACTTGGAAAAAATGTCGTCTGCTCGTTGTCGATAGTTGGAGGGAAATAGCAATATCACTAACCGTCGATAGGACATTGGATCGGCTAGCAACATGATCGTCAACACCACCACGAGCAAGAGCTGTAAAAGAAGCGTCACGGAATTTTGAAAGAAGGCGAAAAAGTTATCCAAAGCCGCAGTCGATAATGCCCCCATTTGCTGGATCAAATCAGCCAGATCCGGTAGCTGAATCCTGTCAGGATCGGGAAGCCAGGCGGGTGGATTCGCCTTTAACTCATAGGCCAAATTAACGGAGCGCTCAAACCCCTTAGGAATGAGCAGCAGCAGTTCTTGAAACTGAATGATAAAAGGGGGAGCCACCAAAATAGAAAACAGGACGCCGCCTACCAAAACCAGGACGAGTGAGATAAACACCGCCTGGCTCCGGGCCACCGCAAATCGCTTAACAATCCATCGCACCAAATTGTTAAGGGCGATCGCCAAGACAACGGCTGTAAAAACTAGTAATACAATTTGACGGAATTGCCACAGAATGAGCAGCGCAATCAGCAGGCACAGAAAGCTAACCCAATCAGCCAGTTTCATGATGTCACCCTGGTTACTGAAACGTCATTTTCGCCGTTTTGGTTAGAAGGTTAGCAAAAACACCGCCCTCTAATTGCATCCAATTGGCCCCATGGCATCCAATTGGATTCATGGAACGCAATTGAATGGAAGCATCCAAGTCTTATTTGGTTTGTACTGGATCTGGGGAAAGAATTATAACTTAGGTCTATCTGGCTAGATATTAAGTCTGAAAGCGCCCCCAAAAAACAGTACTTTTGTACTACAATGGAGTATGATCGCGGTATGTCCTTCCACAACCCGTCATCATGCCATCCCTCACCCTTCGAATTGGCTCCTTTGTTAGGCTGAAGGGGCAACCCAAGGATTTGCCGGATTTTCTGGTTGAGCATTGTCAGGGCGATCGCTGCTGGATCCGTCAGCAGACTTGGGGTCCAAACATTTATCTCAAAATAAAATTTACCCAGATAGAGATACCCGAGGAATCTCCAGATCAATCGTTAGAGATTAGGGATTTGCGTAAAAATTAAGTCCCAGTAGAAAACAGTGGATGAGTGGATGAGTTAATGGGATGTTATTAACCTGCAAATCCTTAGTTTTTAGTCACCACTTCAGTGGTTCAAGCGCATGATAATCGCTCAAGCGATTATTACAAGCAAGTCTACTTGTCAGAGAGCTTAGAGTAATTGATTAACATCCAACTCTAATTGTGGAAATGCCAACGGCGCAATTTTACCCGCCGCATGTTTCTCAACAGATTGATAGTCGCCGCTGCCGGGTTGACGATGCACCCAGAGCTGGCGGCCAGGAATATCAACCACCCAGTAGTCTGCTATCGCATTTCGAGCGTACATCTGAGCCTTTTCTCCCACATCATAGGAAAGTGTTGAATTCGAGACTTCAATTAGCCAATAGATATCATCTGGCCCAGGATGGCGCTGATCGTAGCGGGATTCCAGAGGAATTTGCCAGGATAGAGAATTGTTAGGATACAGAATCGCCATTCATCCAACTCCCCATCCAATCCAAATAGGGCTTCGATCCCTTCAGAATAGGAAGAGCTATGATTTCCGGCAATTCATAGGAATGGATTTCTTGAATTTTTTCCGCCAGGATCGAAAATTGCGACAAGTCGGTCTTAATCATAAGTTGCCACTCTTCATCTTGATGAACCTCACCTTGCCAGGTATAAACCGATTGAATAGGCAGGAGGCTAACGCAGGCAGCCAGGTTAGAGGTGACTAACGTATGGGCGATCGCGCCCGCTTCCTCTTTGGACCCGGCGGTTACTAACACCACACCATACTGAGTCATTGCTTTTTCAACGTTGTTTGAATTTATTTTGACATCAATCCTTCCGACCTAAGTTGACAGTCATCAAGACTGTCTATCTAGCGGGGATCACAGAACAATATCGAGGGATAATATAAGTGAGAGGATTCACTACAAGGATAGTTGGAGATTCCGAGTGCTACCGACCCCGTCGTAATCGTAAAAGTATCCAGGCAGTGATCCGCTCAGCCCCAAGCAGTTTTTCTAAGGGGGCGATGACGGATGAAAGTTACTCAAATTTTTTCAAGTCTTGCAATCACGGTTGTTATGCTTGAGGCAGCCGCGATCTCCGCTCAATTTAAACCTCAAGAACCCATCCTGGAAACTCAGGTCCAAGTGGCCCAAATTATCCCAGAGCAGATTGGGATTCGGAGCGAACCGCCGCCGCCAAATATCATCGAGACAGCGGAAGTCACAAGTGATATAGCCATCTTGTTTGAAGCAGGCAACCGGGCTCAGGAATTTGGCAATTATGCTGAAGCTGAGGCAATCTGGCGTCAGGTGCTTGAACGCTCTCCCAATAATGCGGACGCCTACAGCAAGCTGGGCGACGCCCTCTCTGCACAGAAACAGTTAGCGGCAGCCACAGACGCCTATCGCCAAGCGATCCAGCTCAACCCTAACCTGGCGGATGCTTACACGGGCTTAGGCTTTGCTTTACTCGGGCAAGGGCAATTTGAGGCGGCCCAATCGGCCTTCGACCAAGCCTCCGACATTCATCACCGTCAGGCAGAGGCTCATGATAACTTAGGTCGAATGCTGCAATCCCAAGGCAGGTTGGAGGAGGCTCGTCGAGAATACCAATTGGCTATTCAGCTAGACCCAAGCTACGAAGCAGCTCAAGAACACCTAGATGAAGTTGAGCAGCTAATGAAGTGGCAATAGGAGCAACCAGATGATGGCGACCAGACTGTATAGCTATTGATCAATTCGGGTACTTTGAATAGTGCTTGATTCCTCTCAATGGTTTTGAATCTTCTCAGGGGCGATTAGTCTAGCATGGGGCGGATTCAACCGAAGATGAGTGTTTCAAGAACATAGGCCAGGATATTCCTAACCTGATTTTTGATGCTTAAGTGCTGTTTGAACCTGCCATGAAACTGTCAACTAGCATGGCAGGGTATACGCGCCACTTGGTCTTTAGTTGATTTCCTCAGGGAATTCTGGCGGTTTGGGAAAACCATTACAGTCAACTCACTGGAGCCTTCATCTATGGTGACTCTATTGGAAGCACGCGTCCTTCCGGATGCTGATCAGCTGAGCCAAGCGCGGGGAAAAATTGACAATTATGTCGATAGCATTGCGGCTAATCCCGATCATCGAGATGGGGCTTTTCCTTATTACTTATTTCACGAACCGGGTGAGCCCATCCGAGGAACCATCCTTTTATTTCATGGCTTTAGCGCTAGACCGCATCAGATGTCACGTCTGGCCAGCTATTTATTCTTGAACGGGTTTAATGTCTACCAAGCGTCTCTAGTGGGCCATCCCTTTCGAATCCCTGACAAATACTGGCCGCAGGTTGACCTCAAACCAGAAATTGCTGGCCCCCTCAGAGAAAAAATTGACCGAGATCCGGTCCTACAGAAGTTTTTATCAGGTCTGGCGGCTGCAGACGGAAAGGCTCCAAGCCGTCCTTCTCCCCTGCAAATGCTAGGTTTGATCGCACGTTTGCAGCGGATAGAACCCCGCACTTTAGATATCATCTTGGCGATCGAGCGTGAACGCGACCCTGACTTCGATCGCTATTTTCTCTCGTCCCATATGAACTATTTGCACGACGCCCAACAGCGGCTGAGTGAACTGGATGCAATGCCGGGGCCCATTTATACGGTGGGGCTATCCGTCGGTGGGGCAGTGGCCTTGGCGCTAGCCGCCGCTAGACCGGATCGGATCCAGAAAGTGGTGGCCTACGCCCCGCTCTTGGAAGTCTATGGAGAAGAGCGCGAACGGTATGTAAACATAGCAGGCCCCTTAGATATTCGCGAGATGGGGTGGGATGATCTGCAATTTCCCCTGGGCTGCTTCACCGCAACTAACCGCTTTGGGGCTTTTGTTCGCAGTCGAGGCAATACGCGGGTGCTGAAACAAGTCCCCACGCTGTTCGTTTTGACTGAAAACGAAGATGCGGCTGACATTAAAACCAATGAGAAGTTCTCTCGTTCCCTAGGTCGAGAGGGCCAAGGGCACTACCTGTATCGCTATCCCACCAGTGATCTGGTGCCGCACCCCATGGTCGACCCGGAAGAGGTGAGCCAGGGAATGAGCAATCAATTCTGGCAAGGGCTATATCAAGAGACATTTCGCTTCTTGACGGAGACCCAGTTCAATTCAGCAAACATGGACACACTCGAACAGGATCCGAATCTCCCTCAAGTTCCACCGGTTTAAGTTGGGGAGTTGCGTCAAAATAAAGTCCCAGAAATAGGCAGTGGATGGGTGGATGGGTGGATGGGTGGATGGAATGTTATTTTTCTGCAGTTCCCTTGGCTCAAACCCTGCTCGATTTAAATGGGGGATCAACACGGTAGTGATCTGTCATCGTTCAATACCATAGGGGGCCTTAAGCAAAGCGGACGCTATTGGAGAAACAACCCTGGTCCCCAGACTATACCTGTGGAATGAACATGGAGGCGTCGCCTTCGGAGAATTGGCGGTAGCTATCGAGGCAGACCATTGCGCGCCCAGGCTCTACCTGGGCTTTCTGCTTTTTACTGATCTGAATTCTTCTGCCTCTGCGCGATCGCGCTCGGATAATCCCCCAGTAGATCACGCTGGGGCCTCAGACTGAACCACACGGCTTTAACAAAAGACAACGCAACGTTTTGACGCTTGATAATTTGCTTCTCGCGCCAATTTTGCTCCTTGGCTTTAATCAAGACATCTTCTGTCGATAGAGAATGGAGCACTTCTAGATTAAGGGCGGAGGCTATCGGCATCCGTTGGCTTACATGGAACTGAAATAGGTCGGCTGGCGTAGCGTTCGGCCGAAAATTCAAAATGTAATGGGATAAATGAATGAGGGGGGCCAGGGCATAGGGAGACTCGTTGGTAGTGCGGAGCGTCCACCCTTGTTCTAAAAAACTAGTGATCCAGCACTTTTGGGATAAGGAATTTCCCTTTTCTGGAAATGATTGGCTGACCACAGCGTGACACCCTTCTTCAGGATGGCGGAACAAACGGAAGAAACACGGGGAAAGCTTTCCTAGCTCCGCTGTCACCTTAAAGTCAGCTATGGGGGAAAAGCCTAGCGAGGCGATCTCTTCAGTGTATTGATCTAACTGACCTTGATTGAGCTGGGAAAAGTCTTCGGGGTGGGCGGGTTCAAATTCAAGACCCGCTGGCATGGATTGAACATAGGTTTGCCATCGAGCGACACTCACCACAAACCCAAGGGCGATCGCAACCAATATCCAGACTGTAATCTGAGCCATTGAAACCAAACAATTGAAACCAACCGGCTATAGCTTGGTTGGAAAAATAGACAACTTTGATTCAAAAAAAACGAGTAGACGGTAGAAGGCAGACAGTAGGCAGGCTTTCATAAAACTCATTCACAATAGGCTTTACCGCATTGCGATGAATTCTGACAAACCCCGTCTACAAACTACTCACTACCGCCTACATCTTCAATCGATAAACTAGACAGGAAGTTGTTTAACCAAGAAATATTCTCGGATAAATCCATCCAAAGCTAATTTACTTGACCGAGACCTTCGCACCAGCATCTTCAAGCTGCTTCTTGGCGTCCTCTGCAGCATCCTTGGCAACAGCTTCTTTAATCGCCTTGGGCGCAGCCTCAACCAATTCCTTCGCCTCCTTGAGGCCAAGCCCAGTCAAAGCGCGCACCACTTTAAGAACCGCAATCTTCTTATCAGCTGGGAATTCTTCAAGAACTACATCGAACTCAGTTTTCTCTTCCTCGGGCTCCGCCGCCGCTGCAGGAGCGCCCGGCATCATGCCCGGCATCATCATCATGCCGCCGCCGCCAGAGGCAGAAGCGTCAACGCCAAATGCTTCCTCAATTTGCGTAACCAACTCAGAAGCTTCCAACAGAGTCAAAGACTTTAGCTGTTCCAGAATTTCGTCGGTTTTTGCAGACATAGTGTAATTATCCTTTCGGTATTGTTTACGGTGTAATGGGCAAGCATTCAGTTGGCGAGCAACTTTTAGCTCCTGATATGTAACGCTAGCTTGATAGCAATGGGGTGTCTTGAACCTTGGGGATCAACGGCAATTGCTAACCGCTCTACTCTTCTTTCTCTGAAACGGCCTTGATGGCCCGAGTGAGAGAAGCGGGAACTTCCTTGATACCCACCGCCAGCTTGGTGGGCACAGCATTGAGACCCACTGCCAGTTTGGTCGGGACTGCATTGATAGCGCCAGCAATACGGGCTATCAGTTCTTCCTTAGAAGGCAGCTCTGTAATGGCCTTAATATCGGCCTCACTGAGCGCTCTACCTTCCATAACGCCGCCGCGCAGCTCAGTTTTCTTTGTCGCCTTCTTGAACTCCTGGTAAGCCTTAATGGCTCCCCCTAAGTCCTCCTTGACTAGCAAGAAGGCGGAAGACTCCTGAAGAAATTCAGTCATGGGTTGCCAGGTGTCATCCCCGTCAACCGCAAGCCGCATGAGCGTGTTTTTGGTGATTTTGCAAACAGCGCCCTTAGGCCTTAGCCGATTGCGCAAATCGGTAATCTCCGCCACAGATAACCCCTTGTAGTCAATCACAAGGGTTAACAGAGACTCACTCAAGAGTTCCTTGAGTTCTCCCACAATCTGTTGCTTGTTTTCTAGGGTTCTCCCCATGTACGTTTCACCTCCTTTAGGGTTGGGTCAAATCGAAAAACTCAGGCCATTAGATTGCAATTGACGCCGCCAAAAGCCTACTAAAAAACCCCGACTTACTTGCCGAGGTTGCCTAGAAGTAGAAATCCATCTCACAATACATTGAGAAATAGTATTGTCTACTCCACTGCAAACCTCGGCGGGATAATTAAGCTGAGCCCCTGCTGTCTCTGGCCGCTTATTGAGTTGTGACGATTTTACGTAAGTCTGTTTATCTCCTTAATTAGAACTTCTTTCGGCTTTATTACGCCGCTTCGTCCAGCTTCAGATCTCGAAGGGAGTTAATATCAAGCCGAATCGAGGGACCCATAGTAGCAGCGATAGCAATGCTCCGCCAATATCGACCCTTGGCTCCTGAAGGGCGATTGCGATCGATACACTCTTGCAAAGCCTTCAGATTGACCAGCAAATCCTCAGTAGGGAAAGAAGCCTTACCAAACATAACATGAACAATTCCGGTCCGATCAGCCCGGAATTCTAACTTACCCGCCTTAAATTCTTCAATGGCTTGAGCAATGTCAAAAGTTACGGTGCCGCCTTTAGGAGAAGGCATTAACCCTCGAGGACCTAATAAGCGACCCAGCTTGGCAACTTTCGGCATCATGTCAGGCGTTGCAACCAAAACATCAAAATCCATCATCCCTTTCTGGATTTCGTCGATCAGCTCTTCAGAACCAGAAATATCGGCTCCTGAATTGCTTGCCTCCGTGACCTTTTCACCCCGAGCAATCACCGCCACTCGAACAGCTTGCCCAGTTCCCTTAGGGAGAGCCACTGTCGTTCGCAACTGTTGGTCAGTATACTTGGGATCAATGCCTAATCGAATATGCGCTTCTGCTGACTCAGCAAATTTTGCTGTGGCCGTCTCCTTGAGTAAGTTGAGTGCTTCAAGCGGCTCGTAAAGACGCTCGTCCACTTTGCTTTGCAACTCTTTCAACCGACGGGATGGTTTTCTAGACATAATTCATCAACTCCTGGGGTGATTAACGAAGCAAAGCTTCTCCCCCGATAGATTTACTTTGAAAGATATTAAATTCTATTGACTACAAGTAACCGTCAATACAGGGATTGGTTGGACTGTGCATTTGCATGCTGGATGAGACCCAGTCCTTAATCAGAAATGGTAACTCCCATATTCCGAGCAGTGCCCGCCACAATTTTCATGGCGGCTTCAATGTCATTTGCATTGAGGTCAGGCATCTTAGTTTGAGCAATTTCGCGGAGCTGGTCCTGGCTAATAGCCCCTACTTTCTGACGATTCGGTTCACCCGACCCTTTTTCGATTCCAGCCGCCTTCTTAATCAGCACGGAGGCTGGAGGCGTCTTTAGGATAAATGTAAAACTTCTATCCTCAAAAACAGAAATCTCAACAGGGACAACTAAACCAACTTGATCTGCTGTTTTGGCGTTATATTCCTTGCAGAACATCATAATATTGACGCCATGCTGACCAAGCGCTGGACCAATGGGAGGCGCGGGGTTTGCTTTTCCCGCTGGAATGGCCAACTTAATAACCGTAACAACCTTTTTCGCCATCGACTAACTCTCTTTCTGCACTTGGTTAAATTCCAACTCTACTGGCGTATCCCGACCAAAAATTGATAGTAAAGCCTTGAGTTTACTCCGTTCAGGACTCACTTCAATCACTTCGCCTTCAAAATCTTTAAAGGGTCCAGACAGCACAAGAATCTTATCTCCGGGAGCCATATCAACTTTGACGACCGGCTTCTGCTCTTGAGCATGTTTGAAGATGCGTTCCACCTCGGTGTGGCTCAACGGCATCGGTTTAACGTGCCCTCGACCTCGCCCATAGCGCCGACGCTGTTCGGCGCCGACAAAATTGATCACATGAGGAGTATTTTTGACCACCTGCCAGGTCTCATCGTCCATCAACATGCGAACCAGCACATAGCCAGGAAACACTTTCTCATCAATATTCTGGCGGCTGCCATCTTTACGAAGCTTGACGGAAGGAGTCTGAGGAATCTCAATTTGAAAAACCCGATTAGCGACGTCAAGGGTTTTGATCCGCTGCTCCAAATTCAACTTGACTCGCTTTTCGCAACCAGAAGCCACCTGCACGGCATACCACCGAGAACTCGCCCTAGAAGGCGCAGCAGCTTCCTGAGGAGCTTCTAACTCTTCCTCAGGGACGACAGGATCAAATTCGTCAGATGTGAACGTCATCTAAAATACTTGCCTAGAGGCCCAACCAAACAGTTTATCAATCAAATAAATCAGGGTTGCGGAAAGGCTAACCATTAAAATGACGGCGGCTGATTCACTAATCAACTGCTGCCGACTAGGCCAAACAACCTTAGCGAGTTCTTCCTTTGTACCCTGCAGGAAACCGGAAATACCCGAACCACTTTCAGAAGCTTTCGCGTTAGGCGATTTCGCACTTCCCGCTTTAGCGCCAGAAGACTTACTATCGGACGCCTTAACCCCAGCTCCTTTCTTTTGGCCTGATTGTTTAGCTTCAGTTTCTTCGCCCACGACTTCCTATGTTCCTCCACTGGAACGGTAATAGATAAATGTTAATGGAAAATCCCTATTAACAGGAAAGCTGAGTGGAATTTCCGTAAAGTGAATCGTCGAGAGCAAACCGATCCCAAACGATTAAGACATACAATTCCCTAAACAACAATTCTACCCAAGGTCCGGCTGCTTTAGCGCAGAATAATTGTCGCTGGCGATGAACTTTGAGTAGAAATTGCTTAAGGAGATTGAGCGCGTCCTGGAGGACTCGAACCCCCGACATCAGGTTTTGGAGACCTGCGTTCTACCAACTGAACTAAGGACGCATAGAGATTTGAAGAGGAAAGATCGGAGTAAGTGTAAGAGAAGGCGAAACCTCAGCTGGATCTAGATGTGAGCCGCCTACCCTACACAAAACCTATCACAAGGGCCGATCGAACCGCTGCTTCAGGCGAGTCGCCTTACCGACACGATCGCGTAAGTAGTATAACTTAGCACGGCGAGCTTTACCGCGACGAACCACTTTGATATTAGCAACCCGAGGCGCATGGAGTAAAAACACCCGCTCTACCCCTACACCTTGAAAAATCTTGCGAACAGTGATCGTCTCATTGACGCCGCCATTACGCATTGCAATTACGGTGCCTTCATAAGGCTGAACCCGCTCTTTACCCCCCTCACGAATACGCACGCCGACGCGAACAGTATCGCCGACATAGATCTGAGGAATATCATCTTTAATATGTTCCGCTTCGATGGAGCGGATAATTGCCTCTGCGTTCATAAAGCCTTAAAAGCGCACAGTCTCTTACTATACAATAGTTTGCACGAATCATCCACCAAAATCTGGAAAAAAATTATTAAGCTGCTGGGCTGAATGTCCTTGGCTTAATATTCTTCAAATCATGGGGGGTTTACAGGTATTGTCTTACCATAAGTAAGGTGACAGAAGCTACAGAATTTCAGTCCAGAATTCAACCTGCTTGAACCATGTTTTTTGACCATAGGCTCGGATCGAAGAATCGGCGATCTCAATCGAGCGTCCTAGTGTTTATAGTCGCCCTTGCGATCTCTACTTTTGTGATGTTTGGGATGACGTCATATGACGTTTGGGCGATGGCGCCCAGCAAACAGCCCCTGACCGAAGTGAGCATCCATCTGGGGAACTCAGCCAACGAACTGAGGTTCGAGCCCGGCCAACTAACCTTTGAAGCCGGACAGCGCTATAAGTTGTTGCTAGATAATCCAAGCGCTCAGAAGCATTACTTTACCGCCAAAGACTTTGCCGACGCCATTTGGTCCCAAAAGGTTCAAGCAGGAGCGGTGGAAGTCAAGGGGGCGATTGATGAACTGGAATTAAAATCAGGCGCGGCGGCGGAGTGGGTTTTTGTCGCCATGAAACCTGGTAATTACGAGCTGCATTGTTCTATACCTGGACATACCGAGGCGGGTATGACAGGCAGTCTGACAATTAAGTAATATCCTCATCCATGAATATCTTCACAAATATCCTATCCAGAGCCGCTTCTCTGCCAACAATTCCAGAATATCCGAGGAAACGGGTCCGGGGGATTGAACTGAAGACTGAACCGGAGATCGCGATCATGCGGCAGGCTTCGGCCATCGTGGCTACAGTTCTGAAGGAAATTGCAGAGTTAGTGCAGCCAGGGATGACCACTGCGGATCTGGACGCCTACGCTGAGCAGCGAATTCGGGAGCTGGGGGCGACGCCAAGCTTTAAAGGCTATCATGGCTTTCCCGCTTCGATTTGCGCCTGTCTAAATGATGAAGTTGTCCACGGTATTCCCAGACGAAAAAAGGTGATTCGAGTCGGGGATGTGTTGAAGGTGGATACAGGAGCCTATTACAAAGGCTTTCATGGAGATTCCTGTATTACGATTCCGGTGAAGAAGGTAAAAGATGAGGTCCAAGATCTGATTCGCGCAGCTGAGGAAGCGCTCTTTGCAGGCATTGAACAGGTCAAGCCAGGGAATTCATTACTGGATCTAGCAGGGGCGATAGAAGATTCTGTCAAGGCGAATGGCTACAGTGTTGTGGAAGATTTCACCGGCCATGGGGTAGGCCGGAATTTGCATGAGCCGCCTTCTGTATTCAATTTCCGCACTAAGCAACTGCCGAATGTGAAGCTCAAAGCGGGTATGACCCTGGCGATCGAACCTATTCTCAATGCGGGGTCAAAGCATACGCGCACTTTGCGCGATCGCTGGACCGTCGTCACCGTTGATCGGTCACTCTCAGCTCAGTTCGAGCACACGGTTTTGGTGACTGAGACGGGGTATGAAATTCTGACTGACCGCTCGAAAGTTTAGAAGTGTTGAAGAGGCTTTCAGCGCGAGTAAAGAAGCCGGACAGCATTTCATCAACATCCAGGGCAATAATAGTTAACTGCCTAATCTTATTTCCCCTCAATTCCCCAAAGTGTCTTTCTGAAAATGACGCAAGTTTACCTGTCTGTTTCCATTGACCTGTCAGGGTTGTTTTCACGGTAAATGTACTGTAAGACTCATCATAGTTTTCGACTTCAAACTCCATTTCTCTGACATCGAAAGTCGCGTGTAGCCGCCTAACATATTCCGCCGCTTCTTCTGAACCAATCCAGGTCCTACCGAAAGGGAGTTGAACTGCACTGTAGTGAATTTTAGAACGGTCGTCACAGAACTTTTCGGCAAAATCCGACGACAGGTTTGTGGTGTAAATGGCTTTAATTTGTTCTGAAAAACTGGACATCGTGATTTGCCTCCAACAGTATTTTTTAGTTAAGTTTTCAACTCTAAGAGCTGATTTATAAACAAAAGCTTAAGATGGCTATATCCCAGTTCTCATAAGCAGTCTGGTGATTGACTCTAGTCTACAGGTTCACTAAGTGCCTATAGCCTGAAA
>JAAUYH010050758.1_pt1 | contig 12620 bp, 11 predicted proteins | sample 7278061 | NCBI WGS metagenome assembly JAAUYH01 (sample SAMN14350203, study PRJNA611818) | marine sediment metagenome | isolation source: surface marine sediment (0.6m) | place: French Polynesia: Moorea | collected 2018-08
AGTATACTTGGAACTAAGGAGATCTAGAATTTTGTCACCTCTTCTGTACTTCAGTGTACAAGTTTCTCACATTTGCTGTACGGACTTTCGTATAGCATCGAATTTTGGATGGACTCGAACATGCTTATTATTCCTAAACCGAAGAAACTGATATCGCAGATGCTGCGGAACGCAACTCGCTGCGTTTGCTCTTGACTTGCTCTGTACGCAACCACTCATTATTGTTTTAATATTTCTTGGTGATGCTAGTACCAGTGTCAGTGTCTGCGACAATATACCTGCTAAGTGTCGAACGATTTCCCCCGTCACCACTAATCGTTGTGTATCTGCTCCCAGATTCTGAATATTTATGCGAATCTGACGGAAAAACCTTTTGTCTTTGTACTTCCGACGATTTCGAAATCGTCTGATAACAGCACTATTCGTTTTGGCACTGCTTTTCTATTCTATAAAAGATCTGTTGCTCAACTCGCGGTCCTATGTATGCTACAACTTCCGAAAGAGCGTACACAGGCGAACACACATTTTGTATTAATCCGCAGAATGATAACCTTAGGTGCACTATTCACGAGTTTGTTCTAAATAATTAAAATTTAACCGTCTCCATCTAAATCCCAGACAACCTCTTTGACCCTCGTACTCGACTACAGTACCAGGTCTTGGTATTTCTACGGAACACTAATTTCACGGTGTACGGTACTGTTTCAGGAGCCAGTAGAAGGAAGGGATTCTCCTAGCCGTTTATTATCGAGAACTTAAACGAAGCTATTATCTTCGTCTTCTTCCTCCAGTTCTTCTTCATCATCACTTTCAAAGGCATCATCAGGGACCTTGAATAGTCTTACAATTTGTTTGTTCGGGTCTTTCAGAAGTACACACTTCTCCCCATCCTCAAGATGTTTGAAGCAAAGTTCGATAACATGTTTCAAAATCCCCCACATGTTCGACATCTTCAACGCAATTTGGATCGCGAACTCTTTTGGATGATACACCTTGGTGGCTAGCAGAACATGATGCTTGTTGTCATTACGTTTCGCACGTGACACAAATCCAAACTTCATCTCATCTGCATCAGCCAGTAATGCTTCAACAGTCCACCGTGCGAGTTTCGATGCATTATTGTAGACTTCAGTGGCAAGGACGGCACCGCTCTGGGCTTCAAGAGTACTGCGCCAGTTAGTGCCAACTCGGAGGTTAGGGTCAAAGTACTCATTCAGTGCTTTGATGAGGATAGGTCTGGGTTCTTCGCCTTCAGCAGATGGCTTCTTGCATCCATCGACATCACAACGTGCGACAACGCTGATATCATCCGACAATGTCCACTTCCTGTATCTGTAGCCTGCGGCCGCGATTGGCTCATCTAAGTCTTCCTCGAAAGGATTGGGTTCTTCATAGGAAAACGTGGTGCTCTTGTCTACGGCCATCTGTGCAAAATTGGAGTTGATTGCAGTGGCTTCCAAGGACAATTGCTGGAACGAGTTCATTTGGTCCTCAGGAGGTAGGTTTTTCTCGTCTTTCGGTGCTTCATGGGATGTCTCGTTCACAGTTACCAAGTCTGCGATTGTTCCATCTCGTTTGTCAAGGAATAGTTTTCCGCCAATGCGCTGCACAACAATGTCCCAACTTTGAACGGAGCGAGGGGCAACCATTATCGTCGAAAGTATAGAAGCCGTCGCAAACACAGAGCCGGCATTCGCGCCGGCAAGGCGGCGGATAACAGGATCATCAGTCGTCGTAATTTTCGGAAATGTAGCGCCATTCGGTGCAAGAAGGAGAGGACGTGCATTTTTAACAGATACACGATCAATGGCACGATTGTAGTATGAGAGTGTGCCACAACGCGTAAGGTCCTCCCCTGGAGGAACTTCGGAGTAAGAGAGTTTCGACAATACGCTAGATGTCATCTCCTCCAACTGTACCCAATCGGTACCAACCTGCACGCTCGATTCGCGTTGAATATTGCGACGGTCGTCCCATCGCCGATAGCCTTTTCCGCCGCGCCCTGCAGGACCACGTCCTCGAGTGCGAGAATCACGCGTGTCACGACGGTCACCGAACCGGTCGTTGAACCGACCTCGTCCCCCACGCCCACGGAAACCACCCCTCCCACGACCTCTCCCATATGCTGATGTGCGAGGTACCATTTTATTGTCCACAATAGTGAATTCAGCAGTTGACTCTTCCATTGCGCCATCCCGTCCATAACGGTTGCCGTACGTTGACCAGTCTGCAGCACGCCCAAGACGGTCTGATTTCGAGAAAGGTGCATATGGCATATCCGTGAACTTTTGAGGAACAAGATCCATCGGCGGTCCCCATCCATCAGGATTATCATTAATCACAGGAAGTTTGAATGATGCCATTTTTAAGAGACGACGGTTCAGATGGCAAAAGAGTTCGATTGCGATTAGCCTCCCAGGCAAGTCACCGCCGACGACACAATACACAAGCGAAACCGACAATTTCCATTTGTCATAAATGCAAATTTCCAATATATAACAGAATTTGCAAAATAATCAAGCAATCATCCCTCTTCGTTTATCATCTAACTTCTTTCAGTTTCGTGGATTGAACTCCAGTGCTTCGTCTCGGTTGCCAAGCTTATTAACCCAGACCCGGACCATTCCAGGAGTTTTAGTAGTCGCTGTTCCGCGCTCGCCATCTGACAATTAGAGTTAGTTGTAATATGAACGGAAATGTTTACTCTACTTACTGATTGAAGATCAGCCTCAGACTTATCATGGTCATAGCCAAGCAGGTGCAGCAAGCCATGCACAAGCAACACACGAAGCTCGTCTCGCACAGAAACTTGTCTATGAGAAGCCTGCAGTCGTGCGGTATCCAAAGAAATGACGATGTCACCAAGAATCTTAGGGAATTGGAAGTTAGCAAGTTCAGCTGTAACTGAATGAGAGAATGAATCGAACACGTACTACCTCATCATTTTGGGGGAATGACAACACATCAGTTGGAAAATTCTTCCCACGCCAATGACTATTTAATTTCATCATCTCCTCGTCATCGCACAAAACGACAGATAATTCTGCAGGTTCATTCTTCATCGCGCAGCGAACCAAGTCACGACCATCATTCCGTAATTCCCTTGCATGTAAATCAGCTTCAGCACCTAGTCCTCGAACAGAAACATCGACAACAATCCAATCGGCTTCATCTTCGATTGGTAGTTGGGCTCCTTGTATACACTGTGGAATACGATAATGAGGTGTTCTAATACACAGAGAACGAGTACTATGCGACTTATGTCGTAATTGCGTTAATGGTAGCCAGCTAGTGAAACAGACGTGCATTACGATGTTCGAGTTGAACAACCGAGCTGAAGATTAACAATGAACCAATACTCTCCTTCGGAAGACGTTTAAATTTTTAATATCGTGATGCAAATTACATATTCATAAAAAATATCTCGAGATTTAATATATTTAACCCACACAAGTCTACATTATTGTAGAATAGTCGCTTCCCCGTTCGGGAATGCGACGAAACAATGGACGACAAAGAGGACAACCACAACAACAGCTCTATCGAAACTAATACAGCAGTATCATCCGCATCTGCTCCTATTCGAATATTAAACTACAATGCGAATCAAGAAAGTGATACAAATACCATGAGAAGAAGAGCATTGACCGAGACAACAAACGATTGGGTTTCAGTGCCTAGACGTCGAGGACGGCTATTGATACCACCGGCAAATTTTGGATTAGTTGAAAAAGGATTGACTCGTTCAGGTATGCCGAACGAATTGAACTTTTTGTTCTTGAAACGGTTAAAACTCAAAACCGTACTGTATTTGGCACATGAGGAAATCCCAGCTTCGCTAGAATCGTTCATTGAACAAGAAGGAATCAATCTTATGACCCTGGTACCGAACGAAGACGAAGTAGCCCGACAATGGCGACCTATATCAGAAGAAGTTGTTCGAATGGCTTTTGACGCTATGCTGGACGTATCGAATTATCCGGTACATGTTATGTGCTTCGGTGGTCGACATCGAACTGGAACAATGATAGGTTGTGTACGAAGGTTGCAACAATGGCATTTATCTGCCATTTTCGAAGAATATCAGATGTATGCTACTAATAAGGGTCGTTTAATCAATGAACAGTTTATAGAACTTTTTGACCCTGATCTAGTTACAATTCCTCCCAATCCACCTAGTTGGGTTCCATCAAAAAAAAATTCTTAATTGGCTACTTCAATTTTTTCTAAATATTCATATGGGGTGCATTTGTTATTTCATATTTCTGTATCCAACTGTAGCGAACCACGGTGAACAAGCTTCATGAATTTCGATTCGAACAGATCCGCGCGCAAAGTGGCTCCGAAGCGCAAAGCTCCAGAGTCTAGCACTGGATTCGATTGCGGTGGTCGCGCAACTGACGGTGTTCGATATAAATCGATCAAAGAAATTGTCGATACCGAGTTCAACTCCGAAGATTGGTATGGCAAGTCGTCTAAGTATTGGGAAGAACAATCTGCATCTATTGATGGAATGCTGGGAGGTTTAGGTAACCTTGATGGCCTTGATGTTGAAACTTCACGTGCATTCCTAGAGCGCATACTACCAGAGAACGCGAAGAAAGGTATTGCGCTTGATTGTGGTGCGGGAATTGGACGCGTGACCAAGCACTTACTCCTTCCAATATTTAAATCTGTTGATCTCTTGGAGCAGAACGAAGCTTACATCGATAAGAGTGTTGTGTTTTTGCGAGATGCACATCCGACGCATTCTGTTGATTTGCGTATTTGCACTGGAATGCAGAATTTCACGCCAGACTGTGCAGGTACTGAAGTTTCGCTTGTTGGCCGGTATTCCTTGATTTGGATTCAGTATGTATCGTTTTACTAGTTGGTCTTTGCGTTTTGGTTCACTAACAAAATTCTTCTGTTTCGTCAGGTGGTCTATTATTTACTTGGGAGATGATGATTTCGTTTCTTTTATGCGCCACTGCGTGCGTTGTCTTGCGCCGGGCGGAGTAATTGGTGTGAAGGACAATCTCGCGCGTTCAGGATTTTTGGTCGATAAGGAAGATTCTAGTATTATGAGAAGTGACAAGTACTATAAGTCGCTCTTCGAACGAGCTAGACTGGAGCTATTTGAACAGCAACGCCAAAATGGATTTCCAAAAGGTCTATTTCCAGTCAAGATGTACGCGCTAAGACCTATGGTAGACCCGGAAGGCTGAGTTGTCAACCCTGAACCAGTGCGTTGTAAAGTACTCGGTCATTTATTCTTTGACGTAGAATCCTAAATGTCTTCAAGCTCAAACGCATTGGTTGGTGCATGCAATTCAGCGGTAATATTCAGCCACTTCAATGCATTAGGTAATGGGCTCTCTTCAGTCGCAGAATCGTCGAAGCAATAGTACATACCACCCGACTTGAGTCTATGCTTCACATTCATCTCCTTGTTTTCGCCGATCTCAACGGCGACTATCTCATGGGAGTCTAGAATCTTGAACTTGCCTCGTTCAAGCTTGCGACCTCGAAAAGACTTCAAACCGATATCCCCATCAAGCACAAGGTACGATATACTAGCAGCTCCGCGATGCGAAATCGTACATGGCAAATGCATCGCTTCTCGTTCAAGAGAACAAGGCTTCATATTGCTTTTCTTCGGGGAAAACATTGTGTAGCTAGCCGAATCGATAATAGTGTGCCGTGCATTGGCCAAGAAGTAAAAAATTATGGAAAAAAAGTATTTCCAAACTGATGCTGAGGCTCGACAATCCGCGGTCGCTGTCACGGTCAATAGGATCGAGATGACCAGCATTGGTACTTCGAATGCCATGGGGCTGTTGCGAAAACCAGGAAAGAGACATAGAAGCTCCGACTTCATTCTGAGCGATTTGCCGCTTCCCGAAATGGCATCCACGACGCCTGAACAATATCGTGCATGTCCACTTCGTCGAAAGTCTCGTGCGATTGTGCTCGATTGCGGTTCACATATGTTGCGAGCTGGATTCTCTAGTGCACCCGACTGTGTACAGATTTATCCGCCCTTAGTTGCTCGAGTACGTGATCCAAACAGACCGAATATACGAAATGATGTGGGTTGGAATGCTTTATCTCCTGCCCTAAGGTCGACCGCTAAGCCCGCGTTCGACGCCGGGATCCCATCAAATGGTGCAATCGTTGAACGCTTATTCGATGGAGCCTTGGTTTCATTGGGGTTGGCAGATGAGGAAAGTATTGAACATCGATTTGTTATTTCAGAGCCACCTTGTGTTCCGAATACTGCCCGCGCTGCTTTTACTGAGTTGCTTTTCGAAGGATATGACGCCTCCGCTGTGACGTACGGCATTGATGCTTTGTTTGCGTATGCATACAACATTCGAAACAGGTCGAACTGTGGCGGGTTAGGTTTTGGGAGAAATAACAGCATTGTGGTTTCATGTGGTCATGCTGCGACTCATGTACTTCCTATAGTTGGTGGAAAGTTTCAGGCTTGTTCTGCAAAGCGTATCAATGTTGGTGGTGCACATATGACGAATCATTTCGCTCGTCGGCTTCATTTTTTACATCACGACCTAGCTCCTGTATTGTCTATGTCACGCGTTGAACAATTGAAACATCAGCTTTGCACTGTTGCGACTAATTTCGAAGCTCAACTAAACTCTATTATGAAAGACACATCTGCCTACGAAGAATCACTTCGTATTGTGAAGGTTCCTCACTTATATACGTCGGAAAAGCCCCAGGCAACTGAAGAGGAAATCGAACGTACTCGTCAGGCTCGAATAGAAAGCGGACGCAGACTAAGCGAAATGATGAAAGAGAAACGAAGGGCCAAAGCAGCACAAAATGCTGCTGCTTCTAGCGATGGGATAGATCGAGATGAGCCATCCCCTGAACCAATTAAGTTTACCGAAGCTGAAGTTCAGCCATTATACAAGTTACTGGCCGAGCGTTACGAACTTCAACGTTTTAGTCAGATTCACGAAATGGACGAGGATGACTACTTTGCGTTTTTGGTGAATAACGAAATCAAGAATCATGAGGCTTTCACTCAGAAACTCGATCAACTTGAAGAGGCTCTTCATGCAATTCGCAAGTCAGTCGGTGAAGCAAAGGCAGACGCTGCTGAAAAACAGTGGTGGAAACGTACTTTTGAAGATGAATTGTTATCCGTGCCTGATAACGATCTTCCTGCGACAAAGTTGAAAACAAAAAGGCATACGAAAGCTCTGCGCGGAGCGGCAGAATCTCGTCTACGCGTGAAACGAGAGAAAGCAGCGAAAAGAGCTGAAGAATTCGCAAAAAAGGAAGCGATAAGAAAAAGAAGGGAGGAAGACCCGCAAGGTTATTTACAAGATCTCATCGCAGAACGGCTAGTGTTAGCAGAAAAGAAAAAACGCAGACGGGCTGCTCGACAAGCTGGATCAGACAGACGCAGTCTCGCGAATCGAAATCGAATGCGGTTAATAGCGGAGCATGCAGGTCGAATGGGAGATGATGATGAGAATTTGAACAATTCTCGTGGCCGATCGGGGCGCGGGCGCCGTAACCGAGGACGTGGTGGGCGTAACAACACTCCTGGTGTTAGTAAAGGCTCAGGCGTAACAAAGAAAGTGAAATCTAAAGCCATGAAAAACAAGAAGCACGAGGATGACGATTTTGGAATGAGAGATTCAGATTGGGACGTTTACCGCGATATGCAGGTACGAAAGGATGGTGCTGAGAGTGATACAGGTTCGGCAGCAGATGACGAGAGATTGACTGAAGTTCGGAAGCTCATCACGGAAATGGCACCTGACCTGGATGACCCCACAATCGAGAAAAGAGAAGGGAGTGCGCTTTTATATGAGCCACATCCTTATCCGGACGAAATTCCAGTGGTTGTAGACAGGTATCGCGTCCCGGAGCTGCTGTTTCAGCCAAGTCTTGTTGGTGTCGAACAAATGGGATTGATAGAAGCCATTACTACGAGCGTTCGCTCGTTCCCTGAGAGTGATCGCCGTAGTATTGTCAAGGAAGTGTTCTTGTCAGGTGGTGTGGGGAGTATGGCCGGGCTTGAGTGTAGACTCAAGCATGACTTGAAATCAGTATTTCCGATCGAATGGGGTCAAGATATTGAGAATGGAGTTTGGAAATCTAAGGACCCTGTGCTCGATGCCTGGCGCGGTGCGGCGTTATTTGCAGAACAAGGAGGAGAGGAATTTGAGGAAGCATGCGTCTTCCGCGCGGATTATGAGGAGAAAGGTCCAGATTACCTAGGAGAATCGAGCTTCTCAAATTGGTGGGTTGAAAAACCCGATGTAGTAGTTATCGATAAGAAGAGAGTCTTGAGATCGTGAAACGGTTCTTCGAGATTCTTGTACTGCTCTTTGTAAACTACTGTACCGTACTGCCTATTGATGGAAGACAACTGCATAACGAAACGCGCTTTATTGATGGTCTGCCGTGGTGTATTTTTTTACGATTGGTGGTCATCGACACAGCTTCTAGCATTGAAAAGATTCTTTAGGAAATTTAGCCATTAAATTATTCATTCATAATTATGGTATTCCAAATATAGTACGGCCGGGAGTCCTGATGATCTTGATACTCAACAACGTTGTTTGTCTGTAGGAGAATTGAACTTCCATTTGGCAAGCTGTTGCCAAACCATACTCATCTACACAGCGACCCACATTTAAGAAATCAACGTAATGGCATCCAATTCTACTAATCGGCACAGCGGAATGCGCGGACCCGAGCTCGCAGTGCGCATTTCTGCAATAGCTGCATCTATGGGGGTGACCTCAGTGGACCCAGGCTCGATTGAGCTTCTTTGCGAAGCGGCACATGATCATGCAACTCGAACAATGGAGGCGGGAGGGCGTGCAGCTGCGCATGCACATCGTACAATGCCGAATTTGGGTGATTTACGCATGGGTGCTATGGTGTTACGACAACGTGCTCCTGCTCCTCTGTCCACATTGGCCTCTGCTGAAGCGGTTCGAATGCGCAATCAAATACCGTTACCACGCTTAAAACCTGGAGTACATCTTCCGCAAGATAGTGCACTTGCCTCGCCACCGAAAGCTTCAGCGCCACCAATCGAATCAGTTTCTCTCGATCGATTATCTTTTGGTAGTACACCCTGGAGATGATGACGTAGAAAAGAAAGTAAATTGAAATTTGACAGTCAAACGCGTTCAACTCGAATTGCGTATCATTATGATTTTGAGGAACAAAACGAGGAAAATCTATGCAAATCGCTTAGTGCCTATTTCGTAATCTTCATCATTGCACTGATAGAATGAACAGGAACGGTACCCCATTACTGTACCGGTACTGTGGGTCGGGTTCCAAACACCACTCACGATTCTAATTCAAGTTCGTTTTGTTAAAAGAAAGACTCTGAATAGGCACACAACTAAACTTAGCAGTGGACACACGGCATACTGCAACTTGACCTGTAAATTGTTTATTGCATGAGCGCGGAACTTTTGTGTCCAAACTAAACTAACTTCGACTTCACTATTGGTTCCGGACCCGAAAAAAATAATTTTAATTCGCCAGCGCATTATTTGCTGTACTGTACAGCACAGTACAGTACACCAACTATAAACTTCAATAAGCATTTGTTTGAACAGGTTGGTTTATGCTCGGTGTCCGCTCACAATCAAATCTGCAAAAGCCTTATGTCTGGAACCACGGGGAATGGGCTGCGGCGTCGAGATCGAAATGGCGAGCCGCGTACCTTGTATGCTCTTGCTGAATCGACAAGACTCGCTTGGGAGCGTGTTCGTCAGTCCTATGCGACGGGTGGTGCTGCGCGTCCATACTCTTTCACTGATGTTCGCCGTGGATACGGTTCGTTTGACCCTTTGACTAACGGTACTGTTGTCTTTGTACTATGCCTCGCTCTGGTGGCATATCTCGCTCCGGAGACATACAAGAGGCGGTCACAAATTATAGATCTTGTGTTTGCTGCGCGCCACAATGTGTTCGAAATTCTAGTACTTGCTGGAGCTCTTTGTGTTTGTCTTATTGCATACAGCGTAAGAAAGCCACGAACTGTCTACCTCCTCGATTCGCGCACTTTCATTCCTCCGAAACGGCTTCATGTCAACACGGATCGCTATATGGCAACCACTTTAGCTACAAAACGCGTTGATGAGGAAAGTGCAGCATTTCAAAAAAAGTTGCTTGGGAAGAGCGGTATTGGGACGAAAAGTGCATTTCCTGCGTCTATTCTTGAACATTGTGACGAAATCCCAAAAGCTGGTGGTGATGTACGTGCTGTTTGCAATATGCAATACGCACGAGAAGAAGCAGAGCTCGTCGTGTTTGGCGCTTTGGACGAATTGTTCTTGAAGAATCGACTTGACCCGAAATCCATTGATATTCTCATTGTCAATTGCTCATTGTTTAACCCTACTCCGTCCTTATCTGCCATGATTGTCAACAAGTATAAGATGCGTACTTCTGTTCTGACGTACAATCTTGCAGGGATGGGATGCTCCGCAGGTCTCATTTCTATTGATCTGGCTAAAGATTTACTTCAAGTACATCGTAATGCCACAGCAGTCGTAGTATCTACCGAGAATATTACTCAAAACTGGTATCTCGGTCGTGAACGCTCTATGCTTATCACCAACACACTGTTTCGTATGGGTTGTGCGGCAATTTTACTTTCTAATCGGCGTTCGGATGCTCATCGAGCGCGTTACAAACTTAAGTGTACAGTCCGTACTCATATTGGAAGCGATGATCTTGCATACGATTGCATTTTTCAAATGGAAGATAAGGAAGGCATTCGCGGGGTTAAATTGTCGAAAAACATCATGGACGTGGCGGACAAAGCTTTGAAAAAGAATATTACAACGCTAGCGCCACTCACCTTCCCGCTTTCTGAGCACATCAAGTTCTTTTTCTATTTGTTCAAGAAAAAAGTCATGCGCGTTCAAGGGCTGCCAGCGTACTACCCGGACTTCCACAAGGCGTTCCAACATTTTTGTATTCATACTGGAGGTCGAGCTGTCATCGATGTGATGCAGACAGCACTCAAGTTATCGCAGTACGACCTCGCCCCTAGTCGATACGCACTGAAAAGATACGGTAATACGTCTTCAGCTTCAGTTTGGTATGAATTGCGATTCATTGAAGATTCTGGTCGAGTCAAGGCTGGTGATTGCGTTTGGCAAATCGCTTTCGGCTCTGGTTTTAAGTGTAACAGTGCAGTGTGGGTGGCAATGTGCGATATCGAAGGCGATCCAAATGGTGTCGAGGAGGCTTAATTGAAGATGGAGTTTGGCTGACGAATAGTAACGCGGTAAATAACCAAGTGTAATCCAGGAGGGAATGTGATCCCTTCTCTTCTGAGGCAGCTTCTGCTGTATCACATGGTATCGTACAGTACTTTCCGTGAACGCTGTCAGTTGAATCTATTATCTATGATTCTTGGAAACAGGTATTTGATTAAACCGTTTCATTAATTTCCGTGTAAACTGAACAATTAGGCTTAACGGCGTTTTCCCGATACCCTCTGTACGGTACAAGAGTTTTAGGTACTGTTACGAGAGGTGGGCACATTGGATCTGCAATGAGATGGGATCAAATGAGAACTGTAATTTGATAAATTAAATCATACCAACATGATTTTGCAACGTTGTCAACAGTAGTGGAAACTGACGAACTCGGACACCAAACATTCGTTCAAGATGCGAGCGAAACAAATGTACGGCCTATTCAAGGATGAAACTACGTCGATCCATTATCTACAGCCCAATGGACATGGGCTTATGAGGACAGAAACGGCGAAGTGCAGGAAGTGTTAGAATCCAATGTAAGAATACGAAAGAGGAGAAACAATTGCATTGCGATGCAGTTCACGAGCTTGAAACACCAAGTATACAATTCACACATTAAATCGATTCTTTTACCATGAGGATAGTGTTAGAAGTCGAAATTCTAAGATGTCTTTCAGCAGTATCATCAAAATCGTGTATTTCTTTTTATGTGAAAGGCATATTAGCATTCTTGAGTTCCGAGAAATCGTTGGACACTCACACGAGACCCTATCAGACTGGTTATCGCAATGCTGTGAAGTCTGTTCTTTAGCCATACGTCGTGGCCCCAAATTGGTTCGAACTGCCAACCTTCCCGTCCAAGTAGATGAGAGCTACTTCTCTGAGAAGAGAAATTATGGAAAAAGACGTTTGATGCGAGGCGATTTATAAGGGCGGAAACGAAAGAGACAAAAACAGGGTGATGGAAACGAAATAGGTTGTTGACAATGGCAACAGTGATGATGTGAATGGTGTTGATGAGTTTGATTGGAACGAAGAAATCCGTATTACTGACGAATCTGAACTGAATCCCACTGCGTCCAATAACTACGGAAAGAGAGAGAGAGGACCCTCGGTGGCCGGAATTTCTGAGGTCAAGAACTATGTGCGCTTCATTGAAGTCGCTGATGGAACCGCATCTACGCTTACTAATGTCATCCAGTCGCATGAAGAAGGAGGAGGCATCATTGTTACTGACCAGTGGAAAGGATATAATCGTGAACAGATAATGGATACGCTCAATTTACTGTGAACCAATCTCAAAACTATGTCGATTCAGAAACTGGATAACATACTCAAGGCATCGAAAAAGCATGGTTA
>JAAUYH010041885.1_pt1 | contig 12619 bp, 12 predicted proteins | sample 7278061 | NCBI WGS metagenome assembly JAAUYH01 (sample SAMN14350203, study PRJNA611818) | marine sediment metagenome | isolation source: surface marine sediment (0.6m) | place: French Polynesia: Moorea | collected 2018-08
CGTTTAATTAGGTGTAGGGCTAATCTTTGGGCGGTTTTGGGTCCTACTCCTGGTAAAAGCTGCAACTGCTCAATTAAGCGAGCTAAAGGAGGCGTATAAATGATTTGCTCCGATAAATTATCCTTAAGTTCAAGAGTGATTATTATATCAAAAATTTCTATCGTTAATTTAACGATTGAGTTATGCTACGTTATCATCAGTTCTACAACTGTATCTCTCCCTTGGTTCAAGCACGCCACTATGGGATGAATACACGTCTTGCACCTCTATAACTATCAAGACTGAGTGCAATCTCAACCAGGCTTTCAACACACCGTCCTCGATAGTCAGGATCGATGAGCAGCCGATCAGCATTGCTAATAGTGAGTATGGGAAGTGACTCCTCTGTACTTTCCTCACGCATTACTTGCTCCAGAGAATCTTTACCCTTCATACTTCGATTGGCTGTAAGCAGAACCATTTGATTTTTCTGAGCCAACCGCCAAACCACTCTATCATCGCTATCAGTTGGTAAATCGAGTTCATCAAATGTGACGAACTGGATGGGTATGATATCAAGCCAACCCTGGCTAGCGATAGCACCAAAGAAAACTAAAGCATGACCTTTGAGATTGTGGTCGATTAGAAAAATCATGCTGCTGACTGACGCTTGGCTTTAGCAGCCCGCAGTTTTTCCCAAGCAGCTTCAGTTCCTGGTTTTGGCGGATGTACAGCAATTCGTGCAATTCGCTCACGGTTCTGTTCTGCGTAGTACCGTCGAAGTTCTTCGTTTTCTTGAATAACTTGTTTGTATTCTGCTTCTACTTCAACACGGTTTGCCTCAATGTAGGTTAGAGCAGCGTCGATTTGATTTTCCGTTAGCTCGAATAATCCTTGGATAAACTTAGACGGGTATTCAGCCAAGACGTAATCCATCACGTCATAAAGTGTGATGCGGGTACCTACGATAGTTAGCCCCCGCTCTGTACGGATAATCGCTGATTGATGATCAGTTTTAGGTCTCACCATGGCACTGCTATCTAGATCTGCTCCCATAGTAGCTCAAAAACATATAAATCAATTGTTTACCCAATCAAATAGCTAGCTATCAGGCACGTTTTTCGTAACGACGGTTTTTACACCGAAGCCCTGCACTTTAACCTTCACATCCGCTCCAACATCAAGTTAGGTATGCAAAGACTTGTGATTGCTGGGGTTCATGCTTCAACCCAGCCTAAGGTGAGCTTGCTCACTACTGTCGTCGATTAGAGCTAACTGCTCTCATATAACCATAAAGAGTTTGATAGCATAGGCATATTGGAAGGAAGCCTGGCCCTGTTAGCGCTCCAGCTAAAGCCGCGATTAGAATCTCCGCAAAAATCGGAACAAAAAAATCGGTAAATGAGCGAAAATAAATTGGTAATCCTATAAACCCGAATAGAAGACCAATCACCATAGAAAGAGAAGGTGACACTCTTCTTTTCAGAGGAGGTAGAAAATCTAGAATCCCAGCTAAGTCCATTTTGGGTCTTTCTCCTAATACAAATAACTAATACAAATAAACTGATAATGTCAATGTCGGTGTGTGAATCTTTGGGATCTACATCAGAGTGAAGTAAATCAATACTATCGTTCTTCTTGATAGCATCAGCTTCAAAATTCATTAGACATCTCCAATAATTAATCTAAAACTATTGAAAAACAGTACTAAAAATCTAATTACTGAAGATGTCTATTTATGAAAACTTGGAATCACTCAAAGTGATCTAAGCCTCATAAGAAACTTCAGTGAATGCAAGATCTAAATTATTAAAATATATCGATATCACCTTTCACGATATCAGTGGCTATATTACCAATTATTCCACCAAATGCAGTTCTACCAAGCCAACTAAGAGCTTTTTCCAAATCGCTCTTATTATCTTGCTGTACAGCCTGTTGAACTTCATTACGAAAGCGTCTATCCTCTTGTGCACGCTTTCTCAATATTTGCTCTATTTCTTGACGATGGTACTGAGTCATTTATTTAAAATCTCCATGCAATTAAACTTCAGTCATGTTCAGAATAGTATTATAACTTATTTAAGATACTAAAAAGCAATAGTATTGCTTTAGAAATAATTAAAAATATGATTAATTTTCAGCATCTTTTACAAGGTAATTTTCAATGCATAAATCCAAAATAAATATAAAAATAATTGCAAAGTATTATTTTGAATGTGTGTTTTAAACATTTATTATGAATTAACATTATGGATATCATGCTCAAAAATCAAAATATTGAGAGTTTTTCAGTTTTTTTGTTATGCAAAAACACTAAAAAAAATGGTTTTAATAATTGAATAAATATATTCTCAGTTGAAATCATTTACCCATAAGGATTATAATAATTTGAGTAAAAATACTATCGTCACAAAAAAAACAAAAACAATTCAAGATGTGACCCTGAAAATTTGGCAAAATTAGTGATTTTTACGATAACCTATTGTGTTGCATTCGTAAGCTGACACGCATTTAAATGGGGATTTTTGAAGTCCAGCCCTCTTACAGCAAGGCTTGTGAGCGATAAAAATAAATGCATAACATCATAACTTACGAAATGTGGGCTGAAATGTGCAGCAAAAGCTAGAGAAAATATCAAAGCTGCGGGATTGAGCGATCGCGTTACTATTATTCAAATTGTTTCATTCAAGATCAACGGACCTATAGAAGCCAAAGCTTCTAATTAGACATTATTCTCAATAAGCATAAAATTTCATTGCCTTATCAGACAATTCGCTCTCTTCTGTAAAGCGAACTTCTTGCTTATATCTTGTATATTTTCTACTATATCAAGCTTATATGACATCTAATATTAACCAAAGAGTATTAAACGCTCTAAAAGAAGCAAAAGAAAAATTAGCAGCGATCGAGCAGCAAAAATCAGAAGCCATTGCAATTATAGGCATGGCGGGGCGGTTTCCTGGGGCGAATGATATTAGTGATCGCTTTTCGGGGAAAATAGGTATATTTGCGGGTTCAGCTTTAAATACTTATTTGCTCAATATCTCAAGGATTTGTTGAGTTGAGGAGAATCCCGCATCTTTCAGTGCGGGAGTATGTCAAAATGACTAAAGATAATCAAGGGTGTATCTTTAGTTTTAAAATTTTACTAATTAAATTTAAAATAACAAAGATCTTACTATCGTTCTACATCAATCGGTTAGGACAGAGAAGTTAATCGCTCGGAAGTAATGAGTAATGAGTGTCCTAATACAAGTGCGTATTGCTGCTATAGCATCTATAGTTTATCTATTATCAATATCAATAGCTAATCGGGTTAAGGCACAAAATGCTCCAGCCACAAGTCCTCCTTTACCTCCTCAACTCCCACCATCAGAACCAGAAACTCTCCCATCTCTAGAAGAAATTCTGCCTAAACTGGAAAATCCAGCTACTCCAGATAATTCTGATACGATTAAAGACCTGGCGAACACAGTTTTTGTCAAAAAGTTTGAGATTGTTGGTAGTACGGTTTTTACCCCCGAAGAATTAGCGACAGTTTTGGAACCTTATACTCTCCGTCGTTTGTCCTTTACAGAAATCTTGGCAGCACAACAGGCAATTGATCGCTATTATTTTGAGCAGGGTTATATTACATCAGGAACCTTTCTACCTCCACAAAAGTTAGAAGATGGTATTGTCACAATTGAAGTTGTGGAGGGAACAGTAGAAGAAATTAAGATCCAAGGTTTAAATAGATTAAATTCTGGTTATGTTCGTAGCCGTCTCCAAATTGCAACGGTTGCACCTTTAAACCAAGATAAGCTGCTTAATGCTTTGCAACTATTACAAATAGATCCTTTAATTGACAATTTGGCAGCGGAATTAACCGCAGGAACTAGACCAGGAAGTAGTATTCTAGAAATTAATTTACGAGAGGCAGATCCTTTTGATTTTACTTTGAGTTTTGATAATTATCGTGCCCCTAGTGTGGGAACAGACCGCAGAAGTGTCAGACTAACCCATCGTAACTTAATCGGATTGGGCGATCGCTTTACTATCGGTTATCTTAATACCGATGGTAGTAACTCTCTTAATAATCTTAACTATAGCCTTCCTGTTAATCCCTACAACGGCACATTCAATTTTCGTTTTAGTTTGACCGATAGCCAAATTATTACCCCGCCTTTTGATTCTTTTGATATTGAATCAGAAAATATCAATTACGAATTTACCTATCGCCAACCTCTATTACAAAAACCAACGGAAGATGTCGCTATTGGTTTAACTTTTTTGCAAAACAATTCGGCAATTACCTTGGGGGGTGAACCCGAACAATTATCGCGGGGAGCTGAACCCGATGGGGAAACTAATGTCAGCGCCCTACGTTTTTTTCAGGAATATACTAAGCGTGATGGGAATCAAGTTTTGGCTTTACTGTCTCAGTTTAGTTTGGGTATTGATGTTTTTGGCGCCACGATTAATAGTGGCGATCAACCTGATAGCACCTTTTTAGCTTGGCGGGGACAGGCTCAGTATTTGAGACTACTCAGTTCCAATTTTACTTTACTGTTGCGATCGGATTTTCAGCTAGCCGATAATGCTTTACTCCCTACAGAACAGTTTAGTTTAGGAGGTGGTTTGAGTGTTCGAGGTTATGCTCAAGATGCCTTATTGGGAGATAACGGTTGGTTTACCTCCGCAGAAATTAGAGCCACAATTGTCCGCATCCCTAAATGGCAAACTAGCTTACAGCTCACTCCTTTTGTTGATTTTGGTACAGTTTGGAATTCTGATGATTTTGAATTGGATACTAATACCCTAGTCTCTACAGGGATTGGTTTACGCCTCCAAATTAACGATTATTTCACCTCTCGTTTGGATTGGGGTATTCCTTTAGTAGATTTAGATACAGAGGGAGATAGTTTGCAAGAAAATGGGGTTTATTTTTCCCTGGAAGTTAAACCATTTTAGGCTCTAGGGAATAACTTAGCTTTTCCTAACCAGTTACGGACTAATACAACTCTTGGAGATGTTAACTTTACTTAATATTCTTTAACAAAGTTGTTAATATAATTCATAAAGTTAATTAAAAACTGCTTGCTAACATCGTCAACTAATCAATTGCCAATGAAACTACCTGACTTGGATCTCTCAACTATTGATCGCATCATCGAAATGGCTTGGGAAGATCGAACCCCATTTCAAGCAATAGAAATCCAATTTGGATTGCAAGAAAAAGAGGTAATTGCTCTAATGCGGCGAGAAATGAAGTCATCTAGTTTTAGAATGTGGCGTAAGCGAGTCACGAACAGGAAAACGAAGCATATACAAAAAAGAGGTTTTCACGTCAGCAGATTCAAATCGGGCAATCAAAAAACCTAAAGCTGCATAAATAAAAAACGAATTTTAATCTGGTATCGCCATGACTTGTGTTAGGCAGTAATTTAGTAGTGCGTCGGGGATTTCCCAAGTAACGATTAACGAGTAGCGAACATTTAGATATTTAGATAATTAAAATATTTCTCGAAACCAAACTACTGTTTTCAATCTGGATGGGGTTTAAGCTACATTTTAAGTAAAGTCTGATTTCTAGGGGTTCTTAGAGTCATAAGGTACAGTACTTTTCTTTTTCCCCTTTGACCAAACATAACCAAGGTGTACCTAACAAGTACGAGAAACGCTATATTGATGATTAATTTTAAAAAATTAATTTAATATTATTGCCTATCCCTTAGTTTTAAATTTGATATCGCACAACTACTTATATGACAATTAGCATTTTGGTCTTGGAGACCAACTTGGGACTGGGCAAGTTGCACTCTTCCCGCATCGAAAGCAAATAGAGATTGTTATATGGTTAATTTTAGGCGATCGCTGTTTCATAATTATCTAGTTTTATTTTCAATAGTCAAATTATGAATAGAATAAATGGATTATGGCTATTTATGGGCATGATCGCCCTGATATTATGGTTACAACAGCCAATAATTGTCTTAGGGACTGATAATCAAACAATCTCAGCATTAGAGCAAAAGGCGGAACAGCTTTATCAACAACATCAATATCCAGAGGCGATCGCAACTTTAGAAACTGCAATTGAACTATGTGAGAAACAGGGGGATTTAGCGGGAGGAGCGATCGCAACTCGTAATTTGGCTTTAATTTATCAAAAGTTGGGACAATGGGAGCAAGCGGAAAGCACTATCGCTCAAGGAGAGCAGATGATTGCCACGATCGATAGTGAACCAGAACAGAGTCAGTTATTAGCTCAAGTCTTAGAAGTCAAAGGACAAGTCGAATTGTCTTTAGGGCGATCGCAAAATGCTTTGTCAACTTGGCAACAGGCGACCTCTCTTTACGAATCACAGGGAAATATTACAGGCTTGACTCAGGGAAAAATTTATCAAGCCAATGCTTTACAGGCGTTAGGTTTATATTCTCAAAGCCTGAAAATGCTCACTGCTACCAATAGCCAGCTTAGGAATCAACCTGATACCTTAATGAAAGCCGAGGCTTTACTCAATATTGGCAATGTTTTAAATCGAGTCGGTAAATACGAACCGGCACAGACCTCATTAAACTCGGCTTGGACGATTGCTGAAAAATTGCATCATAAATCGATGATGGCTGATATTGCTCTTAGTTTGGGAAATAACGCCAGGTTTATATCCCAGCCTGAAAAGGCAATGGACTTTTATCAACAGGCGATCGCTATTGCACCCCAGCCAGATATTCAATTAAGAGGAAAGCTAGATCGACTCAGTATTTTAATTAGTTTAGACAAAACCCAGGCTGCTGCTAACTTAGCAACAGAAATTCAACAGCTATTAACTCAACTCACTCCCAACCAAACTACGATCCAAGGACAAATTAGTTTAGCCCGCCATCTAATTGAATTAGATACTAAACCGAGGCAGGTAGCAGAATTATTAGTCAATGCTGTTGAGCAATCTCAAACCCTAAATATCTCCAGAACTGAAGCTGAAGCCTTGGGAGTTCTGGGCAATCTCTATGAACAGCACCGAAAATGGCAAGAAGCAGCGCAAATAACCGAGCGGGCTTTAGTGATCGCTCAAAGTGTCAATGCCAGAGAATTAACCTATCAATGGCAATGGCAATTAGGCAGGATATATAAGGCTCAGGGTAAGATAATCAGCACGATCTCCGAACCTAATTCCGCAGTCGCTGCCTATACCCAAGCTATCGACAATCTGCAATCCCTGAGAAGTGATTTAGTAGCCATTAGCTCCGACATCCAATACTCTTTTCGCGAAAAAATTGAGCCAGTTTACCGAGAGCTAGCCGCACTACTATTACGACCAGAAGCTAGTCAGGCTGATTTAAGTCAAGCCAGACAGCTAATTGAATCATTGCAACTTGCCCAACTAGATAATTTCTTCCGCGATGCTTGTTTAAATGCTCAACCAAAGCAAATCGACCAGCTAGATCCTAGCGCAGCAATTATTTATACGATTATTTTGGGCGATCGCCTGGAAGTGATCGCGGCGATTCCTGGTCAACCGTTACGCCACTATTCCAATCAGTTACCACCATCGGAAATAGAGCTAGTCATCGCTTCTGCTACTAGTCAACTTAGTTCTCCTCGTCGTCTTAATTTAAAGTTGTTTCAACAAGCTTATGATTGGTTAATTCGCCCCCTAGAAGCAGAATTAGCAGCTAGCAAGATTAAAACATTAGTCTTTGTTCCTGACGGTATCTTGCGTAACCTCCCCCCCGCTACCCTCCATGATGGCAAACAATACCTAATTGAAAAATACAGCGTGGCGATCGCTCCTAGTTTACAACTTACTGAGTTGCAGGCTACAGATAGAGAACGTCAAGAAGTCTTATTAGCAGGACTTTCACAGCCTCGACAAGGTTTTTCTAGCCTGCCTGGAGTTCGACGAGAAATCGAGCAGATTCAGCCTCTATTTGCCTCAAATGTGTTGCTCAATGATAGTTTTACCGAACTAAACTTTAATCGCTTTGCCAGTGAGACTCCATTTCGGGTAGTTCACTTAGCAACTCACGGTCAATTTAGCTCTAATTCAGAAGATACTTTTGTCTTGACTTGGGATAATCGCATCAATATCGATGAGTTGAGTCGCTTACTCCGTGGGGATAGCAAACAACTCCGTCCCATTGAACTGCTGGTGCTTAGTGCTTGTGAAACCGCTTATGGCGATCGCTTGGCAACTTTAGGAATAGCAGGAATAGCAGTTCGTGCAGGAGCGCGAAGTACAGTGGCATCTTTATGGTCAGTTAGCGATCTAGCTACTGTAACCTTGATGACCAATTTCTACCAAGAATTGGCTCAAGAAAATGTTACTAAAGCTGAAGCACTGCGTCAGGCGCAAATATCAACTCTGAAGAAGGATACTTTCTCTCATCCTTTTTTCTGGTCGGCATTTATTTTGGTAGGAAATTGGCAATGAACAATTTCTAGATAAGCGATCGCATCATTTCATTTAAATATAAGACATTGGGCTAGTGTCGCTACGCTTAAGTAACAAGTAGCAAGTAACCAGTAACAAGTAACAATTCAAATACTGTAAGGGTTTCAAGTTAAATAAATGGTATACGTCAGTTCGATGAAAAATTTACTCCTCAATTTAAAATTGACGAGCGACCCCCTAAAGGGTTCAGCAGTTCCTTCAAGTCGGGGAACCCGCCCAACGGACTGCTTCACCGCGTCGGCGTGAGAGGGCAGACCCCGCGTCGGCGTAAGCGAAGAGACCCCGCGTCGCCGTCAGGCGCTAGGGCAGCATTCCCTAGCAAGGGAATGCGCGAGTCGTGGCAGACTACTAGGGCGATCGCTCTTAAAATATTTTCGGCTCTTGCTTTCAATTAGAACAGCACGGTTTTTTTGCTACTATTTTATTAGCTAAACTTAGCTAAACTAGGAAAATATGAAATGAAAATATCTAATATTCACGAAGCTAAATCTCAATTATCTAAATTGATTGAGTCAGCATTAGCAGGAGAAGAAATTATTATTGCCAAAGCAGGAAAGCCTCTGGTTAAATTGATTCCCTATCAAGAAAATAAGCAACCCAGAACTCCTGGAGGGTGGGAAGGTCAGGTGATTATGGAGGAAGATTTTGATGATGAGCTTCCTACTAAGATACTCAAGCTGTTTGCAGGAGAAGAGGAATAGTGCAACTGCTTCTGGATACCCATACTTTGATTTGGTGGTTAGCTAACAACCCTACTCTGGCAAATAAAGCCAAAGATGCGATCGCCAATCCAGATAACTTAGTGTTTGTTTCTGCGGCTTCTGCATGGGAAATTGCCATCAAAAAGTCTTTGGGTAAGTTACAAGCCCCAGATGATTTAGCCGTACAAATTAAGAAAAAAAACTTTATTTCCTTAGCTATTAATATCGACCATGCACTAAAAGTAGAAAAATTACCATTACATCATCAAGATCCTTTTGACCGAATTTTAATTGCTCAAGCAATGCATGAACAGATGATAATTGTTACACGCGATCGCAAGTTTGATGTTTATCAAGTCAAAACTATTAAAAGTTAGCAATATATTTCAAATTAAATATAACTTTACTACTTTGATTGTTATCTATATTACATTTTAATTGTAGCAAAATTCACGGTCATTTTCTATTTTTTAGCTTCTATTTTCAGTACTTTTACTGATTGCAAATCTCAATTTTGGTAACTACAGAAATTGTTTTTTACTATTCAATTATTTTATACAAAGTGTAGAATTATTTTTTGAAACTGGTCTAATTATCACAGAAAATAATATCTTTATCTTATTTTTATTTTTCTTAAAAATACGAAAAAACTTCAAACACAATACTAAAAGCTATTTTGGGAAATTTACAGTAAAAAAAATTTGTAAAGTCTCCAAAAAGCACCTTTTTATCTATGTTCAAACCTTAAAATATTCGTTTATTATCAAAAAAAGTTAAAGATAAAACTCAAAAGTATTATATTAAGACTCAAAACTATTTTGATGATCATTGCTTAGATTTTGCTCAATAATCTAGGCGTGTAAGTAATCAAAAATATAAAAAATAAATACTTTTATTTTTTCTGTTAACTATAAAAATTTTTTGATATTTGGAGAATAATTTTAATGGTTAAGAAATTTAAGGGAACTCATGGTAAAGATTTTTTAAAGGGTACACATGAAAAGGATCTATTTATTGGAAGTCTCGGTAACGATACTATTAATGGTCGTGGTGGAAATGATGTTGTCGATTACAGTTATTTAAGTCAAGCTGTTACTATAAAACCTACAGGTGTCATTCAAAAAGGTAGTTCTGGACAAGATAAATTAAAAAATATAGAAGAAATTATTGGTGCAGCAGGAAAAAACAATACTATTGATGCTAGAAGTGCTACTGGGAACTCTTCTATTGATGTTAATTTGGAGCACAAGAGACTTACTGTTAAAAATATTTCCAATGGACGCAATTTAAATTTTACAGTTAAAAATTTCGTTAACGTCTTTGGTACTAAAAGAGCAGATAAAATTCTCGGCAATTCTAAAAATAATATTCTTAAGGGTAATGGTGGTAACGACACTCTTGATGGTGGTGTTGGTCACGACACTATTTATGGAGGAAATGGTAACGACCTTTTTTCTGGTGATGCGGGTAACGACAAGCTTTATGGAGGAAATGGTAACGACAAGATTTATGGAAAAACTGGTAATGACATTCTTGATGGTGGTGCAGGTAACGACACTCTTGATAGTGGTGTAGGTAACGACACTATTTATGGAGGAGATGGTAATGACGTTTTTTCTGGTGATGCGGGTAATGACAAGCTTTCTGGAGAAAATGGTAACGACAAGATTTATGGAAAAACTGGTAATGACACTCTTTATGGTGGTGCTGGAAATGACAAGCTTTCTGGTGGTATTGGTTTAGATTCTCTTCATGGAGGAACTGGTAACGACACTATTTCTGGTAATAGTGGTAACGACACTATTTATGGCGGGAAGGATAACGATAAGCTTTATGGCGGGAAGGATAACGATAAGCTTTATGGTGGTGATGGTAACGACCAACTTTATGGTGGTGATGGAAATGATGTAATTTTTGGTACCAACCAATACACTGCTGGATCAAATCAAAAAGATCGCCTTAGCGGTGGTGCTGGTCATGATACATTCGTCCTAGCTAGTTCCAGTCGTGGTTTCTATAGCAATCAAGACTGGAATGATAAAGTCACCATCCACGACTTCAATGTCCATGAAGATACTATTCGACTTAATCATGGTAGTCACTACAAGTTAGGTAGTTCGAGTGGTCACACCTACCTCTATGAAAAAGTTAACGGTCATTGGGATGGTGTAGCCGTATTGGAAAATATACACCTGAACAACCATGACTTGTACAATGGTGAGATATTTGAATATGTTTGAAGCCCTAATAATTTTTAGTAATGCATTGAGCATCTAACAGATTTAGTTTAGCGGTGCGGAAAATACTGCATCGCTCAATTTTGCTTATTATTAATGGTTTTTTTCCCTGTTGTAAAGATAGAATCGCATTTTTTGTTTCAGGTTGAAACTGATTCAACCAAGGGTTCTCCCTTAAATATTTAGGGGTAAAAGCCTCTTGTTCCAAAAGCCATAGATTTACCTGATACTTTTGAATAAACTGATTTAGCTCTGTTTCGTTAGAACTATACTGGGCTTGAATCAAGTCTTTGGTGCGCTGGAGAATTTGTCCATAATAGTCCCAATGATAAGGAATACTATACTCTCTAGCAGTTAAAACTGTGCGTTGAGCTAAACTAGGAATAAAATCTGCTTCCGAACTTAAAGTTGCGATCGCAATATCTTTAGGCTGCTGTTGCAGAAATTGATAGAGTTCGGTTGCTTTCCCTTCCACATAGATGAGGCGGTGGGGACGAGACTGTACTTCAATCGTGGGAATGAGGATAATACAAATGGCGATCGCCATAACTGCCAACTGGATGATTTTAGGGAGATGGGTAATTTGTTGAGTTAGTTGGTGGATTAATATTGTTAGAGTGATTCCCGCAGTCAGAGCAATAACAATTCTCCAGTTATGTTGAGAATAGCGACTAGGTAAATGCAAGCGGAACAGCATCAGATGAGCTAAGGCAAATAAACCCAGGGAAGTCAGCAGTATTTGCCAGATAATTTCTGCCTTGGCAGTGAGTTTTTTAACAAGAGGAAATTGACGGGGAAAGTGATCAATGATTGGTAGGAACAACCCAAAAGAGCATAAAGCTGAATATTGCCATTCAAAAGGGAAAAAACCACTTCTTTCAGCAAATAGCCAGAAATACCAGGATGGGTCAATAAAAAATTCGCTTCTCCCTCCTGAATAAAATTCGGGTAGCTGTTTTGCCGTCTCTAAACTAATAACTTCAGTAAATTCAGCCGCCTGTAGTTTATAAATCACCAGAGTAGTAATTGCCGTAATTAAGCCGATTAAATAAAAATACCTGTTTTGCTTGTGAGTAATTAAATTAAGACTCAGAATACCTGCGGAAATTATTGCTAGTTGAGGATAAAACAAGCCCTGCAATACAATTAGCAGTAAACAAGGCAATAGTTGCTGACGCAGCAGATAGTAAATAAATCCCAGCAATAAAACATAAAAAAAAGCTCTAGGAGTACCAGAAACTAAATCATTTAACAGCCATAG
>JAAUYH010069507.1_pt1 | contig 12619 bp, 13 predicted proteins | sample 7278061 | NCBI WGS metagenome assembly JAAUYH01 (sample SAMN14350203, study PRJNA611818) | marine sediment metagenome | isolation source: surface marine sediment (0.6m) | place: French Polynesia: Moorea | collected 2018-08
TAGATTCACCAGAATGAACAATGAACTCAGTGGAAATTTGTTAAAAATCTTCAAATCAAATTTGCAGAATAGAATATTGTTTGGAAAAATTAAAGTTTGATTTTGCCGAAATAATATATTATTGTTTAGTAAAGATGTATTTACGTCTTTAGCTATTGATTTAAAAACTATTTTGAGTCATGGTACTGACAGATAAAGAGTTTCGGCAATGGTGCGATCGCCTTAAGCTACCCGAACAAACAAGAGAGATTATAGCCAAGGTTCGTATCTCAGAACCAGTATAGAATTGGGAACAATTGACGATCTCAATGCTCTGATAGCCACCGAACAAATTTATGTCGATCTTAGTGCTGTCTCTCTTACAGAACAGCAAAAAGTCAAAATTTTTAGAGATAAGGCAACAGCGCAAGCCTACATAACAGCTAGTGCTAACTATAGCGAACCTGTAAATAGTAGTTTGCAAACTGTAGATATAAAAGTTGGTTCGTCTTTTTTACTGGATGGCAAATGCTTGACCGTAGACCATTTAGGAGACAGCAAAATCATCCTGAGTGGGCAAGAAGGATTAGTTCGCTGGACGCACCAACAATTTCAGCAGTTGCTTGAATTAGGAGAAATTAACAATCTTCAAACAGAGGAAACAGACGACCTAAATTCAATAGTCAATGAATATTTCAACACAGCTAGTCCTCAAGCTTTAGCCGAAGCCAATCGACGCTACAGTATTCTCGAACCATATCTCAAAGAAAAACTTTCCCCATCACCAGAATCCGATACACCCAAACGAACTATTAGATATTGGAAAGCCAAATACAAGAAAGCCCAGCAAGAATACGGCTGTGGTTTGATTGGACTGATTCCCCAAAGAAAGGGTAATCCAACATCAAGATATTCAGCCGAGGATTTGGCTTTTGTTGATGAAATAATTGACAAAGAATACGAAAGCTTTAAACAGAAAAAAGTCTGGGCTGTCTACGAAATTTTAAAAGCTAGATGGCATGAGTCTAATCGTATTTCCCCAGTACCCAGTCACACTTTTCTCTATCAAAGGATCAAAAACCGACCAAAGCACAAAACAGCTAGCAAACGTAAGGGTTCTCGTGCTGCCAATAATTTTTTAGGTCCTTGGTTGTTGGAAAAAACTACGCCTCGCCATGGCGATCGCCCTTTGGAAATCGTTCATATTGACCATACTTTATTAGAAATTGAATGTATATGTCCCGATAGTGGAGAGAAACTCGGCAGACCTTGGGTAACAGCAATGATTGATGCTTATAGTCGTCGTATCTTATCTGTTTATCTAACTTTTGATGCTCCCAGCTATCGTTCCTGCATGATGGTATTACGAATTTGCGTGCAGAGATTTAAACGCTTTCCTGAATGGATTGTGGTAGATAACGGCAAGGATTTTAGAAGCACTTATTTTGATACCCTTTTAGCTCGATTTGAAGCCAGTAAAAAACATCGTCCGAAAGATGTTCCCAAATTTAGCTCAATTGTCGAACGTTGGTTTCGCACTGCTGAAACTGAGTTTTTTAATAATTTGCGGGGTAATACTCAAATAATGAAAGAAGTGCGTTTGGTTAAAAAATATAACAATCCTAAAAATTTGGCAGTTTGGGAATTAGACGAACTGTACGATTACTTCGTCAATGGCTATTGTTACGGAGTCTATGATCGCAAGAAACATCCTGCTTTAGAAGGAATGTCACCCCAACAAGCCTTTGAATTTGGTCTAGCTAAAACTGGTTCTCGTCCCCATCAGGCGATTAAATATGACGATCAATTCAAAATTTTAACTATGCCTTCTACAAAAAAAGGTACTGTCAAGGTGCAGCCGAGTAAAGGAGTTCGGATAAACCGTATTGATTATTGGTCGGATGAATTTTATACGGTAGAAAATAAAGAAGTTCCTATTCGCTACGATCCCTTTGATTACGGTATTGCCTATGCATACGTCAACAATCGTTGGACTAAGTGTATTTCTAACTACTATACGAAATTTGAAGGATATTCAGAACGTGCGGTCAAAATAGCCACTACTCTCATTCATAGGAAAAAGAAACTTCACAACCAAAGGGTTTATGCCAGCGTTAGCGAAATTGTAAATTTGCTTAGAAATGCTGAAGAATACGAAGACTTACAACTGCAACTTCAGCGTGATCGCTCTGCGGGGAGAGTTCGCAATTTGATTGAAGGCAATGTGATCGCTGCAAATGAATCTATATTTAATAAACAACTGAGTAATGCTTTAACAATGACTTCTGAGGATGATTTAGAAGATATTGAAGATTTTGAAGCTGACGAATTTACTGAAGATGAATTTTTAGAAGACGATCTTGAAGAACAAAGTAGTGTTTCTGAGATTATTGAAGCTTATGCTGATGACGAATTATGGTAAAAATTATGAACCAAAAACAGGAGCGTCCTTTCAATAGAAATTTATTAAAGCAACCTACAAGAGCTAAATTACAAGATTTTCGGGACGTTATCGTTCCTCATCGCAATATTCAAGAAATATTGGATCTGCTGCTTAAAAATGCCATCGAACCCGATGATGCTTCTGTATATTTAGTTTTCGGCGTTACAGGAGTTGGTAAAACTCGCTTGATGCTGGAATTTCAGAAACGCATGGTCGAACATTTTATGGATGAATTAATCGAAAATCCTGGAAGCTTAATCGTAGGAGGAATTGAAGTTGATAGTGCCGAGGGTGGAAAATTTAACTACTCAGACTATTACATTCAAGTTCTCGAAGCACTTAGAGAAGTATTAATAGACTACAAAATAACCTACGATATAGATAGTGCCGAACAGTCAGACGCTGATGCGCTGCTAGGAACATTTGAAAGCAAAAATTCCAAAGCTCTGCGTCGTGCGATGCAAAAAGTATTTATCAATCGGGAAGTCAGAGCATTTACCTTGGACGAAGCTCAACATCTATTTGATGTAGCTGGCGGAAAACAAATAAATACCCAAATGAATTGGCTTAAATCAATTGCTAACAAAACCCAAACAGTTCACGTTTTATTTGGCACTTACGAACTATTAAAGTGTCAGACAGTAAATGGACAGGTGGGTAGACGAAGCGAAGATTTTCATCTAGCTAGGTATCACAAAAATAAACAAGCTGATTGTGAGGAATATAAAAAAGTGATTATAACCCTACAACGTCACTTACCCGTTTCCTCCGAACCTAATTTAGAAAAATATGCAGATTACTTTATGGAATATTCTCTGGGTTGCGTAGGTATTCTCAAAAGTTGGTGGTATCGCTCCCTCAAAAATGCTTTAGACGATAATGCTAAAACAGTAGAACTGAAAGATTTTGAAGCTAAAGCCTTATCTTCTGGCAGACGAAATCAGATTGAAACAGAAGCTATAAATGGCGAAAACAATTTCGCAGCACTCCATAATCAAGAATATTATGACCTTTCAAAAATAGAGCCAGAAAAATCACCTTCACAAAAACAAAAATCCAAAAATGTTGGAGAACGTGACTCTAAAAGAGATCCTGTAGGAATTTAAAAATGTCAGAACAAAATGATATTTATACCGATCTTTGGAGTCCACAAGCACTTAAAATTCGACCCTGTAGCCGTTTGTTTTCATTAAAGCCTATTGGTATAGGAACTTCTGTCACGGAGAGTTTAAGCAGTTATTTATGTAGATTAGCTGATGAGCATTGTGTTTCGCTACAAAAACTCGTTACCCAAGAGATATCATCTTTAATAATCGATCACCAACACGAGCAGAATTCGACAAGCCGAAGTATCAGTAGCATTTTTGGCAATAGCGATGCCAAGCCTGCTATTAATGGCATGAGAGATATGACGCGATCGCTCGTAGATGCTCTAGAACAATTAACCTTTCGCCAAGATTTACACTATTTATCCTGTTTGACTTATCAGGGAGTAATCAAAGATAGAAATCTATTCCGCCATTACAAAGCTTGGTGTCCTCAATGTTTTCAGCAACAAAAACAAGAGAAACAAATAGTTTACGAACCCTTGTTGTGGTCATTTAAAGACGTAAATTACTGCCTGCATCATAACTGTCAATTAAGCGATCGCTGTCCTCATTGCGACTCTCAACAAAGAGCGATCGCCAATAATTCATGTTTAGGTTTCTGCGATCGCTGTAAGCAATGGCTAGGTAATAATCTTAATGATGAAGTAGAAATAGTAGAGAAGGAACGCCAAATTATAACGGGAATTGGAGAACTAATTGCTACCGCGCCTGTTCTGAATTCTCCGCCGACTCTGCCAGAATTGATTCAAAAACTAAAACTGATTCAATTTTCCTTCGAGCGATCGCTTAGGCAAGATTTAACCCAGTTCATTGCTCTGGGAAAAGTTTTAGAACAGTTAAAGATTGCGATCACACAGCATCAAGACAAGCCTCTCAATTTAGTTAACTTGTTAATTCCAGTATGTAATTTAGTTAATATATCCGTAGCTCAATTTTTCAAAGAAGATATCTCAGGTGTAAGCAAGATACTCAACGTTAATTTTAATAATCAGATTCAAAAGACTAGCAAAACATCATCTCTCGCTTCAATGTTTAATCTCCGAGCTTGACAATACAAACTAAGGACACTAAAAACAAAAGCTTGTAGCCTACAGCTTTTTCAGAAAGCAACGCCTGAAGACATTTAACCAAGATACAGTGCAGACCCTGAAAGCCATATTTGACAATAGCTGACAATCAAAAATACAAGCACCTCATCTAAAATACTGCAAATTAAGCTCACATTTGTATAATAACGAATCCTTCAATGGCTGAAACCCTATATTTACAAAGCTTTAGCAAAGTGCAGGAACCTCCCAAAGGCTTTGAACACCTGTGTTGACTATCAATAAAGACTTTCAGCGTTTTTTGTCTCACAAAATTGTTCCACAACCAGAGGTGCTTGCATTTTATTCAGTTTGAATTACCGTCCAAGAATTATCGGGTGGAGTTTTTAAGTCTAATTCTTCTAGATAATAACGCTGCCATCTCGTTCCTTTAGAACCCACATGGTCAACCCAGTAAGGCAAAGTAATATTGCCTTCGTTGCTTTTAACTAACCATTGCTTAATCTGACTTAGATGATGTTCTTGAGCCAATCTAATCGAGTTAACCAAGTCATTGCTTTCTCCTAAATACAGACAGCCAAAACGTTTTACAGCAGCAGGACTAGCTATGGCTTGCTCTATTCTTTCTGCCAAAGTTGGATTTGCTGATTCTCGCGATGATTCCACCCAAACAATGAATTTAACATCCGTCAGAATCTCTTGATGTTCGGGACTAGTATTTCTAGGATCTTTGAGAGAAGAGGCTTTAAAGCGTCTCATCTTTCTTAGCACAGTAGACTTTTGCGGTTGAGATAGCATAGCTATAGCTAGCTTAACTCCAAGGTGTCTGTAAGCATCAGTTTCTCCTATCAGTGACAACAACATTCCGTACACGTTAGAGGGAGGAGGAACGGGATAAGTCTTACCATATTCCCGACTGCGAGAAGTGCGAAAAGTAGCGCAAGGAACGTGGACATATAAAGCGATTAAATTCATTTTTTAGCCTGAAGCTGAGATAGATTCGAGATTCAAATCTTTGGCAATAACTTTTTTGAGTTCCGCAATTGCTATCTTTCTGCCTAGATAAATATGAGCCTTGTCTAATTCAAAATCTTTGGCAATTTTGCCCCCAATCCACAATTCCTCTGGATTAATATCTTCGTTGGCTACCGATTCAATTAAGTCAGGGGAGATAGAAGGTTCGGTATAAACTCCTGGCTTAGTTTCCAATTGTTCAAAGCAATAAAACATATCTGGGGAAGGATCTTGTGTCCAGCGCAAGACAAAACTTTCGGGAGAAAAATCATAGCAAAACACATTGTTGTGTCCTCCCACCTGACGAATAGCCATCAATCCATCTAGGACATTCAAAATTCTGGATTTATCTTTAAGGTGATTGCAATCGAGGGCAAAGACGTATTGATAGCGAGTATTGTGAAACTCGATAAAGTGTAAAGAGGTACTGTCTTTTGCTCCGCTTGTGGAGTTAAAGGTGACACCGCCATCAAAAGGTGTGAGGGAAAAAGCACGATTAACTCCTAATGCTCCTAGTCTTTGAGGATGTCTAGTTCGAGTTTGAGTTGGACGGTCTTCTTCTGTTTGCGAGTCATTATTCTCCTCATTGACATCTTCTGTTATTTCTCTTCTGGCAGCTTCAGGACGCATATAACCTAGTACATCATCATCAATAAATCTTTCGGGATCGAAGTGTCGATCAATCCAAGTGTTTGTAAACTCATCTCCATTCCACTTGCGGTTTACAGAAAGACCAAATTGTTGCCAATAGAACCGCAATGCCCAGCGTATAGTGTCGCTATTAACTGTCGAATGAAGTTTATTATGCCATCTAGCTTTTTGTAGGGGACTGATATTTCCTTTGCTTTTGCCATGATTGAGAGATGCCGAACCATAGTGAGTTAAAAGAGTACCGAATAAATAATAATCTGGACATAAAAATAATAATTTAAAGACCTTATCTAAAACTATTTAGTGAGTGCCACATCAAACTTCTAATATGACTTCTGTTTCTTCTTGAGTTTCGGGGAAAATCTCTAATAGTGGTTGTTGCAGTAAGAACAAAATTGCCGTCTGATAATTGACATCAAGCAGTGTCCTCCAAAATTTTACTGGTATTTTCTTGAGAGAAAAGCCTCGCGGTTTGTAACTGGCTAAAGCAAGTAGCGATAAATTTCTAGTCTTTTTCCAGTTAACCTCATCGACAATCAAAGGTAGAATTCGCTCCCAGTGATCGTATAGAGAAGAATTCAAACCCGCCCTGGAGAGGAAATCGGCTAAAAAGTCCTCCAATGATTCTTGGTCGTAACATTGACTTAGCTCGCTTCTGATTTTCTGATACTTCTTATCAATTTTCTGATTGTTTTCAGCTCTGCTTCTTTTTCGGTCATAGGTTTTAGCATAGATTTTCCTTAAAGCCTCATGAAAAGCACGAATAAAATCCTGATACATTTGTAGCTTTGTATCTTGTTCCAGCATGGCGAGTACCCCCCGACGATTAAAAACTAATTGCTTATCTAACTCTTCTGATTCTAATGGTTCGGTTTGATAAAGCCTCTCCCACAGATTCCGCCACCAAGGGAATTTTCTTGCTATGTTATCGGCAATGATGGCACGGATTGAATTGACCTTTACAAGGAAGCTTTGGTTGTCGTAAAAGAAGATTTTGTTGCTAATAAAGTTCTCTGATGCGAACTGGTATTCTTTTACTGCTTGAGGTGTAATAGCAAAGTCTTCAATCTCCAAAATAATTCTCTGCCAAGATTTCTTATTTAATTTCTCGTAGAGTAAGACTTGGCAGTTTTGAGGTGAGGTAAGTTTTTCGCTGATAGAGCTATAGTATTTTAGAGCTGCTTCTCCTAGATTACTTACAAAGTAATCTAGATATTCGCGATCGCATTTTCGCCAACATCTATTGGCTGCTGCTTCAAAGTTAAGAACATTGGGAATAACTATGGCATATCTGGCTGCTTGTTTTTTGTCTCTTTTGGTGGAATTGGAAAGCAAAGTGAAATACTGACAAACTAAAGGTAGAAACAGTAATGCAAAAGCGTATTCAGTTTTTTCTTCTATCTTTGTAATTGTCTGTAATTTAGCGTGACGTACTGTTGCACCAGGATATAACCAACTGACAATTGGAATGTATCCATTTATCAGATAACCATCTTCATCGCATAATGTTTCAGCAAATGTTTGATGCGCGTACCAATTTAGTCCCTTGTATTTTAATTTGATACTTCCTGCTTTAACAGTCAGTGTTTCTGTATGTACTGTTTCCTTTTTGTAGAATTTGTTGTGTCTGAGGAAAGTATCGTGAATAGCTTGATGGTTGTGTATTTGATTAATAGGATTGAATGACTCTAAACCGACAAATTGAATCAATCCGTGTTCATTGATCTGAAAACATTGTTTGAGCAACCAATCTATTACTGCAAAGTCTTGTCCTTGCCAGTTAAGAGTTATAGTCGTGGCGGTTAAGTCCCATGTAAGATTGCCAAGACGTTGATTTGGTTTGGGATACTTTTTCTCTAGCTGCTTTAAACTCATCCATAATCCTGTCATTCCACCTCGATGAATGTCGGTAGTGTCTGAAGCGCTTAGGTCTAGGGATAGCTTAGGTGGACTGGCTATTATCATTGTCTTCGTCTTGATTCTTCCAAGAGGATACAAAAACACCACACATCATTTTTCCTTTCCCACCAATGCCATTTTGCTGAAGCTTTATCGAATCTGCTTCGGACATAAATTCAAGAAATATTTAGATTCAGCGAACTCAGTAGTGAATGTTTCCACAAATCTGAACTTTAATCCCATTAATTCTATTTTTCTTTAGATATCAATTCAGTAAGTTCTTCTAAGGTGCAGTTGCCAAAACCTTCAACGCTTAATTTATTGATACCATCAATTAGTCTGCCTAAAGCTTCCCCACCAATCTCAGGCAAGATATCTTGAGTTTTAATGCGAGAAATGCTAGTAGGGTGAGCATTCAATTCATCAGCTAAAGCCTTATTGGTAATGCGTCTGCGAGCCATTACCTCTCTAAGCTTCCATCTTACAACGCTTTTTTTCTGTGAATTGGATACTGCCATTAGTATCTATTGGTCGATTCTCAACCTTATTTTACCTACCAAGAATAGCAAATTGTGCTGTCTATATAGCGTTGAAACTGTTAGTAATATTTTATATAGATTTATGATCTATGATCATAGCTTTGTAAGCTATTATAAAGATATAAGAGAAAGGCGATCGCGCCTGGCAGCATGATTACGCCTTCTCTTACCAACCCAATTAAATAAAAGGTCTATTACTATGATTGCACACGATTATGATGCAACCCAAATTTGTGCTGACCAGTTGACTGAAGGTGACATTATTCGTCACTTTACAGGAGATGTCTGGCAAGTTATTTCTGAACCAGAGTATGTTTCAACTGGCATTAGCTTTGAGGTGCTTTGTTTGGATGTCGAGATGCCACCAAACACCCAGCAAGTTGTATTTGCTCCTGCGTGGCGGTTTGAGTTGCTCGATTATCAACCTGTACTAACAGTCTAAATCATCAAAGCGATCGCTCTTTTTGTGGAAGCGATCGCTTCTTGATGCAGTTGCTCTTTGATGGAAACCAACAAGACCGCACTGCATCGCTTTTCTTATTCAGAATTTTTAAGTCATAGTATTTATCATTCATTCAAATGGATGTTGAAGCATATAGCATCGAAGAATTATGGAGTCCTAAACCATATCAATTACCCCTACGCAGTCATCTGAATCATTTAGAACCGATCGCACTAAATACTGCATTAGCTGAAAGTCTTACTAGCTATCTAACAAGACTGGCAGAAAGTCACTCGGTTTTAGTTAGTACTCTAATGACTAGAGAAATTGCGCCAATATTGACAAACGATTGTACGGAATACGGTTCAAAAAGAGGACTTAATTCATTGTTTAATTGTGGTGCCGCAATTAACAGTACAGGAGAAATAGTCGAACTTTTTTTAGATTCTTTAACCCAGCTAACTCTAAATAATGACTTATCGGCTTTAACGTTGCTATCTTTAAAAGGATTCTTCTCAGATAGAGAACTTTTAAGTAAATCAAAAACATGGTGTCCCGATTGCTATCGAGATTGGAGAAGATCGAAGAAAACTATTTACGAACCTTTATTGTGGACGTTCAAATCTGTAGAAGTTTGTCCGATTCACAAACAAACATTACAAACTGGATGTCCTAGTTGCGATCGCAAAATACCTTGGTTTACTTCCAAATCTAGAGTCGGATATTGTTGCTATTGTCAACAATGGCTTGGAAGTTTAAGTAAAACTAAAGAAGATTTAGATTTAGATTTAGATTTAGATTTAGCAATAGCTGAGGAAAATCTAGCCAAATCAACTTGGATAGCAAATACTTTAGGAGAATTAATAGCAAGTTCCGAAAAAATCGATCAAAATAACAGTCGAGATTGCATTTCTTTATCCATACGTGAAATCGTCAATCTTACTCAGAAAGGTAATATAGCTGCTTTTGCGAGAACTTTTAACTTACCTAAAAATACAGTCTGGATGTGGTGCAAAGGCAAAAGTGTTCCTCAACTTAAACATATTTTAGATATTTGTTACGCTCTGAATATTTCTTTATTAGATTTTTTGATTGAGAATAATTTTGAGAAACTGAAAATAGATAGCCAAAAATTACCCTGTAAGATTTCAAGCAAAAGAGTATCGCCTCAAAATTTTGATCTTCTAGAAATAGAAAAGTTTCTCCAGTCTTTTTTACGGAATAGAGATACTACGCCAACTACCATGAAGGAGATTGCTAAAGAATTAGCTATTAACCAAAGAACTTTATCCAAACACTTTCCAGAATTGTGCCAAGCTATTTCTGCTAAATATCGAAATTACCAAGCTAAAATCAGGAGAAAAAAAATTGACAAAAGCTGCCAGGAAGTAAAACAAGCCGTGTTTACTTTGATTCAGAAAGGAGAATATCCTAGTGAAGCTCGCGTCTCGCAGTTAATTTCACAACCTGGCAGCTTTAGATATAAGGAAGTTAGAATAGCACTCAAAGAAGCAAAATCGAAAATGGAGTTTTAAAGCATTACTTTGCCGTTAGCTTTTTAAAGCATAACTTTGCCACAGCGGCAAACTCAAACTTTAAATCACACAATGCTAGGCAGGATGAGGCGTTAAGTCGAATGGAGCATAGCGGATTTGAACCGCTGACATCTTGCATGCCATGCAAGCACTCTACCAACTGAGCTAATGCCCCGATACTTGAATAATATTACCACAAACAATTCAATCTATAATTAGCATGGTAACTTTAGATCAAACTACTCAAACAATTGCCTACAATAAAATAGACTACTAGCATAGCGGCAGCAGAAGCAGCAACTAAAGTCCCAGCAAGCATCAGAGAGAATTCCTGCTGTTCCAAAGCTGACTGCATTAGGTGCAACGACCATGCCACCAGGGCAACATCAAATATGAGAATTGGAATCAGCATACTTTACGAAATGTAAAAACAATTCTATTTTAATACACAATTTTTAAGTTTTCACCTTATATTCTTAACTTAAGCTTTGCTAAAGATTGTGAAGTTAGGTAATCCTAACTGGCACTTGACGTTTTTGAAGATAGGTTTTAATTTCCTGGACACTAAGTTGACCAAAGTGCAGTAATGAAGCTAGGAGAGCCGCTTCGGCTTTACCCTGTTCTAAAGCTTCATAGATGTGTTGGCAGTTTCCAGCGCCCCCAGAAGCAATTACAGGAATTTCCACTTGTTCAGCAATCGTTTTGGTTAATTCCAGATCATACCCTGCTTGGGTCCCATCAGCATCCATACTAGTCACTAGCAATTCTCCTGCGCCTCGTTTGGCCATTTCTGCTGCCCAGGATATGGCATCGATACCTGTATTTTTTCTCCCTCCACGAACGTAGACATCCCACCCTGGATTGTTGTCTTCAGTGCGTCTGCGAGCATCAATCGCTACCACAATACATTGTTTCCCAAAGCGATCGCTCGCACGATTTATTAAGCCAGGATCGCGAACTGCTGCGGAATTGATACTGACTTTATCTGCTCCCGCCCGTAACAAAATTTTAATATTTTCTAAGGATTGAATACCACCACCGACAGTTAGAGGAATAAAAACCTGCTCTGCTGTGCGATACACCACGTCCACAATTGTTCCTCGATCTTCATGAGTAGCTGTAATATCAAGAAATACAAGCTCATCTGCTCCTGCGTCATTGTAAACTTTTGCTAGTTCTACGGGATCTCCAGCATCTTTGAGGTCAACAAAATTAATCCCTTTGACCACTCGTCCTGCATTAACATCAAGACAAGGTAATATTCTTTTGGCAAGCATAGTTCAACTTCTAGTTGTTAAGCAAAATAATTATTTTAATTAGAAATTAGACATAGTAGTTAGATAACTTCTAGTTTCGATCAAGCAATCATCGCCTTATGGTGCAAAACTTAATGGTTAATTTTTTAAACTATGCTGTTTTAGGGCATCGTACCAAGAAAAAAGGACGACGTAAGTATTTACTACTGGCATCATCCTCAAAACTATTGAAATTTATCTTTATTTGTAAGTCGTTACTAGAATTTGAGATTCAAGATAACTAGGTTATTTGCCTTCTAGAAACGGTTTTGGTTTGGCTTATAAACAATGAAGCTTACAGTTTGACATTGCTTAATGTTGTCGAAACCAACAACACGAATATAGCAATCAGAATATTCGGAACGACATTCACGCACTTCGTTTAAGACATCTTGAGAACTACGAGCATCGAATAAAGGTAGTTTCCAGAGAGTCCAGTGGTGTAGATCTGGGGTAGGATCTTTCTCAAATTCCACACCAGGAATGTAGCCTTGATCAATCATGTGATCGATCTGTTTGGCAATTTGCTGGTCAGTTAAAGGGGGTAGGTATGAAAGGGTTTCGTAACGACGCTCTTTAGGTAATGTTTTCATGTTTTGTCTTTTTCTATTTATGTTCTAATCAGAATCTTCAGTTTCCCCTGATGTCTCCGAAGCATCCAGTTCCA
>JAAUYH010035797.1_pt1 | contig 12616 bp, 11 predicted proteins | sample 7278061 | NCBI WGS metagenome assembly JAAUYH01 (sample SAMN14350203, study PRJNA611818) | marine sediment metagenome | isolation source: surface marine sediment (0.6m) | place: French Polynesia: Moorea | collected 2018-08
CTAGGGCAGCACCGGGAAGGGGGGAGTATTTTGCTAGAGTCTATTGTCTCAACACCAGAAATTGAAGGTAATTCCCCCATTCCCGCCCTTGCGCCTTTCGTCGACGCGGGGGTGGAAGGGGGGTTTTCAATAAGTTTAAGGTCGGCATATAGAGTCGATCTATTAGGTTCTAAAACCCCCCTCCCCGCGCCCTCTTACGCTCGACGCGGGGTCGCTCGTCAATTTTGAAATGATGGATTGAGGGGAGCAGGGGAAGCAGGGGAAGATGGTTATCAAAATTTATCTGAATTACGATCGAGTTTATCGAATCGATCGCCAGCAATTAATCTGCCTGCAAGAATTCGCGCATATATTGATTCACCAACTGCGGTTGTTCTTGTTGTACCCAATGACTACAGTTAGGAATATATTTGATTTGCAAACTATTAACTAATTTTTCTGTCTCGTAGGTAAGTTCTTTACCTAAAGCTGTATCTTCTTCACCCCAAATCATTAAAGTAGGAATATTTAAAACACTCCACTCTTGTGGTTTATCATTCAATAAGCTCTGAAAAATATTGCGATAGTAATTTAACATTGCAGTTAATGCGCCTCGTTTAGCAGCAGCATCTTTATAAGCTTCGAGATCCGTCGGGCTAAAAGCCGTTTTATCAATCGCGGTTCCAGCAAAAACAGACTCGATCGCTTGATAATCATTCCACTGTAATAGCAATTCTGGCAACCAAGGTAACTGAAACAAAAATATATACCAACTTTTCAATAGTTGTTGCGGTGTTTTGAGCCCTTCCATAAATTTGGCAGGATGGGGCAAATTCATGACAATTAACCGATCGACTAGATCGGGATAAGCATAGGCAAAACTCCAAGCGATCGCGCCTCCCCAATCATGTCCTACTAAGATGCAACTTTCATAACCTAAGCCTCTAATTACTCCCTCAACATCTTTAAGTAACTCTTCCATCCTATAGGCTTCTGGTTGCTTTGGTTTGTCACTTTCGTTGTATCCGCGCAAATCCAACGCCACTACTTTATAGTCTCGGGCAAATTCGGGAATTTGATGTCGCCAAGAATACCAAAACTCGGGAAATCCATGTAACATCAACATCAACGGACCTTCACCCTGAGTAACATAGTGAAGATTAATTCCATTGGCGATGATGTAATCTTCTTGCCAACTAGCTTTGACCACAGACATTTAAACTTTCCCCCTTTATTTTCACAATCAAAACTTCAATCTCGATACTCTCAATTATTATTCTCGATGAAATAAACCTTGGGGACGCAATAGTAAAGTTATTGCCATTAAAATATAAGGAAAAGCTAGCTGAGCAGTGGGAGCAATTAAAATACCAAAAGAATTAATTTGACCGATCGCTAAAGCACCGACTAAAGAACCAGGTAAACTGCCCAAGCCACCAATAACGGCGACCAGAAAACTCTCAATAATGACCCGATCGGCTAGTTCTGGGCTAAGAGTACGTAAAGGTGCAGCTAATACCCCCGCCATGCCCCCCAACCAGGCACTTAACATAAAGACTCCCGTAAATAAACGAGGCACATTAATCCCCAATGCACCAGCGATCATTCTTTCTTGAGAGGCAGCACGCAGAATTTTGCCCCAGCGAGTGCGGGTTAAAAATAACCACAGTCCCATGCCGACTAAAAAAGCTACGACAATAATAAACAGATTATAAAGCGGGTAAGTGCGGTCTGAGATCGCGATGCTTTTTTGTAATACTGACGGTAGAGGTGTTGTCAGTGGGGCACTACCCCAAACTAAGCGCACCAAATCGTTAATAATCAAGACAAAGGCAAAGGTTAACAGGAGTTGAAAACTAACATCTTGTTTATAAATGCGACGCAGAAATAGAATTTCCAGAATACCGCCAACCAAAGCCACAATTAAGGGTGCGATCGCTAAAGCTAACCAAAAATTTAACTTGCCTTGGATAACGAGACTATAACTCAGGTATGCACCTAACATATACAAGCTACCATGAGCAAAGTTAAGAATACCCATCACTCCAAAAATCGTGGTTAAGCCAGCAGCAATCAGAAACAGCAGCATCCCATTAGTCAGTCCGTTGAGAAAAAAAATTAGCAGAGTTGACATAATGTGAATTCGGAATTCGGAATTCGGTAGGGGCGGTTCGCGAACCGCCCTTACAGCTTACAGTTTGTTTCTTGTGGCGATCGCGTTACGGAGTCACCCTCTACTACTACTATCGGCTCTAAAATACGAAAGTTATAGTCAGGACTAGCAGCAGTTTTACCCCAAGTTACATTAGCGATCGCCTGATGATCTGACTGACGCAATGTTAACTTACCCATTGGTGCTTCGTACTCTAAACCTTCTAAAGCTTGAATGACTGCCGTTGTTTCTGTGTTTCCTGCTGAATTTGCTGCCAGTGCCAGTAATTTTAACCCTACATAGGCATTCTGAGCATTATAGCTAGGATAACTTTGGTATTGCTGGCGAAACTTGGCAACAAAGTTACGATTTACTTCTGTATCTGGTGTTTGCCACCAATAGCGCGTCCCCACCCATTGACCGATAGGCATTTGTTCGCCCAAAGCGATTAACACTTCCATTGCTGCCCCCAATTCCATATAGACAGGAAATTGTTTAAATAAACCAAAACTATTGGCTTGTCGCACAAAATTAATCAGATCGTTGCCCCACAGACTGCACCAGATTGCCTCAGCTCCTGAATCCTGTAAAGTAGTAATAAAACTGTTATAATCTTGCGCCCCAAGCTTGGGGAAAGCCGTCTTAGCTAGGAACTCGACCCCCTCTTTTCTCTCTTGTAGTGCTTGTTGAAAAAGTTCCCAACTCTGGCGACCAAAAGCATAGTCAGGGCCAATAGTCGTCCACTTTTGATAGCCTTCGGTTGCAGCGATTTCGGCTCCAGCAGCAGAATTTTGGGGGCTGTTAATACTACAACGGAAAACAAAGCGATTGCATAATTCTCCCGTCACTTTCGGACTAGCTGCATGAGTGACCATTAAAATCTTTTCTAACTCGGGAATTGCAGCAACTAAAGCTTCTCCATTTCCCGAACTATCAATTCCTAATAAAAAATCTACTTTTTCTTGTAAGACCAATCTCCTCGCCGTTTGCACGGGGTCACTCTCATCTTCAAAAATGACCTCTAGAGGCTTGCCATTAATACCTCCAGCTTGATTAATTTCTGCTAGGGCTAAATTGATACCATCGCGGGCAAATTCACCGTAAGTAGCAAATCCCCCCGTTAACAAATACATCGCACCAACTCGCACCGATTGGGTATCCTTAGGATTATTGCTATTACAAGCAACTAAAATCCCCATTGTTGCCCAGCTTAACTGCCGAAGAAAAGCACGCCGAGAACCCCAAAATTGCTTTGACCGATACATAAACAGATTGTTTTCGAGAATTCCTCACTCAATCTTAAAACTAATTTTTGTCCAACGTCAGCGTCCAACCAAAGTACCTTATCATGAGCAAATGCCGAACCCAAAAGGCAAATTCCCAACTCACATTTGTCTAAAGTCTAATCTCAACAGGTCTACAAATTTAATTTATTTAATAATGCTGTATCATAAATAGCTTCCTTCCAATTTCTTGCCTCTTTAATTTGTTCTTTTGTCAAATTTTTTACACCAAAAAATTTAGTTTGTTTCAGTTTGGCATCTTTAAGTATAGACTGACTAAAGTTAACGTCACCGAAATAGGCAGAGGAAAGATTGGCGCGCACAAAATTAGTTCCTACTAAATTGGCTCCGACAAAATCCACATTATATAAATTGGCTTCAATAAGGTTAGCAAAACTCAGATCGGCAGTAGTCAAATGAGCATTGCTCAGATTAGCATTACTCAAATTGGTTTCTACCAAATTGGCATGACTGAGATTAGCATGACTCAAATTAGCAAAACTCAGATCGACTCCGCTTAAAAAAGCATTACTAAGATCTGCCCCAGATAAGTTAATTCCTTTAAGATCGGCTTCTGGTGCATTTAAACCACTAAGACTGACACTATCTTCATTTAAGTCTTGTAATGCCTGAAATCTTGCATAACTAGTCCTTAACCCATGAGCGGAATCGATAGTTTTCCAAGCTTCATAATGAGCTTGTTTATCTCTTTCAGGGGTTTCTAAAAAGAACAGAAAGACGGCAACTAAAATACTAAAACCTTCTACTAAACTCAACAGAGTTGATTCTCTAATTTGACAAAGAATCCAAGCTTCTGTACCCAGACAAGTTTTTTCACCGCCAAAAATACTTTCGATGATTAAAATAATAGCCATTAAACAGATTGCCCCGGTAATAGCCGTAAATACACGGGACAATGTACGTTGCACGTTTTTTTTCATAGCTAAGAAATATTAACCTTTAAATTTAGTTAACAACAAGCAGTAAAAAAAAACAAAAAACTGCTAACTGATAACTAACTTATTCATGGTTAAATTGCGGACGCACTTATTTGTGCTTCTTGCCAGAGTTGATTTAGAAGTATTTCGGCTTTTTTACTTAAAACACAGATAAAAACTCCTTCATTACTGTTCTCTTCTGAGGTTACCCAAGTCCCTTGAAGAATAATTTCTAAATATTCGGTATCACAAATATTAAGTTCGATTGTTTCATCATTTTCTATTTTTAAAGCTTTTAAATCTTCCCAGTAAGGTAAATGGGTCGGAATCAAGAAAGAAGCAGTACTAGGTTCGACGTAAATACTAGCAGCTGCACGTAAACACAGTAAAACTCTTATGTTTAGCCAATCTTCTAAAGATTCACTTAAGCGTTCTATGGAAAAATTATTATCTGTATAAGTAAGTTTTAACATTAGCTTTGTCTCTATATCTCAGAACTCAACGGCTTTAAAATTGATAGTTTTCTGCCACAACTATTCTGCAAATCAACACTTGAGTGCATAAGAACACTAGATCTAGTTCTTAATTCTTATGCCAAGGTCTTATTTTTTTTACGGCAGTTATAATTTAAAAATGCACTTACTATGTTGCTCCAACTGTGTTTCCCTCCTTGTCAATCAAAAATAAGACTATAGTCTATAGTTAAATTGTTTCTATTTTTATAAAGTTTTTTTATAAAGTTGGCACTGATATCTATCACCTTGCTGTTATTTCTTTTTTTCTCTCAGAATTCGTGAGTCTTGGGGCGCGAACCCATCTCAAGCTAAATAAGAACTTTTCAAGTCCCTGAAAGCCTTACCGACATGAAGTAATTAAAGAACTAGAGAACCGCATTACCGTTCTCTGTATATACTAAGTAATTGATTTTGTACAGCTACTTAGATAGGTAGTTTAAAGAAAACACTACTCACAATTGTGTTAAGTTTTGCATCTTACTAAATTTCAACTTTAAATTGTGAATATTTTGTGGGGTTTTTTAGGACTGAAAAACCCCGCCTATCCAGAAAAGAAGCGGGATGTGAACTTTTTAGATTTGCTTAATGGTTACATCGGTACAGTTTATTTTTGTTTGTACTCCCACATTTTTTTCTAAGTTGTGATTTAATATTATTGTCCAAACTTACACTACAGGAAAATTGATAAGTTTCATTACTATGACTGTTAGTGTTGGATTTTAACAAAAATGTTGTGTAATGAATCCAAAGAAGAAAATAACACTCCTTACCTGTCAATGTCCTTTCCCGATTGCTTAAAATCCCTTGCTATCGCCTATTACTTCCGAAAACCACAATTGTCAGTTAAAGCTTTTTGGCAAGAATATAGGCAACTAATTATATAAGGGAAGTAGCAATGGACAACATTGCTGTTAATAAATTATTGGCAGGAGTGTTCAAATCGCCGGTTAAATATTACACTTATATTACCGAAATGTCTAGTATCTAGAGGAAAAAATCATGCGCACCCTAACTCGTACATCAACTACCGAGATGGAAGTAACTAGTATTCGTTTAGAAAGAAGTTTGAAAGATAAACTCAAAGAACTTTCTGGCAATCAAGGCTACCAAGCTTTAATCAGAGATATTCTTTGGAATTACGTACATCAAAAATCTGGAGACTACCGACCCCAATTTGCTCGTTCGGATATCCGCGCTACAGTAGAGTCAATTGCGCGGAAGGACGAGAGTTGTGCTTTGACAGGAAAACTCATACAAGAAGGGGAAACTATGCTTTTAGGTTTTACAATTTATGGGGATTTAGTTCCTTTAAGTGTAGAAAGCCTAACAGAATAACCATCTATTACTCTGAGAGGATGTTTGAAAAGAGTATGTTTAGTGACTGATACTCCGCCGTAAAACGACGGAGCCTCCAGTCACCGCATTCCGCAGTCAAACTTAGTTAATAGGTGATTTTTGTGGTATTGTTTTCGGCTTTTCAGGCATTCTCTTAAAGATTAAAAGATTACAGCAAGCAAATCGAGACGGAACCTGGAAAAGTCAGGGGGCTGAGGGCTAAGAACTAAAGACTGTTAATGAGCCAATTCTCAGTCAGCGTTACTCTAGGCTGTCGAAAAAAGCTACCCTATTGCCCCGATAAATTCCCCGGTTTTTGGAACCTTTTGTTGATGGTTTTTATTGAGTTTCTGTTTTTTCTGACGCAGAGTGTCAGGAACGTTTTTCTCGGGAAATATTTTGACCCCCAAAAATTCGGATTTCGACAGCCTAGCGTTACTCCGCCCTTCGGGTTCGTACCGTTCTTGCTCCGTCCTATACGAGTCGCGAGACCTCAGCCTAATCGCGGTGCGCTTTGCAAAGCGTCGGGGAACCATGCCCGGTAAGACATTATATTCATAACCTACAAGCAACTAAAAAATTTGACTCTTAGTCAATAAAGTTTACAAAATTTTTAAATCTGGGCGGAGGCAAAACGCTTCCGCTATATTTTTGGTTATACCTATAAATAAATGAATTAAAATGTTACCTGTTATTTACTCTCCAGATTTTCTTTTACACGATACAGGTCGCTTTCATCCCGAAAAACCCGAGCGTCTGACAGCTATAGTTGAAGGATTAAAGCAGATTTCTTGGTCGGAGCGAATCGATTGGCAATTACCTACGCCTATTAACAAAAGAGAGGTATTATCTTTTGTCAAGCAAATTCATACCACCGAGTATATTCAACGAGTACGGCATATTGCCGATAGTGGAGGTGGTTATTTAGATGGAGAGACTCCTGTATCACCTCAAAGTTATGAGATTGCGTTACTTGCTGTCAGTGCTTGGTTAGATGGAATAGATAAAGTTATTAGTACTAATAACCCTGCTTTTGTGTTAGCCCGTCCTCCCGGACATCATGCAACTAGAACTAGCGGAATGGGATTTTGTTTATTTTCTAATGCTGCGATCGCTGCTAATTATGCCTTACAAAGACCGGGAATTCAACGAGTAGCTATTGTCGATTGGGATGTTCATCATGGCAATGGAACAGAAGCAATTGTTGAAGATAATCCACACATTGCCTATTGTTCGCTCCATCAACACCCTTGTTATCCCGGTACAGGGAAAAAGAGCGATCGAGGTAAGCATAACAATGTTCTCAATCTACCAATGGCTCCCGGCAGCACTATCTTAGAATATCAAACTGTTTTTAGTCAACAAGTAGTTCCTTTTCTCGATAATTTCCAGCCTGACTTAATTATTGTTAGTGCTGGATATGATGCTAATCAAAAAGATACTATAGCCAGCATTTCTTTACAACCAGAAGATTATGGTTTGTTGACTAATTATGTATTGCAGATAACTCGTCGCCTTTTATTTGGCTTAGAGGGAGGTTATCATTTAGAAACATTAACTCGCTCGGTTATTTCTACTTTAAAAAGTTGTCTTTAAAATTTCTTAGCTAAAATTAATTGAGATAAAAATATTTTTGTTTTCAACCTACTTTTTCCTCAATCAATAGTTTTCAACGGACAATCAACTGCATCAGCTACTAAATAAGTCTGCTTCAACAGAAATACCTGTCAAACCTTATGAATCCTCTTCCTTCTGTCTCAGAAATTTCTCTCTATCAACTATCACAATTATCTAATTCGTCTTCAGCTTCAGTCGTTGTCAGTTCCAGTACTTTTAAATCTTATGTAGCTATACTAGTTCAATTCCTGATTAAGCATAGACTGAAAACCAAGATTTGGGTGAAATTACCCCAAACAAAAACTTGGTTAAATGAGATTGAGAAATATAAGCAGCAGGGTAATGCTGAGAACATATACATATGTAGTGTTTTCAAAAATCATGTAAGTACATTTTCCCACGAGCGTAAAGTTAACCAATCATCGATTATACCTCTTCAGTTAACAACTAATTCGTGGCTAAAACGAGAGTTTTTTTTCATAGTTTTATCTCCGCAATTTTCAGTCGTGCTAATAGGTCAGTGGCAAAAGGGTAAAGTACAAGTAGGAGGTTCTGGAAAAAGATTACAACAACCATATGTTAATATGCTCCTGAGTTTTGAACCTCAAACAATTCAAGCAGTTTTACAAGGGCTAAAAAGCGCGATTTCCTCTCCTGATGCTCATCAGTTAGTATCTAAAATAGATATTGCTTTTCCTGTTAATAATCCTAGCGAACTTAACTTAATTACCCATTTTTTAGCACAACAAATTAACCATACAGAACATTTACATAAATCGACAAACTCTTTCTTTCAATCTCAAACTAAAATAGTAGACTTTGCCGAACTTTCTACTTTACAAGGAGAATTTTTACATAATTTAGTCAGAGAGTTACGCTCCCCTATAACTCATATGAAAACGGCTCTTAGTTTGCTAGAGTCTAAACAAATTAAGCGAGAACAACGCCAACGTTACTTGGCAATGTTGAACTATGAATGTGAACGGCAAAATTCTCTAATTACTGGCTTACTGGATTTATTGCAAATAGATATTACCAAAGAAATAGAATATCTAAAGTTAGATGATTTTGTTCCAGGTATTGTCAGTACTTATCAACCTTTAGCTAGAGAAAAAGATATTCAGTTAGGATATACTATCCCTGCTCAGTTACCTCCCGTATCTTGCCCTACCCCCTGGCTCAGACAAATTATTATTAGTCTATTGCATAATAGTTTGCAATTTACTCCAGCCAAAGGTCGTGTTTTTGTTCAAGCTGCTCTCAAAGATGAATATTTAGAAATAAGTGTGAGTGATACAGGTGTTGGCATCGAAAATAAAGATTTAACCAGGATTTTTCAGAGTTTTTATCGAGGAAAGGCTGCTATCAATACTCAAGTTGCTGGTGCTGGTTTGGGTTTAACTCTAGTACAACAATTGGTAAAACGCTGCGGTGGTTCTATTTCTGTGAATAGTAAAGTAGGCAAAGGTTCTACGTTTAAGGTATTGTTGCCTACCGTCCCACCAGAACTTGTAGATGAGATAAACTAGAGCGCTCGGATTAAAACACCTTGTCCTAAATAGCTGTTCGCGTCAAAATAAAGATAAGTAAATATATTTATCATTTTCTTAAGAAAAAGCTAAAAAATGGCGTTAGAGCAGCTTAGTAATATATCGATTTCTACAGAAAGTTTAAACTGCGATCTAGTTATTGTTGGTGGAGGAATTGTGGGGACAACCCTAGCTTCTGCTCTCAAAAATTCTGGTCTTAAAGTAATTATTATCGAAGCTAGACCTTTAGAGGTAGCAGCAGCAAGAAGGCAAGCTTATGCTTTTTCACTGCTTTCTGGTCGGATTTATGCGGGAATTGGTGTTTGGAAGAAAATATTGCCTAAAATAGCCAAATTCCGTAATATTAGATTGTCAGATGGTAATTATCCTCAGGTCGTTCAATTCAAGAAAAAAGATTTAGATAGCGAATATTTAGGCTATGTTGCCGAACATAATGTGGTATTGACTGCTTTACAAGAATTTATTGCTGGCTGTGATAATGTTAGTTGGCTATGCCCAGCAGAAGTCACGAAAGTAGAATATGAAAATTCCTTCGCTACAGTTAAAGTCAAATTAGACGGTCAAGAAAAGCTAATTAAAACTAAACTAGTAGTCGGTGCAGATGGGGCTCGATCGCGCATCCGCCAGTGGGCAGGAATTAAAACCCGTGGCTGGAAATATTGGCAATCTTGTGTGGCATTCACTATTAAACACACGGCACCCCAAAATGATATCGCTTTTGAAAGATTTTGGTCTACGGGGCCGATGGGAGTACTGCCCTTACCAGGAAACCGCTGTCAAATAGTGTGGACGAATCCCCACGATCGAGCTAAAGCTTTACAAGAGCTAGATGAATCAGAATTTCTGGCTAAATTAGAGCATTATACAGGGGGATTGCTAGGTAAATTAGAATTAGTCAGCGATCGCTTTTTGTTTCCCGTACAATTAATGCAGTGCGATCGCTATGTTCGATCTAGATTAGCCTTAATTGGTGATGCTGCCCATTGTTGTCATCCCGTGGGTGGGCAAGGACTAAACCTCGGTATTAGAGATGCAGCTTCTTTAGCTCAAATCTTACAAGAAGCTTGTAGTAGAGGGGAAGACATTGGCAGTCTCGAGACATTAAAGCATTACGAAAGTTGGCGCAAAAAAGAAAACTTGGCTATTTTAGGTTTCACTGACTTTTTAGACCGAATTTTCTCTAATAGTTGGTTGCCCATCGTCATGCTTCGTCGCCTCGGTTTATGGTTACTACAATATATTAAGCCTCTAAAAATCTTGGCTCTTAAATTGATGACAGGATTAAAAGGACGAACTCCACAATTAGCACGGCAGTAAATGTTAATATCTAATATCGTAATTAGTTAAATTATCGGTAAGGGAAAAGGATTATTCCTTTTTGCATAGTTATCAATTATGGGTTTTTGATAACTGTGTACGGAGGATTTGCCAATCGCCCCTACTGATAACTGATTTTATTGTCTATAGTTCGTTACAAAGAGAAAAACCACTGCCATGATTCATGATGTATTTATGCCCGCCCTTAGTTCCACAATGACAGAAGGCAAAATTGTCGAATGGGTAAAATCTCCAGGGGACAAAATTGCCAAAGGTGAAACCGTGGTAGTGGTGGAATCGGATAAAGCTGACATGGATGTAGAATCCTTTAATGAAGGCTATTTAGCAGTTATTTTAGTCGAAGCAGGACAAGAAGCTCCCGTAGGAGAAGCGATCGCGCTGGTTGCAGAAACAGAAGCAGAAATTGAAGAGGCGAAAAAGCAAACAGCAGCTAAAAAAGGTGGTACTAGTACTTCTGTGCCAGCTAATGCCGAACCTGCACCAGCACCAGTAACTACTCCTGCTACTACGGCAATTACCAATGGTCATACTGCCAGCAGTAATGGACGTATAGTTGCTTCTCCTAGAGCACGTAAACTAGCTAAGGAATTTAAGATAGATATCAAAACATTACAAGGAAAAGGAAGTGGCCCTTACGGTAGAATTGTGGCTCAGGATGTAGAACAAGCTGCGGGTAAAGCAAGTACTACTACAGTAGAAACTGCGATCGCACCTTCTCCATCTCCCGTAACATCGTCACCTAAAGTTACTCCTGCTCCTGTGGCAGCTAGTATTACTCCAGGAGAAACTGTCGCCTTAAATACTTTGCAGAAAGCGGTAGTTCAGAACATGATGATGAGTTTGCAAGTGCCTACTTATCATGTTGGTTATACAATTACTACCGATGCTTTAGATCGGCTTTATCAACAAATCAAGTCTAAGGGTGTAACCATGACAGCCTTACTGGCTAAAGCGGTGGCTGTTGCTCTCCAAAAACATCCCTTAGTTAATGCTAGTTATGCTCAAGATGCCATTAAATACAATGCGGAAATTAATATTGCTGTGGCGGTAGCCATGCCAGATGGAGGCTTAATTACTCCTGTTTTGCGTAACGCCGATAAAATGGATATTTATTCCCTCTCTCGTACCTGGAAAGATTTGGTTAACAGAGCAAGAGCCAAACAACTACAGCCAGATGAATATAGCACCGGTACTTTTACCCTCTCTAATTTAGGTATGTTCGGAGTTAGTATTTTTGATGCTATCTTACCTCCAGGACAAGGTTCAATCCTGGCAATTGGTTCGGCTCGTCCTCAAATAGTAGCTAGCGAAGACGGCATGATGGGAATCAAAAAACAAATGAACGTTAACATTACCTGCGATCATCGTATTATTTATGGTGCCCATGCTGCTGCTTTTCTACAAGATTTGGCCAAATTAATTGAAACCGAGCCTCAATCTTTAACGCTATAAGTTACACTAAATAATTCCTTTTTGTTTTGTAACCCTGATTTGAATCAGGCCGATTTTTGTCTACTCTTTGGTAGCTGCGATCGCCATTTTTGCCCCTGGTACTTGACGCAGACGATCCATTACCTTAACTACTTGTCCGTGTTCCACTTTTTCATCAGCATTGATAATTACCAGAGAATCAGATTCAGGTTTGACTAACTCTGTTAGTTTTCCTTTTAATTGTTCTAATTGAATCGGCTGGCGATCGATAAACATATCACCATCCGCTTCAATAGTGATGTTAATTTGGACATTTTGTTGTGGTTCTGATGTTTGAGCAGAAGGTAAATCTACGGGTAAACCTTGCGATCTCGTCAAAAATAGAGATGAGATAATAAAGAAAGCCAAAATACAGAAGATAACATCAATCATCGGTAAGATATTAATCTCAAAATTATCTTCTGATTCAATCGGTGGA
>JAAUYH010157308.1_pt1 | contig 12614 bp, 9 predicted proteins | sample 7278061 | NCBI WGS metagenome assembly JAAUYH01 (sample SAMN14350203, study PRJNA611818) | marine sediment metagenome | isolation source: surface marine sediment (0.6m) | place: French Polynesia: Moorea | collected 2018-08
CGCAAGGGCGGGAATGGGGGATAACAATTCAATTCCTGGTGTTGAACCAATAGAACCTAACAAAATACTCCCCCCTTCCCGGTGCTGACCAAGAGAGGGAACGCGCGAGTTGCGACGTAGGGTCGCATCGCGATGCGACCCTACAAATGTCTGATAAATCTGATCAAAACTTGGTAAAAATATTTCGAGAAATCACCTTATCTCGATCCTGCTTGACGGGATGGCGGAGTCTCTCTGCCCATTAAGTATCTTGGTAAGCTCGCTGGCCGCTTGCTCGGGGGACATTTCTCCTTCTAAAACCTTCTGATAAATACTTTTGGCATAAAAACTAAATTCTTGAACATTTTCTAGATCATCTAGAGCAACGGATATTGCAGTTTTGGATTGATCCAGCATAATAGCTCGTAAAGGAAATAAGTGTCGATTGAGATTTGTACTTTGATTACTGGGAATAAAGTGGATTGAAGCTTGTACCTGCTCCTGTTGTTCGCGGCTGCTCAGAAACTGCGCTAGTTTTATTGCTAGTCGAGTTTGGTTGGCAGTAGAGTAGCGATTGAAGAACGCAACTCCCACCCTAAGTAATGGAGTTGCTAGGTGATTTTCCTTTGAGGGTAAAAGTGCAACACCTAATTTATCTTTACCCATTGTCTCAACGAAATAAGGAATAGAATCTGAATAGCAAGTTAGATATGCTAATTGACCTGCTATGAAAGCTTGTTCAAGTTTTTTCTTTTTATTACTGAGAACAAAATTGGGTTCATTTTGAGCCTCTTTCAGCCATTTCATCCACCTGCTCCATCCTCCCTCTTCTGATAAATCAAATCGACCGCTATCATCAAATAACCTGCCACCGAAAACACCAGTTCCCCAAAAAGAATCATAGATATTTGAAATCAAACCGACTGAATACCCTTTTCTTGCTTGTTCGATTAAATCCTGTAATGTTTTTGGGATCTCCTTTACCTTATCCTGGTTATAGCAGAGAACCTGAGTTGACAGGTAAAGAGGCAGACCGTAGATCTTATCTTGATAGCGAGTTTGTTTAATTGTTTCATCACTAAACTGGGAATAGTTAATCTCAAACTCATCAATAGCTCTTAATTCTTTGTTGTAAATTAGTCGAAGAATCTGATGGTCAGAGATAGCGATCAATATGTCAGGGCCAGAACCTCGCTCTGCTTCTAACTCAAATGGCTCTATAATCTCTCCTTGCGGAAAATATTTGACAAAGACTTGAACCTGAGGATAAATTTCTTTGAATTCCTCTATTCTATTATGAACATAAATTCCCTTTGGAGCTTCTTGAACATTATCTGAATTTGTTGGTATTTCAATATTTGCTGGTATTTCTGCCCATATGAGAATTTTTCCCTGAAGCTCTTCGAGATCACTCTCAGGTTGATTTTTTACTTGAGTACCACAAGAAACAGCTATCAACAAAGCAATAAGTATCAGACTTACTTTGGTTAGCCAATAGTTAGACATACTAGCTTGGTAATCTTTTATAAAGATATTCTATTGCAAAATGAGTCAACTATATTGCAAAATGAATCAACTATGCTTTAAACTGGTTAAGGGCAATAATCGTTGATATTATACCTCTTTTTTGATTGATTGCCGCTCAAGTAAGTCTAGGTTGTCAAGCCAGCTTCGGCTTAAATCAACGCTCAAAAAAAAAGGTAATAAATGTACGAATTTTTAGAGAGATTTACGCTGAAGTCTATTATCTTGTGTGCCATAAATCTGGCAATCATTCATCTATCTATCCCCAAAGCGCTAGCCGCACCGATAGCACCCGAACCCACTGGGAGAGAATTAAGCTCAACAGAGGGAAAGAGCCTGACCGTTGAACCTTGGCTAATTGCTGAAACTATCCCAGAGGATTTAGAGAATTCACCTGGGGACACCGAAGAATTGTCTAGCTTGAATGAAGCTCTCAAACAAGCAGAATCCCTTAAGGATAGACAGTGGAAAGCAACCTTTCTCAGTAACATTGCAGTTCAATATGCCAGGCTCGGGCAAGTTGCCAAAGCCAAGGAAATTCTAGACCAAGCTTTAGAAACAGCCCTGACCATTTATAATGATCTAGAACGAGCCACGGTACTCGGAGACATTGCTCTTAAATTGACAGATATTGGCGAATCAGCTTTAGCTAATGAGGTCTTATCGCAAGCTAGAGAAGCAATTGATGAGATCAAAAAGACTCAAGTTCGAGCTAGTCTGCTCAGGGATCTTTCCTTCAAATATGCCAAAATAGGAGACTCTCAAACCGAAGCGGAGCTATTAGCCCAAATTCAAGACCTCAAAGACTCCGAATCTGAATCCGTCGCTCAATGGAAATTTAAGGAAGAGCCTTTGGAATTAGGGATAAATTTTGGGGGGAATGTCACTTCCGAACGCAAAACCGTAACCAACTTTAATATAGGTCTGGATATAAGAAAACAGTGGCTCAAAGATTATTTTGAAACAGACTTCTCCGTTGGCCTTAACATTGATGATAGCCGCCGAGAAAATGATCGCAGGCGATTCAGTTTGAATATTGACCAACTTTATTATCAGCATCATTTCTCAAAACGCTGGTCTTATGTACTGGGAGCATTAGCTCAAAAAAAGGATTCTCAGAGGATCAATTTTCGCTCTCTTGTCTATACAGGTATCGGGTTAAATCTTTGGCGTGGCGAAGGTCAACGAAGACTAACTCCGTTCTTTGGAGTGGGACATCGTTATGAAAACTATGATGACTTTAAGCAAACGCGTATAACCGAGTTTCCCAACGCTACGATAGGATTTTGGCACCAGAATTATTTATTTGACGACTGGAAACTGGATCAGTTCTTTATCTACGCTATCCCTGTGGAAAATTCTGATAATAGTGTTTTCAATTTTTTAACTACCTTAAGAATTCCTATAGTAGGCCGATTATCGTTGAAAAATACTTTATTGCTGCGTTACTTCGCCCAGCCGGCGTTGGCTCGGGAAAACGATGTCAATGTGGAATTTAGATTCTCGTTAAGGTACAGCTTATAAGCATTTTTTGAATTTTAAATTCAAAAATTTCCACTGAAGGAACTAGCATGTGAACAATTATTAACATTAACTAGCTTCAAACATAATAGACCTGCGAAATACTTCTATAATATTTCAGAAGAACTAAAGATCGAGGAAGGAGCAAAAGAATTAATCATCAAAAGATGAAGAAGGTGCAGCGATATCGTTTCGGAGTGGCATTGGCAACTGCGCTGCTTCTGGGCATCAGCATTCCGGCTCAATCGCAGGTATTTATCGGTCAACAAATCGAAGCTCCTACTGTTCCTGTTGACCAAACGAAAATTTCGGTTGCTGAGGCTCGGAGGTTGGTTCAGGAATCTAGCACCCGTATTGCTGATTTGGTCGCTCAGCGACCCACATCAAGTGACCTATCCCCAACCGAACTAGCTGAGGTAGCTCGGATCGATGCTGAGATCGAAGCAATCCGCACAGAGCGTGCCGATGCGCTAGAAACAGTTGTACTGGCAGAGCGTCCCGATGTAGAAATTGTCGATCGCGCACGGGGGATTTACCGTGTTCCGATCGCCGATGGTGAGGGCGGCAACCATTGGTTCTACGGCAATCTTGTTCCCCTCTGGCATCTCGATCATCTTGACCCTGCAGTTTTGAAGCTTGCTTCCTCGATTGGCTCTCAGCCTGCCCAAGCCAAGCTTCCCGACGGAACAGAAGTCGTAACTCACCTAGCGATCGCTGGAACCACCAGCCAGAGTGCTGTGCATCCGTTTCCCGGGGACATTGACTTTAGCGAGGATCTCATCGTGACTGCGCCAACAGCTCAAGCAGCTGCCGAGGCAGTAGCTGCATTAGTAGTGGAGTTCGTCGGGCGTAATACCGATAATCAGATCCTGGAATTTGATAAGTTACGCATTATGCCGCTCCCAGAGAGCAGGATAGAGGGGGATGAGTATGAGTGGTCAAGGGAGCGGATTCTCGATTCCGCACAATATTCCGAGCTAATCAGTCAGCTTGCCACCATCGATGGTGGTCGGGTTAACACCGACTGGCGGGTTTTGATCCCGGGGGGTCGTTACATCATCATCGGCAATATCCCTGGCATTCGTGCCTTTTCGAGCACTACGGGCGAGCAGCTTTTTGCCACTCAGTCATTGTACGGTGAGTTTCAGGCGGCCTACTTTGAACAGGAGTTACCGCCGAGTCGAGAAGATCAGAGCCTGGGGGAATATGCATCCTTAATGCGATCGCTTGCCCTGAAGGAAGCAAATCGAGGTCGCACCCTTAAAGCCGCTAAAAGAGCTTTCAACTACTTTCGCGCGATCGCTAATTTGGAAGCAATGGCAGTGGTGACCCAGCTCTTTGCGACCCCCGAAGCTCAAGTAATTCAGCAGTTTAAGGCTCTGGAGGCTCTGGCTCTGGCATTTGAACCAGAGTTTTCGACCCGAGTGCTGAGCGCTGATCAGACGCGAATCGAGCTCCAGGAAGCAGCGACCATCTTCAAGGAGCATCTGCCGATCCCACCAGGAACGATCTTAAATCGCCGACAAGGGGTATCGGACGAGTTACAGGCTATTGCCTCTGCTGTGCGCGAACGAACGGAACCGCCGGTAGGGCTGCTTGAACCCGATGCCACTCTGACGGAGCGTTTGAATAACATGAGCGAGGTGGAGATCCTGCCGATGATCGAGCTGAGTCTTGAAGATCGTATCGCTGAAATTATCAAAACCTACATTGAGTAAACCCCCGATGAAAGTCCAAAGGATTGATATTGTACTAACAGAAACATCAATGCAGATTTTGGGAGATCTCTAATCCATGAGTGATGCGAGTCAAACTCAAAAGGGCCAGGAAGCAAAACCGCCCAGAAAAGGTCTCAGCTTAGCTTCGATGACCGTCATCGGACTGATTGCAGGAATCACCTGTGGTCTATTCTTTGGCGAATCAGCAGCCAGGCTAAAAATCTTAGGTGACATCTACGTTAGGCTCTTACAGATGACAGTGTTGCCCTACATCATTTTCTCTCTGATTGGCAATCTCGGCAAATTAAACGTTGAGCAGGCGAAACTGCTGGCTAAAAGAGCGGGAATAGTTCTGTTAATGTTATGGGGGATTGGCATCGTTATGATTATCGCGATGCCCTTGGCCTTGCCAAACCAGATATCAGCTTCATTTTTTAGCAGTAGTATCTTAGAATCCTCACAAGAAGCTAATCTAGTCAAACTGTTTATACCGTCGAATATCTTCGATGCCCTGGAAGAAAATATCGTTCCGTCTATTGTAGTTTTTTCCATCGCTGTCGGAATTGCCTTAATTGGGATTCCAAAAAAACAAGCATTACTTGAGCCATTTGAAATTTTATCTCAAGCTCTGACCAAAGTGACTAAAACTCTGACCAAAATAGCTCCCATTGGCGTATTTGCCATTACAGCTAATGCGGCAGGAACCATGAAATTTGAGGAACTCGCTCAGCTTCAAGGTTATTTCATTATTCAGACCATTGCTTTTATATTACTGACTTTCTGGCTTTTACCCAGTTTAGTAGCAGCGTTAACTCCTTTTAAGTTGGGAGAGATCATTAAAATCTCTAGAACAGCACTTGTTCTAGCTTTCTCAACAGGCAAGACCTTAGTTGTTCTGCCCTTAATTATTGAAAACGTTAAAGGGTTATTCAAAAAACTTAACATACAAAGTGAAGAAGCCATTACTACTACTGAAGTTGTCGTACCTCTGGCCTATCCTTTTCCCAATTTGGGCAAGATGCTAGCGATGCTGTTTGTCCCCTTTGCCGCTTGGTTTCTCGGCCAGCCAATGGGTGTTACTGATTACGCTTTCTATATCACGGGGGGGTTTCCTAGCTTTTTCGGCAATGTCACAGTTGCAATGCCCTTTGCCCTAGACCTGATGAAACTGCCAGCAGATATGTTTCAGTTATTTCTGGTAACTGGTATTTATGCTGGACCCCTCTCTGATGGTCTGGCGGCAATGCATCTGATGGCATTAACCTTGCTGGTAGCTTCTGCTTCGAGTGGAACTTTGCGACTTCGTTGGCGACGAGTTGGGGTAGTTTTAGTTACGGCAGTTTTGGTGGGAGGAATTCTGTTGTTTGGTACTCGTGTTTATCTCGCTAAAGTCTCTGAAGGAAGCTACAACAAAGACGAAATAGTTGCCAGTATGCAGTTATTGGAAAATCGAGTTCCTAATGTTATCGTCGAAGCTGCTCCCAATCCCGATCCCTTACTGGCAAATGAGACAATATTCGAACGGATTAAAAGGCGGGGAACAATCAGAATCGGCTTCCATCCCGATAATTTACCTTGGTCATACTACAACTCTGACCAAGAGTTAGTAGGATTTGATATCGATCTAGCCCATCGGCTCGCCCGTGATTTGAATAAAGACATTGAGTTTGTGCCATTGAAATTTTTAAAATTGGAGCAACAAATGAAGGAAGACTATTTCGATATCGCCATGTCGGGAGTGGTGGCAACCGTTGAGCGCGCCCAAGAGATAACACTCGGTAAGGCCTATATCTATAGCAAGTTGGCATTAGTTGTTCCCGACTATCGAAGCAAGGAATTTTCAACTCTAGAGTCAATTCAAGCTATGAAAAACTTGCGGATTGGGACTCCAGAATATGTAACTGAAGAAATTAAATCCTTGCTACCCAATGCCGAGTTCTTAGACATCGATGCTGATCGAGACTTTTTTGCAGGTACAGGAACAGGGACAGATTGGGATGCATTGTTTATCACTGCTGAGCATGGTTCAGCTTGGACGCTGCTCTATCCTGATTTTCAGGTAGTTACCCCTTTCCCGAGTAAACTTATTACTTTTCCCCGAGTCTATCCCTTCCAAAATGACGCTGTACTTGAGCAAATTTTAGAGCATTGGATCGAACTCTCACAGAATGATGGCACAATTCAAGATGTTTATAATTACTGGATCTTAGGTCAAGGTACCGAGAAAAAAGAACCTCGATGGAGCATCATTCGGAATGTACTACACTGGGTGGATTGACAGTTAATCTCTATGTTGTATTTCTTTAACCTCTTATATTGACGACAGATAAATTACTTTTGAACTAGTTGTGCCAATGTTGACAATCAAACAATAACGTTGGCTAAATCATTTACATTTGCCAAACCCCTTGCATTATCGATCACTGCAATTAGTTCACCATTGAAAAATAATGCGTTAGTATCATCATCCTGATTGATAGGCGATGGTCCAAAGCTATATTCTGATATGTTACCTCTGACGACAATCTTGTCTAAACCGCTTTCAAAATTATTAATTAGAGCATAATCATTATTCCCAGCCTGATCGTAGTGAATAAAAGGCGTTCCATCCGCTCTTCTGCCGCCCACCACTATTTGATCGAAAGCATTATCTCCATCAATATTATCGTTATTAATGTCACCAGCATTAAGGATGACAACTCCGGAAATATCTCTACTATCATTTAATTGCCCATTCGGTAATCTAGTAAAAACACCTCCTGTTAAAATATCTCGTCCTTCGTCGCCATTGAGAATATCGTCCGCTGCAACAAAGAAAGCCCCTCCATTAGCACCAGGAGTATTTCCCCCACCGCTTAAAGTATCATTTCCTTGGTTGCCATTGAGAGTATCATTTAATTCTGCACCTTAAATAGTAAACATATTGCTGTTATTTGATGGCAAAAAAATAATTCAAGTCAATTGTCATCTAATAACAGTTGACTTGAATATAGTCAGAGATGTCTTACAAACTAATTTGAGTTACTAATTAGAACTTATAAGTAAAGTCTTTTGAATCGATTAAATCTGACTCAACATTGGCGAGAATAGCTAATACTTCACCACTATCGGTAATACTTATTACAGTGTTATTATCTGCTTGTCCAATAGTTAATTGTTCAAAGGTTAAACCATCGCTCAAGCCAAGAGAATCTTTCTTATTCTCAAAATCCTCAATAGTATCGGTCATTCCTTCTGACATCAGTACAAAAACATCTTTGTCCTTACCGCCATTGAGAACATCGTTACCTTCACCACCGTATAAAGTATCTTTTCCGTGACCTCCAATCAAAGTATCATCACCTAGTCCACCAGATAAATAATCTTTGTCTTTGCCACCGTCGAGATAATCGTTACCTTCATCGCCGTATAAGGTATCTTTTCCGTACCCTCCAATTAAGGTATCGTCTCTAGCTCCACCCTCTAAAATATCTTTACCTTTATCTCCATCGAGATAATCATGGTTATTACCACCAATGAGACGATCATTTTTCTTAGTGCCTTGAAGATTAACTGCATCATCAATGCCATTAATGTCGATAGTAACCGTAGCGGTAGCTATACCTTCTTTACCATCGTCAATCGTGTAATTAAAGCTGTCAGTGCTTGTTTCTCCACCATTGAGGTAGGCAAATGCAGTACCAGGATCGTAGCTTAAAGTTCCGTCACTATTAAGAGTTAATGATGCACCAGAGTCTAAAGTAAGTTCAGTACCGACTTCAGCACTGACCCCATTAACTTCTGAAATAGTTAAAACATCTCCATCAAGGTCGCTGTCATTGATTAAAACATCTATAGAAAGAGAAATATCCTCATCAGTAACAAAGGTATCTTCGACAGCAACAGGAGCATTATTAACTACTGTAGGTGTTTCAATTGCTTTAATTAGCGCATCGACCACTTCAGAAGCATTAGCTGCTGCAAAGGCTTGTCCACCAGTAGCCGTTGCCAAACTTTCAAAATCGGCGCGTGTAGTAAAATCGTTGCCAATCAAAATTGTAAAGATTTCTACTGGAACTGTTATGGTAGATCCGTCAGCATCTAAGGTTTCGATGGCGAAAGTAGTCATAGCTAAACCATCGCTAACTCGACTAGTTTCAATATCTCCCGAAATTGATAGTGGAGAGAAACTTAAAGTAGATGCACTAGCAAAAGTCGAAGGACTACTAGGAACTGAGACACCGACATTTGCAGCCAGACTGAGTACCTGGGAGCGAAGGGCTGTGTCTTTAGGAGGGGCATCGCCGAAGAGAATAATTCTTCTGGCACTAGCATCACTTCGCCATTCACCAGCACCACCATTTAAAGCACGAATTAACCCTGCATTTACAGCTTCTGGAAAATCACCCCCTCCACCAGTAGAAACACTATTAATTGCATTGCGGGCTGCATTTTTACGATCTTCAATATTGGGTTGGTCGGTGAAAGAGAGATAAGTATTGGTGCTAGGATCGTTGTATCCTACCACTGCAATACGAGAATTTAAAGCATTATCGTATATTGCGTTAATAATATCGTTGGCACGAGCTTTGACCGCAGCAATATCATCGCCCATACTTCCAGTAGTATCGATAACAAAAGCAATGTCTTGTCCTGGAGAAAGATCGATTGAACGGTCTGAAAAAATCGCCCTTTCAACACTTTTAAGTGTATCTGTGTCATCTCTGCCAGTCGTGTTATCGATAATTTTTATTGAATCATCAGCTAAAAACTCAATGTCATAATCTGCAAATGCACCTCTATAGATAGCTGTATCATCTCCCTGTTCACCATCTATCTCATCGTTGCCATTTCCGCCAATTAAAGTATCGTTAGCACCTGCCCCTAACAGAGTATCGACACCAGTACCGCCTAAAATCTCGTCGGCAAAATCACCTCCTTCTATTACGTCGTTTCCATCTCCACCAACCATGAGATATTCAAAATAAATATCAAAGCTCAACTCGGCATCTAAAGGATTTAGATTGTCATTACCAGGAGTACCATAAATTACTTTAAAATCACCACGTTTAAAAGATAAAAAAGGATCGTCAGTAATATTTGAAAAGTATGGAATCCCACCAGTTACTGAAAGAGCAGCAATCCCTGCGGCATCTTTTGCCGCACGCTCTATCGGTTCTGATGTATCACTAACAATTAGTTCATTAAAGGTATCAATATCAAAATTCGCTTGATCGTAAACAGCATATTGTTTTCCAGATCCAGTAAAGTTTATTTCTACAGCACCTCGACCTAAACCGTAGGGATCGAAAGTCGGCTCTAGGAGAAGGCTGTTGACTAAGTTGGCAAGTTGATTTCCCCCATTAAAATCAAAATTATCATCAAATGCTCGTACTTCCATGTTTTCTATTGTTCTAATTCCATTACTGACTTTAAACGTCGCATTGGAAATATCAAGCCGAAAATTGGTAGTACCAAAAATATAAGAACGTTCAACATGATCGGCAAAAGCAATGCCAGTTCCATATTGAGAGATACCAATCGTTAAATCATCATTAGATAAACCAAGTAAATTAGTTATTTCTGTAGGCGTATAATCTTTATCTGGAATTACTATTGATGAGTCAAAAAACTTTTCTACGGCTCCAAACAACGATGGATATGCAAAACGTCCACCGCCGTTGGTCATATAGTCCAACATATTATAAGTAATGCTTGCTGGAGTTGCTCCTGCTGGTCTGATGTGAGCATTATAATCATCTGGAGAAGGATTGCTAGTACCAAATACTAAAAGTCTAGTAATTTCAATTGGATCGTACATTGGCTATTTTTGATGAGTTAGAATAATTATGGTTATTAATTTTTATAGATACAAATGACAAAAAAATATGTGTATTTGCAGCAGTAAAGTATGTTGAAAAAATATGAGCGCAACACATTTATAACTTATAAATAAAAACAAGTAATAAAGAAAATTCAAAGATAATTATAGTTAATTTAAAGTTTTGACAAATATATTGTCTTTTAATTGTCCGTAAAATTTTAGATGGTTGTAAAAATTTTGTTTTTATGTCTGTAGCAGAAAAAAATATTAAAAAATTTATCTTATGGTTGCTCAAAGTTGGCAGCAGCATATTAATATTACTTGTAATATTAATCTTTATTTATTCAAGTTTTTGGACCCCAGATGAAAAAAAAGCCCGTAGTCTTGTACGTTCAATATTTCATTACTATCCACCGACTTCTACCAAGTTAATTTTTTCCAAAAACTACTGGGCTTCGTTTGACGGTCACGAACCACGTTCAATGTGTTTAATATTTCAATATTCTCAAAAAGATTTCGTTGGCTTTCAAAATGTAGATTTTTTGACAAAAAACAATAAAGACATTTTTTATTCATTCTCTCCAATAGCAGATAACAAAGGATGTGCAAAATTTAATCCTAATTTAAAAACACAAAATTCAGCTTCATTTATGAAACATTTTGAATATTTTCATCGGTTGGAAGGTGGTACTATTTTTGTCGATAGAAATAATAGAATTGTTATGTTTGAGATATATCTTTTTGACTGAATAATAAATAAAAAAAACAAGAGTAGATCGACTGTGTTTTTAAGTAACGCAGATCACACCCAAAACCCCCAACCATAAACGATAACAGGTATTAAACCCCCTAATTAATACCTTGTCGATGTTTGCCAGGAAAGAAAAACCATTACCAGTAGCCGTACTCAAATCGTCTTGGGCAATGTTCAACACGTCTCTAGTGAATTCTGTTTGAGTTTTTCTCACTAATTTCAAGCTTATTCATCATGACTCTAGATGTACTTATCAAAATAATGATTGTTGACGATCATGCAGTGCTACGAGAGGGCATTCATTATCTATGTTTGACTGCTAGCGATTTTACTTTAGTAGGAGAAGCGGCTAATGGTGAAGATGCCTTAGAGCTTTGCTATAAATTACAGCCAGATTTGGTGTTACTAGATTTGATGATGCCAGGAATGAATGGCATTGCCACCACAAAAGCAATGCGCAAGCAATGTCCCGAAGTAAAAATTCTGATATTGACGAGCTTCACTACCCAGGATTTAGTCCATCAGGCGATTGAAGCAGGTAGCTAATAGCTATATTCTTAAAGATGCTTCCACAGAAGAGATAATTAACGCTATCCGCCTCACCTATCATGGATTAAGTATCATGTCTCCCGATGTAACAGAGATCCTCGCAGCAATACCGCCATCTGATGTAACTTTAACCCCTCGGCAACTTCAAGTCCTTAAACTAATGGCACAGGGACTAAATAATAACCAAATTGGCAAAACATTGAGCATCAGTACCTACACTGCTCGCTTCCATGTCAGCGAAATTTTAAGTAAATTAGGTGTCTCGAATCGAACTGAAGCTGTTTCTGTTGCCCTGAGTCGAAAACTAGTTCAGAGTCAAGATTTGTAAAAATCAGTTTTTTAAGAGTTTTAAAGAAATGTTGCTGAGCCTTATCGAAATAATGCTTCCGAAATCAGCACTATACAATCTATCCATTAAATTAAATAACTCATTAGGTGAAATTATGAAGCGACATAATATCATAAACATGGAAAAAAAAGGGCAATAAAGATAGTAAGATAAGGAAATCGCCAGCCTAGAAATCAATTTAAGTGATGATACCTTATCGGTGGTCAGTTATCTAGACTTGAGCTCTTATATCTATTTAATAACCTGTTAATAATGAGTAAATTACAGTTAAATCTTTCAAGTACCATTGCATCGAGGTCTGGGTTGGTACATCTGGTGATACTGCTATGGGCGTTATTTGGGGTGTCTTCTACCAATGCGCAAGGGATCGACAACGAGAAATTTGTTAGATGGAGGGATTCTGACGAGAAAGTACTC
>JAAUYH010121399.1_pt1 | contig 12613 bp, 11 predicted proteins | sample 7278061 | NCBI WGS metagenome assembly JAAUYH01 (sample SAMN14350203, study PRJNA611818) | marine sediment metagenome | isolation source: surface marine sediment (0.6m) | place: French Polynesia: Moorea | collected 2018-08
CTTCGTCATGATGCTCTCCCTTGCTTGTTTGGGGTTAATTCAAGCTTATGGGAAGGCGGTCACCTGACGATTGCGCCACACTATCCACCATAGGGACATCCACTGCCTTTTTCTGCAGATCCCTAAACAGGTTATGCCTGTTGACTCCTGCCTCTCCTGCCTTCTGCCTCCTGCCTTCTTGCCCCGTCAGAACGTCCCAGCCTAAGTCAACACCCGATTTCGAAACTGACCGCAAGATTATACAAGTAACGCAAGAACTAGATAGTTGAGACTCAGCAGCTTCCGTAAGCTGAAGGTGTTGTTGATTAAAGCATACCTGAAGCCCATGAAACTACTTATCTTTGGAGCCACTGGCGGTGTTGGACAGCAAGTTGTTGAACAGGCGCTCGAGCAGGGACATACCGTCACAGCCTTTGCCCGCCATCCAGAGAAGCTGGATATCCGGCGCCCCAATTTTAAGTGCTTACAGGGAAATGTGATGGATTCCCCCTCGGTGAGACAGGCGGTCCAAGGTCAGGATGCTGTAGTTTGCACCCTTGGGTCTGGTCAAAAACTAACGGGGACTGTTCGGTCAGAGGGAACGCGGCAGATCGTTCAGGCCATGGAGCAATCCGGCATCCGACGGTTTATCTGCCAAACTACCCTGGGAGCAGGAGATAGCTGGGGCAGTTTGAACTTCTACTGGAAGTACGTCATGTTTGGCCTGATCTTACGGAACGTATTCGCCGATCATGAGCGGCAAGAGGACTATGTTCAACAGAGTCGCCTGGATTGGACAATTGTGCGGCCAGGAGCCTTTGTTGAGGGAGATCGCACGGGGCAATACCGACATGGCTTTTCAGGTTCCGATAAGACTACGCAACTCAAAATTTCTCGTGCAGATGTGGCTGACTTCATTTTGAAGCAGCTGGGCGACGATTCCTATCTTCACCAAGCGGCTAGTTTGTCGTACTAACCCTTTGTGAATCAACTGCAACCAACGAAAATCTGTAGGAGACATTATGGCTATTGTTCAAAATTTGCGCTTGCCTTTAATCCTTTTCGCAGCCATCGGCAGCGCATTGAGCGCAGGCATCTTCTTCGCCTTTTCGACATTTGTGATGCAAGCGCTGGCCCAGCAACCCTCATCTCCCGGCATCGCCACCATGCAATCTATCAATATTACGGTGATCAATCCGTGGTTCATGGCGGCATTTTTCGGCCCCGCTGCGGCTGGCCTACTCCTGGCGATTTCCGCCCTACGACAATGGGATCAACCAGGCGCCATTTACTGGATATTAGGCAGTTTACTTTACCTGATTGGGACGATCGGCGTAACGGTCTTAGGCAATATCCCCCTGAATGACGCCCTGGCAATTGTCAGTCCTGACAGTGCTGAAGGGACGACGCTATGGGTAAAGTACTTGACCGATTGGACGTTTTGGAACCATGTTCGGACCCTTGCCGGATTTTTAGCGGCGGTGTTATTCACCCTCTCGCTTTGCAGTCGACCTGGATTACCCACATAAGAAAAAAATGGGAGCGCGGCTTTGCGCTCCCATTTCTGCGATTTCACATCCCGTAGGTTCATATCAAAGAAATATTAGAGCCATGCAAAACTCCCCTTTTCAAACCGCTGTATTATGCATTTCTGGTTTAGTTGCGATCGCGATCTCAAGCATGATTCTGACATCGCCCGTCGACTTTTACGCCGCAAATCATATCGCCATCAATGGCGACATCAACTTACTCAGTGAGATACGAGCGCCTGCGACTGCTCTATTCGCCATTGGCATTCTGATGCTAACGGGCGCATTTATGTCGCAACTCACCTTCACTGCAACGATACTGTCAACTGTTGTGTATCTTTCCTATGGCCTATCTAGAGTCGCCAGCATGGTCATTGACGGAATACCCACTCATTCGTTGATCTGGGCGAGCGTTGTTGAGGTGATATTGGGGATGTGCGGTTTTATTTTGCTGATGGCGCTATCTAAGTCCCGGTCAAGAAGGTCGCCGGAAGGAGCTTCGAGTCCAATAAGGTTGGCATGCGGCAGGGTTGAGGAGTGATTTGCAACTCCTGGTCATGTAATCAACCTGGAGTCTAGATTGGGGTGTATGATGACGATTGCTTTCAATTTAGCTACTTATATCTGGTAATCTCAGCAGTCCAGATAAAATGAATGTGATCAGCTTGAAATGATTCAAACAACGGTATTTAGACAGAGTTCTCCTCAATTACTTTCTCTCTGTTCTGTGATTTTGAATCTTAGCGTCATAACAGCGGGGTGTAGCGATGACACTTCTAGCAATCATCCTTTTGATTCTAGCCCTCCTCCTTCTAGGGCTATATTTGGCGAGTCGTCAAGCTGTGCGGAACGCAGAGGCGACCTTTCCAGCCATAGGAGAATTCGTCACAGTGGAGGGAATCCGGTTGCATTATCTTTGTCGAGGGACAGGTCAATCTGTTGTTTTGTTGCACGGGAATGCAGGGTTTGTTCAAGATTATGCACTCAAGACCTTAGATCGACTCGCTCCTCAGTATCGCGCTTACGCCTTCGATCGTCCCGGTCATGCGTATAGCGACCGTTCCGCCAACGGAATAACGACTCCGATTGATCAGGCTCGCCTGTTGCACGGAGCCTTTCAACAGCTCGGGATTGAACAACCAATTATCGTAGGACATTCCTGGAGTGGGATTGTGGTGTTGGCCTACGCCCTGGAATACCCCGAAGACATCTCTGGTATCGTTCTGCTGGCTGCGGTTACGTTAATGCGAGGGGAGGGAGTGAACCCCATACTCGAACAAATTGCAGCCATTCCTATCCTGGGTGATATCTTTCGGTTAATCCTCCCCTTGGCGCTGGGCGGTAAACTGGTTGAACAAGTGTTAACTCGGGCATTCGCCCCAGACTCCGTCCCAGAGGAGTACTTGAGAACCGCGCAAGCCCTTTGGACACGCCCTAGTCAAACCGCTGCCGTGGCGGAAGACAATCAAACCATTACCCCAGCCATTGAGGCCCTTAGTCCCCGCTATGCGGACATCAGAATACCGACAGTGATTGTGACAGGGGATTCCGATCAAATCGTTGATGCAGAAGCGAATTCGATTGCGTTAAGCCAGGTCATCCCCGACGCCATTTTGATCCAACTATCTGACACCAGTCATTCGATTCCACAGACGCGCCCGGATGCCATCTTGAATGCCATTTCCCAGGTTTCAGAATTTACGGGGTTAAATGCGTAGTTGTGCAAAAAAGCCGACTGCCCAAAATTCGTTGTTGACTGGATAGACCGCCTGCAACTCCAGTCAGTGATTGGAACATAACGTGATCACGCGGAGAAGAGAGAAGTGGTGAAAAAACAGCAACATAAGCTGCAAGATGTGGAATACGACCTGATCGTAGTTGGTTCAGGCAACGGTGCTTGTGGCTTTTTAAGTCGTTATTTAGACTCCGAACCCAAGGAGCAAATCCTTGTCATCGAAGAAGGCCAGAACTTTTTCTTCAGTAGTGACATCGCCCACCAATACAATTGGCTAAAATCCTTTTCCGAGGGCAAAATCTTTAAACTGCATAATGCGCTAACCCCTGAAAACATCCCTATTATTTCAGGGCGAGCTTGCACCATGGGTGGCGGCGGCTCCATCAACTACACCATGATCCATGAGTCCTCCCAATGGCTGGCCGACCACATTGGCCAAAGCCCCGAGTACTGGGATGAACTCAAAGCAGGACTCAATCCTCGATTCGAACGGCCTGACCCTGCTGATGACCTTTCCCCCATAGCGAAATCCGTGCTCAAGGCGGCGGAAAATAAGGGGTTTAGGCTGGTAGCGGATGCGATCGCAAATATCCCCAACCAACCCGATCTCGATGCTGACCTACTGCACATCTTCCCGACGCTGTTCAATGAATTTGGTCAGCGAACCCATAGCGGCGTCTCAATTGTCGATTGGGCCTATCCCACTCTCACCCTCAAAACCCGCTGCCGCGTGGAGCAACTCAAGTTTACTGAAGTCGACAATCAAGATTGCCCCCTCCGTTGTGTCGCAGTGCATGTCAAGGATCTCGAAACCAATGAAGCCTATGACATTCCCCTCAAAGAAAACGGCAAGTTGGTTTTATGTGCGGGCGCGGCTACCCCCCGGCTGTTAATGCCCTATGGCGACAAATTGGGGAAAGGCTCTATTTCACAGCAAGTCAACGACCATATCCTGCTCCCACTGGGGTTGTATCTGCCGAAAAAAGGCATAAGAACAAGTCCCAAAGACAACTACGTTCCCATATTCGCCACCTCATTTTGGCGACCTGGTTCTGAAGGGCAAAAAGATAAAGAGCAAACACCCCAAGGCAGTGAAACGCTGATCACCTTTGATTTCTTTGCCGGAGAATTTGATCGGCTATTGTTTTTAGTCTCCCACTTATTTTTGGCCTTGCTCCTACCCAACTGGCTGAAGCGGTTCGTCATCAAATGGCCGTGGCTGTTCGTTGTGGTCAAGAATGTCGTCCGACTGTTGATTCAGCTTGTGAACTTCATCATTGGTATTTTCTGGGGCATTGGAAACTGGCTCAGGAGGGAACCTTGGCATGACGAATTAGAATTGATCACCGCCATTATCAAGTTCAAGCCTGCTGTTTCAGGACAGTACGAGGACAACCATAAACGAATCACCCTCAATTTTTTTGCTGAGGTTGAGGAAACGGGCTTCAACCAAGATAAAACGGTCGCCCAGCAGATGATTAAGAAACATATAGATTTCTTGAATGATTTGGGAGAGAAACCCCATGTATGGGTGCGTTTTTTGCTTCGATTACTCCTCCGACTTCCCTATGAGAAAGATCAAGTTGATGCCTATGTGAAGACATATAGCAAAAAGTTTTTGCTAACAGAGCAACATCTGGCTGGCGGCTGTCTCTATGGAGCAGCCCTGGATAAAGGGCTTTCCCATCCCCAAAATACGGGTAAAGTCTTTGGGGCCGCTAACGTGCATATCGCTGATCTTTCATCTGTCCCCTTACCTCGAGTAAGCCCACAGATGACGGCGTATCTGGTGGGCTTCCATGTGGCTCATCGCTTATGTGGAGACAAAATGAAACCTTGGAATAGAAAGGCGAGAATTTTCAAATCGATTTTCAGTTCAGTTTGTTAAGGATTTCTGGCGTGTTGTAGATTCCCTCTCCGCTTTAAGTTGGAGCCCCAGTTTAGATTTGCGATACTTGAAATAGGGACTGTTTTAAATTCAAGTTTTGCACATAGAAGTTTTGCATAGGGCAAAACCTGCTTTAGATGATCATGGGCATCTTACTGACTCTACTCCTGATCGGCGGGGTGTATTACTTTACCCTCTATCCCAATCAAAAGATTAAGCGAATCAAGCGCAATGTTGTTTTAGAAGTTGATGGGGCGGAGTCTCGCTATCCCGATCTCCCCTTGGGCAATTTAGGTATCTTTTGTGAAGTGAATGGGCAGCGTAGAATTCGAGTCGTCTTTCCAAAGCTGACTCCAGAAGGGGGCGTTCTCTATATTTATTCCTGGCATGATCTTCGCTGCATCCGCATACCAGGCTTAGAGAATACCCATCAAGGGAGGGTCAACCTCAAAACAGCTCAAGAGCTGACGTTTCTCATCAAACAGCATATTCAAATTGTCGAGCCAGAAATTTTGCATTTAAAGCAGCAGGAGCGCAAAATCAGCGAAATGCTTGATTTAGTAGCGACATCACAGTTTTATTCGGAGGAGCGGGGAACGTATAACAGCGCCCTACTGCAAATAAAGACCTTACTCAAGAAAGCGGAAGAACTACAGCAGTTATATATTCAATGCATTCGGGAAGTGTTAATTGGCAACCAGGTTCTGGGATATGCCCCAAAGCTGCTGTCAGTCGATGAATTCTCGATTGATAGCCAATATCAGAGAATTCAGGATGAGTACCAAATGATGAAAGATAAGGCCATGGCTTATGCTGAACTGTTACAAGAACCGCTATTTTTTCAAATAAAAGAATCATAGACTAGACAGTTGTGTGTCAAGTACTCTATATTCCAGTCAACATTAGTTTAGAACACTACCTATAAGGTCGATTATCTCTCTCCAACTGCAAGTTAAATTTCAGGGCGTGTAATTTAAGCCGGGAAAATCCAGTGAGGATGGAAGTCAGAAGTCAGTAGGGAACTGGATTCTGTCTCCTGACTCCTGTATTCTTCCCTATGGGAAAATTTCCCGCTTTAAGTTGAAAGCCGATTTCAGTAACCTCCAAAGGAACTCATGAATAAATTTATCGAAAATAATAAATTGTGGATTGAGTTAATTGCAGTCTTATCTATTGGTGTTTTGCCCGATTTATATAGAGCAACCATGATGGTTGCTTATCCAGAATTACTAAAAATAGACTATCCAGAAAACTACCAATCATTCTTTCTGATTTCACGATCCATTACGGTGATCATTCCAATCTTTTACATTATCTATCGAAATGAAGGATCGTTTAAACAATTTGGCTTGCCAAGGATCCGATTGGCTAAAGATTTTATTTGGGGTGTCGCCCTATTTATCATTTCATATATACTTTTATCCTTTTTCTCAGCCATTATTTACGCTTTCATGCCTAAAGTTGTACTCTCACTTGATACAGAGAGCCTAAATATGCTGTTTACAAAACCTAAAACTGCAATAGGTATGCTGATGCTTCTAATTGGGCTTTTGCTAAATAGCTTTGCAGAAGAATTTGTAATGAGAGGCTACTTTATTCAAAGATTTGAAAAACTATTGAATTCTTCCGCATATGCAGTCATCATAAGCTCATTTATTTTTGCTTTATACCACATCTATCAACCTATGATTGGTGTAGTCAGTATTTTTGTATTTGGCGTGATTTACAGTTGTGCTTATTGCAAACTCCGTAAAGTATGGCCCTTAGCAATCGCACACTCTATTCACAATTTACTAATATTTTCAACCTTATAAAGATAACAACAATTGATATTCAGGTAGGGTTCAAATGCCTCACTGAACAATCCGTAAAAACAGCAAAGGTTTAAATTCCTCATCCCATTTGTGCTGCTATTGATTGACTGCGCTTTTAAAGAGTGGACTTGCTTAACCCGCGCTGCAAAATCATGCAATGGTTAATCTTCCCGAGTTCTTCCCGATTGTCTGCACATAATTTCGATTAGCACATCCTGTGTCCTTTCGCTCATAGATGGAGGGCAGACGGTGAGCAGCCTTGCAGTCATTGATCAAGACTGCAAGGCTGCTTAACTGCTAACTACCCCGTCTCCCCTCCACTTCCATCGCCTTTCACCTCTGCCCTTATTTCCTATCACCCTCTTCTCCCCCCCTTCAGGAGGCGACGACTATGACCCTGCTTGAGACTCGCACAGAACCCATGACCATTAACATGGGGCCTCATCATCCCTCCGTGCATGGCTGCTTTCGACTATTGCTCACCTTAGATGGGGAAGACGTTATCGATTGCGAACCCGTCATTGGGTATTTGCACCGGGGTATGGAGAAAATCGCCGAAAACCGCACCCCCCTCATGTACATCCCCTACGTCAGTCGGTGGGATTACTACGGCGGCATGTTCAACGAGTCGATTACCGTCAACGCTGTGGAACAACTGGCTGATGTCGAGGTTCCCAAGCGGGCCAGCTACATCCGCGTCATCATGCTGGAGCTGACGCGGATCTGCAACCACTTGTTATGGCTGGGGCCTTCCTTTGTCTCCGATTTGGGGAATCAGGCATTGTTTTTCTATGCTATGCGCGATCGCGAACTGATTCTCGACCTCTGGGAAGCCGCCACCGGCATGCGTCTGATTAACAATAACTACTTTCGAATTGGCGGCGTCGCCGCTGATTTGCCCTACGGCTGGGTGGATAAGTGCCTGGACTTTTGCGATTACATGCCCGCGCGGTTGGCTGAATACCATCACTTGATGACCGACAATCCGATTTTTCGACATCGGCTGGAAGGCATCGGCGTCATCAGTCGAGAAGAGGCCATTAACTGGGGATTGTCAGGTCCTATGCTACGCGCTTCCGGTGTGAAATGGGACCTGCGCAAAGTCGACCACTATGAATGTTATGACGACTTTGATTGGGAGGTGCAGTGGGAAACTGCAGGCGACTGCTTCGCCCGGTACTTGGTGCGTATGAATGAGATGCAGGAGTCGCTTAAAATTGTGCGGCAAGCCTGCAACCAATTACCCGGCGGCCCCTATGAAAACCTGGAGGCGAAACGCAAGGCGGAGGGGCCAAAATCCCAGTGGAATGAATTTGACTATCAATTCATCGCCAAAAAAATTTCTCCCACCTTTAAAATTCCTAAAGGCGAACATTATGTGCGTATTGAAGCAGGCCGGGGCGAAATGGGTATTTTCATCATCGGTGATGACAGTTCATTTCCTTGGCGCTGGAAGATTCGCCCCGCCGACTTTAATAACTTGCAAATTTTGCCCCAATTGCTCAAAGGGGTGAAGCTAGCGGATGTTGTTGCGATTCTGGCCAGTGTGGATGTGGTAATGGGGTCAGTGGATCGCTAGCGGTGTGACAGAATATATTAGTGGCCGGGTTAGGATTCATTGCTAACGGTCTGCACCCGTATCCATCTGTTAGCGCTTAGTCTCCAAACGCGCCGGTATGCCTAGTCATCTCATTCAGCAAGTTCGTGTGCTCGATCCGATTTCCGCCGCCGATCACGTGGCGGATGTCTTAATTGTGGACGGTTGGATTCGCGCGATCGCGCCTCAAATAACCGATATTCCCAGCCAGACTGAAATTTTGCCGGGACAAGGCAAAATCCTGGGGCCTGGGCTAGTGGACCTTTACAGCCATTCTGGCGAACCTGGATTTGAATCGCGCGAAACCCTGACGTCTCTGACTCAAGCTGCGATCGCAGGCGGCTTTACCCGACTGGGCGTCTTGCCGAATACCGCTCCCCCCATTGATGACCCGGCCATCGTGGCTCAATTTACCCGCTACGGTCAATCTTCAACCGGCGCCCCTCACCTGACGCCTCAACTTTGCCCTTGGGGAGCCTTAACCCTGGGAACCCAGGGCGAACAATTGACAGAGCTGAATGACCTCGCCGCCGCCGGAGCTGTTGGCTTTACAGACGGCAAACCCTTGCAGAATCCTTTGCTGGTGCGACGGTTACTTGAATATCTACAGCCCTTGGCGAAACCCATAGCGCTCTGGCCCTGCGATCTTTCCCTGGCGGGAGACGGTGTCGCCAGAGAAGGGAATCACGCTCTCCAGCTTGGCCTTCCCAGTGCGCCAGCCATGGCGGAAACCTCCGCTCTAGCGTCTTTGCTGGAATGCATCGCCGAAATTAATACCCCCGTCCATATCATGCGGGTATCGACCGCCCGCAGCGTTGAATTAATTCAGCAGGCCAAAGCTAACGGGCTTCCCATCACCGCCAGTACAACCTGGATGCATCTCCTGTTTAGCACCGCCAATCTCCATGGATATGATCCCAATTTGCGGTTGGATCCGCCCCTAGGCGAACCGACCGATCAAAAAGCTTTGGTGGAAGCTTTAAAAACAGGTATTTTGGACGCGATCGCCCTCGATCACAGCCCCTACACTTACGAAGAAAAGACCGTCGCCTTCAGTCAAGCCCCACCTGGCGTCATTGGGCTCGAGTTAGCTTTGCCCATCCTCTGGCGGACCTTAGTCGATTTGTCAGACTGGCCGCCCTTGCAGCTCTGGCAATGCCTCAGCACCCAAGCCGCCCAATGCCTGGGTCAATCTCCCCCTAGCATTCAGGCGGACAACCGCGCCGAACTCATTCTGTTTGATCCCCAGGCTTCCTGGACCGTTGAGCCCAAAACCCTCAAATCCCTTGCTCGGAATACCCCTTGGTTAGGTAAACAGATTCAAGGTCAAGTGCTGAGGGTTTGGTGTTAAAGCCGCTAGTATGGGAACAAGGTGTTAGGGAACGGGTCTATCTTTACCGTATGATAAAGTACGAAGTTGATCAGCAAGCCTAGGTTTTAAACACAGTCTATGGATATCTTGACGCTCGGTTGGGTTTCTCTATTAGTGGTTTTCACCTTTTCCATTAGTCTGGTGGTTTGGGGTCGAAACGGTTTGTAAGCACTGGAAAGTACTTCCTTATGAGTGCAGTCTTTGAGGCGAAAGCTTACACTATATTGACATTTGCAGCGATTCTCTTGCTGCTTTTGGTAACTGGTAGTGTGTTCTATTTGACCGCTGTCGAATGGCGAGATCGCCGACGTCGCGATCAAGATCAGCCAAAGCGCCGCAGTCGATAGATTAGAAGGTAGGACGTAGGCAGCATAAAGTAGACGGGGTGTAGGGCGGCTTATCCGTATAAAGCGGTTCTCCTTTTTCCCTGTCTGCCGCCTACTGATTACCGAGTTTTTTTATTTTCCGAAAATCTTAGGTCTTGTATATTCAGGTCTTGATATCTAATTTCTATTAACTTTCGGAGACGACTCTGTTGTTTACGCCTTCGAAAAATTGAATTTTAATTGTTGAGTTCCTTAACCTTATTTGCCATCTGCCTTGAGGAAACATAAGCCGAACCAAGCTGTCATTACCGATGCTCGACAGCTTGCCTTTGTCGCACTGCGCTCGGTTTATCAAGGCGCTTTTACAGATGTTGTTCTAGATCGATTATTCAACCAGGCAGACCTCAATATCCAAGAGCGTCGGCTCGCCACTGAGTTGGTGTACGGCGGGGTGCGGAGACGACGGACTCTGGATGCTTTGATTGATCAACTGGGTAAAAAGCGGGCGCATCAGCAACCCTCCGATTTACGGATTATTCTGCATATCGGTCTCTATCAACTGCGATATTTGGATCAAATTCCGGCTTCCGCCGCTGTGGATACCTCGGTAAAACTGGCTAAGAAAAACGGTTTCTATCCATTGGCCGGGGTTGTCAACGGTCTATTGCGGCAATATAGTCGCCTGACGGAGCACTCAGAGCCTGATGCTGGCGGTATGGCTAATGATCTCCCCGCCAGCGGAGATCCTTTGATTTTGCCTACAGATCCGGTCGCTCGATTGGGAGTGCGCCACAGCTACCCAGACTGGATTGTCCAAATTTGGCAAGATGCTTTGGGGGCGGAGGAGACTGAACAGCTGTGTCAATGGTTTAATCAACCGCCCAAGATTGATTTACGGGTCAATGCGCTCCAATCCAGCTTGGATGAAGTCCAAGAGGCGTTTCAAGCCGCTGGGATCGCTGTGAGTCGTATGCCTAACTTACTCCAAGCCCTGCGTCTCGACCATCCAGTGGGGGCTATTCCAGCCTTGCCAGGGTATGAGCAGGGCTGGTGGAGTGTACAGGATAGCAGCGCCCAGTGGGTTGGGTATCTGATGGATCCCCAACCAGGCGAGACGATCATTGACGCCTGTGCGGCTCCTGGGGGTAAGACGACTCACCTGGCTGAATTGATGAGGGATCGTGGGACGATTTGGGCCTGCGATCGCACCCCATCCCGTCTCAAAAAATTAACCCAAAACGCCCGACGGCTTCAGCTGACATGTATTCAAACCTGCGTAGGCGACAGCCGCGAGCTATCTCAATTTGAGCAGCAAGCGGATCGCGTCCTCGTCGACGCCCCTTGCTCAGGCTTAGGCACCTTACACCGCCATGCCGACGCCCGCTGGCGGCAAACCCCTGAGACCGTCCGAGATCTGTCGCAACTACAAAAAGAATTGCTTCATCAAACCGCCGCTTGGGTCAAACCTGGCGGTTGTCTATTCTACGCCACTTGCACCCTCCATCCCGCCGAAAATGAAGCCGTTATTCAGGACTTCCTTACCCACCATCCCACCTGGCGTATTGACCCTCCGTCAGATGAATCGCCCATGACCAAATTTACCCATCCTGAAGGTTGGCTAAAAGTTTGGCCACACCGACACCAGATGGATGGATTTTTTATGGTTAGACTGCGGGCTCCCAATCGTTCAGACATTCCGGGTTAGTCCATAAATCCACTTAACCCAGGAAACTCTGGAGCAGAATTCAGTGTTTAGGAGATGGAAAACCTTGGGACTTGAGCTGCCTTCTCAAGAAATTGTATGCATCTCTTTCTGCTTGACTTCACCCGGTAAGCCAATCTCACTGCAAACCTCATAGAAGGTGGTAATGGGCGGTTTTTCAAACAAGTGAGAGATCTTTTTCAAGGCCGCTTCATAAATTTCATTATGGTGGGCGTCCATATCCTCAATATTTTCCCAGAGGATAATCGCAATCCCCCGATCAGTTCCAGGCTCCTGTAAAAGATAGGCCCCCTTGAAACTCTCAGAATACGTCGACACTGCCTTTTCATACAGTTGTCGAGCCTCAGCGAATGTCCCTGGCTTGAATTCTCCAATCGCAACGTAGGCGTACTTATGTCTTAAAAAATCTAAAAATTCTGTCATAGCTTCAGTTCTCCCACAACTCTAGTGCCCCTAGTTTCCCTCAAAGGGGTTCACAGTGGACAAAATATTGCATGTGGTTTTAGATTTCGAGCCTACACAAACAAGATTTGATAAGTTAAAAAAACTCTCAAAGAAACAAAACCCTCCAGCCTCCTCTCCTCCCCCGGGCGCCCGGGGGTGGGCGTCGGGGCGGGGGGGGGGCGGCGGGCGGGGGGGGCGGGGGGGGC
>JAAUYH010004309.1_pt1 | contig 12605 bp, 11 predicted proteins | sample 7278061 | NCBI WGS metagenome assembly JAAUYH01 (sample SAMN14350203, study PRJNA611818) | marine sediment metagenome | isolation source: surface marine sediment (0.6m) | place: French Polynesia: Moorea | collected 2018-08
ACCCTCTCGTCGAGATGATATAAGCAAGACAGCAAAGTAATGAACCAGGAGCCGAATCCAGGACTACAACAAACGCTATGAGGTGCTTCTTCAACGTTCTGTGCGCTATCAATGTGATGTGTATATCCTCTAGAAAGCGAGGAAACATCTATGCTACTCTATTAAAGCGGAATGGACCTAAAATGGTAGGATCGCCTTCAGTTCAGCGATACTGCGCCCAAACAGAAGAAGAAAAGGAATGAATGAGAAATGAGCTGAAAGCAATAAGGAAGAAAGTGAAAGAAAAAAATTCAGCGTTGGGAGAGATTCCGAAAAGTATGCTTGAAATGCGACGCCAGATAAAGGAGGTATTACTTCCTTACGCTCGCATTCTAGAAGCAGAGAGTTTTAATTCTGAAGCTACTATGATAGGGCCTTCAGAAACGGTTGCATTGCACTACAACCGATGCTGTCAACCGCCGGAATTGGACCATTCTATAACTGCAAATCACACGGCTTGCGTTTGCAAATATTAAGAACGCGCATAAAGAATTTTAATTCTATAATCTGACACGCCCTTGGGCAGACTGCTACGTTTGTGCAATAGATGCAGAGCAGACGAGAAATATGAGACGAGCGAAGTGCAATTGGAATTTGTAGCTTCTCTACAATTTTTGGTCATCCAAAACATCTTGTTTCAATACCGTGACTATTGTTGATAGACTTCTTGGCTAGATAGTGAGTTTTCTTCTTCATTTAAAACATCTACTGCACGTTGATTCATTGTGAACAGGTACGACTAATAAATCCCGAAATTCAGGCAATCAAGCATTATTATAAAAATTCTCATCTGTCATCGAATAGTGCTCCGTAATGGTTGAAATTTTATCCGGGGGTTGGAGCAGAATATCGATTCATTTAACCTGGCATTCAGAAAGTACAAAACTTAAGGTCTTGACCTTGAAACTTCTGAAACAGAATGTACACGTATTATTTAGTATCGGAACTTTACAATATGAAAATTTTAATCCGACAAGTCGTGTCCTTTAATAGACCGTAAGAGCAATAATTGGAAACAAAATGAAAACTAGGCAAGTATTTTTTAATAAAAAGAAATAGACTACATTTATTCCTAGAAATGGAAGCAGTTACATAAGAATACGCAACTGTTTCAGTAATTCATTCACGGTACAGCTGCAAATTCAGAAATACAGAAAAGAAATTCTTGATTTCTTATTTATTTCAGGAATACTGACTGTATCGAATGCAATACATTAATGGTCAAAATTGAATCAATTGACAGTTGTAAAACATTTCCATCTGTTAATTTTAGAGGTTTCTTCGAATCGCAAAGAATCATATATGTAGAGAATACTGTAATGTCCGAAAAGCTTGTAAAAGGGAAAGGGTGAGCTGGATGACATCAAGTCTCTTCACCTTCTTCTTCTTCTTATTTCGAAGAGATACAAATTCCTGTCACCTTTTTGCTAAAATATTCTAACTAGTCTTTATATGTTAGCAAGAATGTGAAAAGTAGCCTTACCTAGATTAAACTTACAAGCGACAAAACTCCGAAGAGATTAGAATATTTCAGGTTTCTCTGGTTCGAGATCTAGTAGAGCTTACTAAGTACAGTTCAAATATTCCGACGCAACTATCGGTCAATGCCAATGTAATGTAATTATTTGATTTCACAACCAAAAGAGATGGCCAAGAAGAATGATTCTTTCTGCTAATTATTTATATATTCAGTTCATTATTTAAGTAGAGCATGCTGTATACATAAACCGCTTCTGTTTCAGAACAAAATTATCTCAAATATCGCATGATAGTAACATGACAACACCAGTTCAAAGCCGAGTTTCAAGGCTATAAGCACGAGCATTTCAATTTATGCAAGGAAATTGCATCTATCATCTATATTTTTCCCATTTATCACTGCTCTAGCTTGCTTATTGCTGCAGAAGTAGTGTCATAAAAAAATTGAGAGAGAGTAGTTCACCGGAGGGATAAATCTCAGCCCTAGTGAATTGCATCGAAAATCAAATGAAACCGAAACAGAAAAGAAATGTAAAAGCAGCAATTCAAATTTTCTTGTCGACGAAAAATGAAACCAGAATATACAGAATACAGCCGCAAATGAATTTGTGTGGGATGTATAACGAATGAAATCAGAGAGAAGACGAGTATTCAATGTGAACATCCAATACAGCTCAAACAATAGGACACCTCAGCAAAAGTCATGGATTAGTCAGGAGTCAATTCACTGAATTCTACACCAGGTATAAACCAACAAACGACCACAGCGTGACCAAACTCTGTAACAGTACTGCATCTACAACACACATGTGTTTGCACGAGTTGCGCAAAGAAAGATTCGTTCACCGCAGATACGGGTGAACTGGTAATGTAGAAAGTCAGGATGTCGAAGTCAACGTCATTTCTCATCCGCTGATCTACCGATTCACATAAGTACTTACTGTTGACTGGGGTCGAATTTGCTATAAGTACGGTGCTCTCCCACAATAACTTGTCACTCCTATAATATAATCTGCACTCTCTACTTGCGCGAATACAGTACATCGCTGTCCCAGAATAGAATCGAGCTAAACCCCAATCATTAATTACCGGAAACATATTGGTCACTGCGAATTTCGGAGCAGGAGCCCAGAGAAACGGGAGCTGAGTTGCCAAAAATAGCTCTTGTTAGACGAGTCTTTGATCTATGAACAGCATGGCAACTATAGTTTAGTTCAGGAGCATGCATCTATTTGATTACGAACACTTTAGATGCGCTACACAAATTGACCAGCACATAGGAAGACGTCGCGTTCATAGGATTGAGTGGAACAGAACAAGATCCAAATCTTCTAGTTGAACTGCGCTAAGGAATGTGTGAGAAACTCTTCCCTACGTTTGGTTCAACTCGCTCTACGGTTGTGCTAGTGTTACATAGCTGCTTGTTCCGATCAGACTAAATCTATAGAAGAGGGTCGAATGAACACACTACAGAAAACTGTGGACGATTGTTCGTTATCAACATGACGAACAATGCTTAGGAGGTATATCCAACTGTAGTTTTGGAGAAGAAACAGAAAAGCGCAGAATTCACAATAAGAACTATTATGGTTCAAATCAACCAGATTCTTTGTTGTAAGTTGTACCGACGCAACTGGACATGATGCTCGCCATCTATGGGATAGAAAGAGTTCTACACAGTTTCAGGCAACTGGTATGATATGATTTGTCATAGAAAGTTAATGTTTGTAAAAGATAGCTTTTTCTTTATATGCTCTTAACAATACAGTATTGACTGCTTAACGAAGAAGTTTACGATTCCGCATGAGACCAGCGCGCTCACTAGATGATGTTTGGACAGAACAGTGGCCGCCTTACCTAGATTCAAAAATCAAGAGTCGTCCATGAATGCAGACGCTGATCTTACGTTGGCACAACACCTTTTCGGAAAGATGTAGAACAATGGGTACAGATTGATTTAGGGTTCAGACAGCCTGTTCATGTCGAAACAACTTCTAGAATGTGGGACACGTCAGAATGAAAGATTTTAGTGTCTGTCGAGCAATGTACCTCCTTCTCGAGAAGCATTCAATGATTTATTAAACCCGGAAGGAAAAGATGACTAGACGCATGAGCAAAGTAACGATATTCAAGTGAACTTCGTTGCAGGATGTTTTTAATTCAATAGAATAGAGGGTGCAATAGAGATCGCTTCATGAAATTCCCCTTCAAATTGCAGACTCCCTTGACCATTTCAGATGCGTCACACCAGCAAGACACAAGTTATTGTCGGGGAATAGTAAAGAGTGTTAGGAGTTGCAATGGTGCTGTCCGTTAGGAACAAATTTACTTTTTGGACAAACCGCTGACGTGTAGTACTCTATTGTAGCTCGATGGGAAACGAATGTGACAAGATTAGAAACTGTACACTTTCAGAATTAGGGTTTCGATATGACAGGGTAAACAATTCATATTCATTGCGGTGTTACAGGTTTTTCCGCCGTGAATACCAAGCGTCAGCAAATATTCTTCTCTCTGATGTCTTGGAATAAGTGGCTAGTGCACTTCCGGGGACCGTTTTCTACTGTCGCCATCTCGGCTGAAGAGAAAGGGGTGGAGAGAGGACGGCAACATTTCTATATTTGTGAAGGTGAGAAGGTACAAGACATATACATGGTTCGGTAAATTCTGAAAATTAGAATTACCGAACAGGCTGAGCGTTAGATAGTTAGAATTATGCCGGGCTGCACGGCCATTGACGTGGGATTCGTAGGATGAGTAGTAATGCTCTACTGGAGCGTATCATACTAAACACCCTGCTCGACAGCGGGGATTGAAGTAAGGGAACTCACGTGAGGATTCATACTGTACGCTACGTTCCACAAGATGTAGATAAGATTCGGACGATCAAAACATCGAATCAAGAGGACGCACTAGCCGAGAGTTTATGTCTGATTGCCCTACCGTAGGTCGGATGCAGTACAGTTTAGAGGGACAGAGAAAATGATGGTCGCCTTGCCATTCATGTTGGCAATGGTATAAAGCCCAGCATGATGCAGTCCTACACCCGCTCCACCTTTGGCTCATTCCTGGAATGACTTTCACCTGGTGCCGCTTCATCGTCGTGACGTCGAGTACCGTGCCGTATCGACACGGTAATACAGTGGTAAGATCCATGGCTCAACCTTGCAGATGCGCGTAATAACCGTCATTCTTTCTTCATTCCTATCAGATTCAAGTCGGTAAGCTGCAGCAAATCTCGAATTGTTGGAGCACCCCACAAACTGTTAAAGTCACAAACATAGTAAGAACAGAGGTAGTGCCAGTTCACGTTGAACACCCCTAAAAGTACCTTATGTTCCGAAAACGGAAGAGCTGCAATTTTAATTGATCATCTTGCCGTGCGCCTGCAGAATTCAACACAGCAGAGCCGCTTCGGGTAACCATGCTAAGCGTATATCCGATCCGAATAAGAAATGTAGACAAGAGCTTTGGGAAGTAGTTTCAAACAACAGCAAGTTCGCAAACATGGTAGCGATATGCGTAGTGATCGCATGGCTGCTATTCTCGTTTGGTCTTCATCGAGTCGGTGCATTTGTCAACGATGGGAAAGCATTCCCAATTGTTCGAGAGGGTGAATTATGTAATCAATGGACTCCATGCTTGTCACCTTTTGTGTGCGAGTTATCTTATGCTGCGTTTGGATCATTAGGAGTTGGTAGATGTCGATATCCGACCACCACTGACAGCAGTACTTGTAACGCTCAAGGTCAAGGATGTTCATCGCCCAGTGTTTGTGAGGCAGGATATTGCCGTGCACGATTGCCAGTTGGAAGCAAGTGCACTGTTGAGTCCGGTAAATCGAATTGTCTACCACCTTTAGAGTGCCGTGGGTCGGGAATGGCTCGTCGCTGCGAAATGCCGCTCAGCCTAGGTCACCGCTGCGATGGGGAGTTTCAATTCTGTGGGAACAACTTGCAATGTGTGAAATACGGCGACGTTTCCCGATGCGCTCAAGTCGTCAACATCGGTGGGACGTGCGGTGATGCAATGCAGGTTTGCAAAGGCACATCTCGCTGCGTTACTGAAGCCAATCAATCTAAGTGTCGTGCTACCTTAAACAAGGGACAAACCTGCAATCCACCTAACGCAATTTGCGATTCTGGTCTAGTTTGTGCCGCTGGGAAATGCAAGTCTCTAGTCAACATGTACGCAAGCTGTGCCGACAATTCTACATTGTGTGCAGATGGTCTGGAGTGTAAGGGGGTCGGCGGTGCTCGTCATTGCGTCCGCTCCACAACCACTTGTTCTACAAACAATAATCAGCCGCAATCTACGAAACAACCAACGGCAACTACAACTGCTGCACCAAGCCCTCCACCACTTCCTACCCGCGGTGAATTGTGTGGCTTTTCGTCATGCGCACCCGGTCACATCTGTCTCGGGAATGGACCTCTTGCACGTTGCTACTATGTTCAGCAGGCTTACGGCTTTTGTACTGGTGAACATGTTGTTTGTGAGGATGGTTGGGATTGCCGTGGTCCTCCTACAAGCAAGATTTGCGTTCAGTCTGTCGGTATGGGCAAAGGCTGCGACAATGCATACTTCTTCTGCGCACCAGAATTGGAGTGTATTCCATGGGGGCAACAAAATCGGTGTGCGAAGTTCGTGCCACCCAATAATGCCTGTGGGGATACCTTCGAACTCTGTGACTCGGGATACAAGTGCAAGGACTCCGGGAATGGAAAGAAGTGTCTAGTTGACAAACCCGCGATACCAGATAGTCAACTCCCAGGCGCGAATTCGAAATGCTTGGAACCACAGCGCTGGTGCAAATCGAAACATGTTTGTGTGGGCCCTGACCAAGAAACCAAATGTCTGGGTGCATTGAATGAGGGTCAGAGCTGTGAAGCGTCGAACCAGGTGTGCGTGAGTGGCACAGCATGTCGGGGAGAGAAGGGGTCTCGTCGTTGTCGACGCGCTATGATTCGTGGCAAGGGCTGTGACCAGCGTGAGTACGTTTGTGAAAAGAATCTCACTTGCATGTTGTGGGGCTCAGCTATGCGATGTGTTGCATTTCGTAATGCAGATCAAGATTGTTCTGGTTCGCACTCTCTTTGTGGCCCTGGCCTTTCCTGCACTCCTGACACCACCGGGGGCGGCAGGACGTGCAAGTAACTTAAGACAGCCTTGTCTTCACACGATCGATGACTACATCGTAATACACATAGTCGTTTTTCAGCTAAATTGTATGCTTCAGTAAATTGGATTTGAATTTAGACTACGATCGCTCGATTCTGTAACAGTAAGGAACACAGTACTGTACTGTACTGCAGAACTCAAATCTCATGTGCTTTGTTTCTAACTCCAGATTGTATTACTGTACATGTACAGTACTTACAATCACCCGACCGATTTCCTGCTGAATAGGACACGAGGGAAGCATTTTTGTGTGTGGGGTGTGACACGGAGCTATTCCTACTTGCGGCAGGGGCACATACGAATACTGTACAGGCTGACAACTCCTTTCTAGGTGATCTGCCGAGTCTCGTACTTCTCATAAGGTTTTGAACCCGAACCGACGTACTGTGGTGTTAGTGTACAGTATCATTAGGAGCAACGAATTTGTTGCTTCAAGGATATATAGAAGACACTTCCCGGGGACAGACAGACAATCGCAGCTTGCCAACAAGTTGTGTGCTCTCTTCCCCCTATACCCACTATCGAGTAATATGAGACACTCTACATGGCCTGCCGGACTGTTTGAATCCAAGTTTGCGAAAATCAATAATAGAGAGACCAGAGGCTACAGTCATCAGCACAATTAAAACAAAAAGCCGCTGATGACATGACAACAACATCGTGGCCACGCAATCACAGTAGGCTACGAATCTTTCGCAGCCCCACTGCTTCACAGCACAGACCCAGACGAGGCAGAAGTACTATGACTGGAAAGAAGAGAGAGAATGCGGCCGTGGAATATTACACAATTTTCAAGCGTGAAGATGGGTACTTATCAATCGTGACGTGTCTGTAGTCGGCAAACAACATCGAACGGGCAACGTTTTAGAATGTTGCCTGAAAGCCCCTCTCTGAAGAATAAAACTTGTACGTAATTAGAAAGCATATAGCCCCTTCGATACCCAAGAGTTCCCTCATCTCGAGCTCCGCCACGAAGAGCGACTCCAACTTTCGCTGTCACACGCGTTACGAAAAGAGCTTTGGTAAACGAGGCTCGTAGATATGGTGACAGGTACGATGCAGGGATCTTTGGCTATTGCCCATTTCTAATATGTAGCGCTGAAACGATCCGCGTAAATCGAAATTCGTCAACCAACAGTAATCGTCTTCCTGACGTCTGCCCCGTACCGACTCTCCACGAATATGCCATGATGCGAGTCAAAAGCCTCCGTTTCCCGACCACATCACAATCACGTTCAGACTCCAGTAAACCTAATGAGTCTTTTCCTTCTTCATGCAGGCATGATTTGACGCGATGCGCATGTACTGCACTGTACTACGTCCCGCCAAGTGCTGTGAACGGGCAGGTGAGGACATTTACGAATCATTGCTCACTTTAAATGAGAGCTCAATAGAAATTCTACGCATGCGTTTTAGTGTTTGCCGATAGATTTTTAGGCTGCCTCTAAAGTGTCCAACTTGACTAGATCTACGGTTTGATTCCAAAAGAAGCGGTCCTACCTTTCGCAAAAGTGTCAAATTTCATATTCAGCCTTTTGAACGGAGGGCTTAGGTGGAGGATAAAGTGCAGTAGGTTCCACAAATTACCAAGCTTCCACACTGTACGATCAGAAAAACAATACAACATCGCCGACTCCTTTGCCGTCGCACTCGTTTCAAGTCTCATACCCTGCAATCCAAAGTCACAGGGAAGCTTTCATTCTACAGTACAGCACTGTACAATGACAGGATCACATTTCGATCTCCTTCTCAAGCTTCGTGGTCAATCATGTCGATACCGTAGTATCACACCGATCGTTAACGAGAAACGCATAAATATAGCTACGTGTCTGTGAAGGTGTTTTAATTCACTGAATTGTCTCAGCAGATACTCCGCCCTTGTTGGTTGTTGGCATCGACAACGACGTGCAGAAAGTTGTAGGATGCTGTACTGTAGAATAAATGCAATCATACTCGTTTGTTGGATTGCCCAAAAAGTAGAGTTCCACTGTTCCATGCACGCCTCAGGCCTGACAGCATTGGAGCAACTCGATAAAGCCGGTGGTCCGGCGCACCCAATTTACAGAGTGTTGTTCGACAGTACCGTAGCCACCTCACTCTGCGCGGCGCTACGTACACGAATCCTCTCCACTCGAATCGGTGCAAATGATAGTGAAAGCACTCGCGTTTTCCGAAAAGAAGGTCGTCAAGCTAGAAAATTCTAAACGGCTACCAAGGAAAGTCATACGGGAAGGTTACAGTAGAGCTTACGGGAAAGTGGAAAACCTCAAATATCATAGCGTACAAATAGAACTTGTTAATTATTTCTCGACTTCTAATTCGTTGATTTTTATACGACGTGTCTCCAACACGCGAAAAATGAGCCACGATATTGGAAGAATACCGATCCATGCTATCTGCAGCTGCTTATTCGTTGTTGTACCCTGGTACGAATCCCTATCTTGCCGTGCCGCTTTCTTCCCCTTCCATGTCGTTCCGATGTTGGCATGCAGTGGCTACGGAGCGATCGTTCGGTTTTCGGTATGATATACGCCTTGCTCGTCTATTTAACCGAGCTTTTCGCTGCTGCTCTCAGTTCATCCACCAAACTTCGACCTCAAGTTTCAACATCATGGAAACCGAAAAAGTGCAAGATCGAATCTTCCAATGCCCCAAGTGTCGCATGGCTTTTCACCGCAAGTTCGAGTTGAAGAACCATAACCGTGTTCACACCGATGAGCGCCCCTACGTGTGTGAATTTGCTTGTGGTGCAAGCTTCCGATGGAGGTCGTGCTTGCATTACCACCGCAACAAGGAAGTGTGCACCAAGCGCACGACCACAACCCGAAAACAAGGAAAGAAGGAACGCTCCCAAGGTTCGAACAGACGACGACAAGCAACTCAGAGCACTACTGCTGCTGCTTCGACCTCTACACGAAGAAGCACGTCAAGAAGACAAACAAATCCCAACGGCGTGAGAGAAACCCCTATCGTTCGTCTCGGAAACGGTACCGATGGGATGCTGTTCAATATGGACGGCTTCCAGCCGTTCTCCGATCCTCTCTTCAGTCGATCACACGGGGCATGACACTATTCGCCAATAAGCCAGCCTGCTACCAGCACCAGGTATCGTCGGGCGGACAAGAAGTTGTGAGAGCGCGTAGGACTAATGTATTTTAACGGCCATGTTGTGTTTCAGTGCAGCTGGAACCTCAAGATTGGAAGTGGACGGAATTGTGAGATTTCGTGCTTTCTTCAAAAGAAAGGCTCCTGAAGTCGACTGCTTCCTCATCATCCTCCCTTTGCATCGTAAACTGTAAATCTCGTTGTTGTGTTTTGCATGGCTAGAAATACTGTAGCGATTCCCAGTATGTGCAGATGATCGAAACACCATACAGTAAGTTGCTAGTAGCAAAACTTGGATTTTAGGTAAAGTGTGTGGATCGGTCACATATTGCGCGAGATCTGAATCTTTCTATCGGTTGATGCATGCCGAGTAAGTTGCCTATCAAAGCTATGCAAGTTTCGAGCGGTTTTCTTCAGGTGTCTAGCAAGTAATGTGATTGCGTCTACTGCGACTCGCAATTCACAGTCGGAACCTATCGAGTTGTGTTCTCAGAGCACACAAACCCCACTCCTGTAACAGAATAGAAGACAAGAGTGTGCGCATCCATACGAGATGCGTCCTATTCAGCACAGATGCAAGTGTGAACTCGGCAGTTTTCTCCTTCAATTGTGTGTGCGAGTGCGTGCGTTTACTAACCCTGTGGTGTACTCGATTTTCTACATATTGAAAACCCCGATTTTGACCGTGCAAATATTGTGCAGAGTTTCCTCGGGAAACCTAGAAAACGGTTTCGGTGTAAAATCTCTGGATGTTCATAATTCAAGGATCCCGAGTACGGTATTGTATGGGACGAGTTCCTTATACAGCACCATATGGAAACAAACGAGGGTGAAATGCTCTCGTGCTACAGTACCGTACGACACTCTGCCGATGCGAACCGTCTACAGTACAGTACTTGTTCTGCGACTAAATTTAATTCCTACTCGGCCCCACCGTACTTGCTGGACCTGATGAATGGTACGAAATTCCTGTTTCCTTTCTATCGTGTGTGCTTAACTCGTCCAAATCGAACTTGAGCATTCATTTAGAAGTAGGAAGCTTACTCTACATTCCTGATTCGTTGGACTTGGGAGCTCTCGTAATCGAAATGTATCGTATATTGTATTTGCGTCTGCTCACACTATCGGTAACTCAGAGCTAAGGCACCTCACGTTCGTACGGATAACTATGAAGAGTTTTGTTTTACAAACCGATAGCGTGCGAGTTGTCGAGATTGTTAGAATGAGTTCGGTCACCCAGCATACGGTGTATACGGTTTCCGCATCCAAAAGTATGTGACGAGTGCCAAAACGATGACAAAGTGTATCGCACACGCGGTGACGACACCCGTCATGAACTTTCGCCGCTTCATTGGGCTTTCACGAAGCCCGGGATGAAGAAACATGCCAAACAGTGATAGCACACTCAAGAAAAGCGCTAACAACAGGCCGACGAAGAAATACCAAACAGACACATTCCGCTCATCGTCGTTGAGTGGGACTTCTTCCAGCCCCACCGCAACCGCCATGGTTCCGCGTCACTTCGATTCCACGTTGGGTCGCTCGGCGTTTGGTCCTAGATGTTGCTACTAGATGGGCACATAGCAAAGTTTTGACTCAGTTGCGAGTCGTCGAACCCTTAGACAACCAACTTGGCTTGATAATATTTCACTTTACATCATAGCTTTAACGCTTAGTTCGATAGCTGGCAACCGTAAGATTGTTACAGTACTACGACGTCTATCGATACGCACAAGATCAATGAAAGCAAGAAAACAGAATAGTGTCAAGGGAGTTGGGATTCAGATTCGATTGAATCCGGGGACCAGGAATGAGTCGAATGGCACGATACCCAACAGACTTCACCTATGACTTATCATGCGCTGAAATGTGATGGAGGGCGTGGACAAGGAGCCGTAAAGAAATTCAACCTGAAAAGCGACGGCATACTAGACAGGTATCCAAGCAAACTATGAAAGCGCTAGATGCTGAGGTGTCCGTAGGCGTCCATAAGTAGCACGACCGACGCCGCACTAATCAGGATGACCTGTACGATGCAAGCCGTTGCCACGCCGTACAAGAATCTGGCGCGACACTCGGGGTTAGAGCGTAGCTCGCGGTTCATTCGTAACGCCAGCAGCGAGAAGAGACTCATGAAAAGCGTCAGTACCACGCCGCTCCAAAAGAAACGACTTTCCTTCTTGTACGCATCCGACGGATCTCTGGTCGCGTGATACACCACCGTGCTTACGGCGGACCCCGAAGACGAGTTGGTTCTGTGTGCGTACGAGTAACGATACCCGGCTATCGGCGGCGGTATCGTGATCTGCTCTCCTGATGAGAACGTCGAAGTCGAATAGTTGTCTCTCGTTGTGTGTGTTTCGCCATGCGATGCCGAGCTTGCATTCAGGTCGATTGAGCAATATGCCGCGGAAGCACATAAAACCACCGGGCTCGACCGCCTTACGAAATGCTTCGTTTTCATGGGCAATGGAGTCACAGACATTGTCTGGATCGAGGGAGTCGTCACCAAACATGAAAGGGATGCACTTGACGAAGAACAAGACGTTGGAGGATATGACGATGGGAATAACGCACTCGACGAAGTTACCGTCAAATTGGTTTCGTTATCCTGGGTCACCCTCTCTTTCGTGAGGGGAAAAGGAGTGGTCAACTTATTTTCGGTTTGAGAAGCGACGTTATTTGCAGGTAAGGGTGACGTCGTCCCGGACGACGAACTTCCCAGGCCTACTTCGTTCGTCTTTTTCTCGTTCGGGGAGCCCATAGCATTCGACGAAGCTGATGAAATGCACGCCGACGAC
>JAAUYH010009417.1_pt1 | contig 12605 bp, 9 predicted proteins | sample 7278061 | NCBI WGS metagenome assembly JAAUYH01 (sample SAMN14350203, study PRJNA611818) | marine sediment metagenome | isolation source: surface marine sediment (0.6m) | place: French Polynesia: Moorea | collected 2018-08
TAATCGATTACGAATTATTTTTAATAAATAAAAGTTACTCGTACTCTGTGCCGTTTCTCCGTACGCGCCGACTTAAGAATTTATTCTATTCAGAAAAAACCGAAATAGTTTCCTCATTAAAGTGCCATACTCCTTATATTTTTCGATAATAGATTATTACCATGGTCCGATTGACAACTCTAATTTAATTAATAGTAATTTAGCACGGCACCCAACTGGTGACGTCATTTAAGTATCTATTTATATTGGTCTTTTCCTAAACCTACACGAAGCGTGCGCAATTAAAGATAGTAGGGGATTATTAGATGTGAATATTGCATCAAGAATTATTAAAGGCTGAATAATTACTAAAACTATGTGTCGACCACTCTTTTGGATGAGGCCATCACATCCGACGGATCCATCTTCCCTTTACGAACCGTTCCTCCTTTTCCTAAGTATCATAAGAGCCTTGCTGCGCGACTGTTGCTCGCGTGATACGCGCTTAGTGTTGTGCGCTTTGTTTCTGTTGAGTGTGCGCTCCTGTGATCTGTTGGGGCAGGTGTAAGACGCTAAGCGCTGTCTTGTTTAACCGAATGTGATCGCCACGTATGTATCGAGGAATCTCTTTGCCTGATTTTTTGTTGGCTTCCAGAGACCAGAAGCAAGAAATTGATTTGTGTTGACGTGTGAATATCGTGATGTCATTCTAAATTAGCCGTAGGGCTTTCCATCTAACCTGAAGAGCAGTAAGTAGATATATGGAAGACTAATACGTTATGACCGAGTAGTATAAGAGACATTCAATAAATGAGCTAGAAGGCGGCTTGCCAACTACCCAACGTAGTCTCACAAACTATTTCAGGAGCTTGTAGAGTCACGGCAGATGTGAGATTTTCTTTTTTGGTATAACTTCTCGGGGCCTGTGCCGTCTCGTCTAGTTCACGCTTCCCGCTCGCGATCACAGCGGAGTCCTTTGCTTCCCCTTTCCGCATGCTGATGGCTCGCATGCTCGCGCATTAGTTACTGTATCTGTTAAATGTCCCTGCGCGCTTGCCTTCGATTTCCAACTACGTGCTCGTAGTCTGTGTTTGCGTCTTAGTTCGTACCTACAATTGTCGTCTATTTCTATCAAAAAGATATATTCCCGTCCTCTGCTCTCTAAATTTTACTTTACGTAGCGAATTTGCCAGGTACTAGTCCAAAATCTTTCTGTTCCTTCCTCTTTCAGCTTGTCGGGTCATTCGTACGAGTCAAGCACTCGGAAAGGAAGAAACGAGCATTGCGTTCGACAGAAGTAGATTTCTCGACGAATTAACTCGATTTATGGTACTTTTGTGCTAGAGATCAGCCTGACAGCTTAATTGTCGGATAGCCCTCCGTCGAGTTCTTTTCAGGTACTTGAGTGACCTAGAGAACAGATTATTCACTATCTGGTGTAAAATTTACAAATTTATACGGAATTCGGGTTCAATGTAGCCAGAATCAAACTTAGCTAACTAGTCCTATTTTCTATGTAACTGATCAGGCAGGATGATTCAACCCTGGTACAACTAACGCTCCAGCAAGCCCTCAATGCTAGATTGTAATTCACGGAAGGCAGGGTCTAGTCGATTGCTGTGCTGCCACGTTACGCGCTGCAGGTAAATGGTGATTTGGAAGTTCGGCAACCGATTAATAGGCCTGTTATACCTTTCGTATTACACGACCAGACTGCAATAGCTAGAATGAGGCATAGCGAAAGGGGCGCAATTTCTGGCAAACTTGTTTTCAAGGATGCAGCTTGTAATATTCCTACTACACTTCTCAGCAACTCCGTGGAAAGCAGTTCACATTGTACAAAACACGCCAAGAAACGTACTCAAAACCGAAACAAAACGGTTGACCACCTTCGAAACGTAAGAATGGAGATTAAAATTCAATGCTTACTGTCAGTGGGCGGCGCACAAAAGGACGAAGGAGGACAAGTATGATCCGTCTGGCTCTGAATAATGCACTACATAAACTGCCTGCATACCTTTGAAACTGCTATTTGAGTTCTCATATGTTTGGAGTGTTGTTCCATTAGTTGGCTTAGGTACTATTTGGAAATTACTCTTGTTATCCAATGTATGTCATAGACCAGCACAATACTTGCTACCATATGTGAACTTCATGTTACTCTGCAAGTTGAAGAATCTGATTTTAGCAGTAGAATTTGACGTTCTATCCGTGCACGCAAAGATAAATTTAGAAATTAACTTGGGAATGCTCTCGTTCACCTTGGGAGGAGCTAATTAATGGGGTTGCTGTTTCAACTGCTGCATTACAAATTATGAAATAAGAAGAAAAACTAATGTATGCCATAATATGGGACATCATTCCTACCTAAGGCAATGCGAAAGACATGTTCTACCATGTTTTTGTAAGTGTGAAGCCCGAGAGCAGCGACCATCAGGGATTCGAGAAGCTTTATGGGGTGTGCAGTTCTATACATTTTACACTCATGAGGAATTGTGGATTTATTGGTGCAGCAAATAAATCTGTATAGGAACAAGAAAATTTTAGGAAGCCTAATTCTGATTAAGCAGCTTGGTTTTAATGACCGGTGATATAACTTTGATCTGGTCAAGTCCGATCCATCAAGCGGCAGAAGCTCATCGATCGCTTGTTCGGTAAGCCTTCACCTTAGTACAATTATCTGTAACATTTGATGTTCTGAAGTTTTATTCCTCGGAGACAGCAATACTGCAATATTTTCAGGAAACGTGAATGCAAATCATCAAAAAATTGGATATTGCACTACAAACAATAATATGGAGCAACATGATTGAATTAGACTCAGGCCACCGTCAATTTTTCGCCGAACCCTCGGGCGGGTACGATTGTTTCTAAGAGATTCTCCAAGGAATGTTCGACCACCTGAGGGTACAATGGTACCCACCATCGAATGTGTATATTAGGGTCTCAACGAAGTCACTGAAATTTGTATCAGAAACATGCTGCTGATCAACCTTCATGGTTCAAATTTTAATATATTGCTATCATAAGAATTTTAGCTGCTTCAGTTTTTGTCGTAAAAGCTAACGAAGAATTCAAGGCAACCTAGATTATTTGAGCTGTAGTGAATGCAAAAAATAGTACTTCACTTTCAATATGATTGATTCATAAAACGATACAACATTCAGCATATGTGAGGGTGCAATACAGACAAAAGTATCCAACTAATCAGTAGCTAAGTATAACCGTGAATTCAAAGCTTTGAGACTTTGAAATCATTTATATATATTGAAAACTTAGGATTTCGCATAAATCTTGCTAGATTCATCAGATACCGTAATAAATTGAGATTACGAACATAAACCAGAGCACCGATACATATTTTCAGCGTGATAGTGCTCGTTGATTATAATAATCAGAATTTCTGGAACTATTACTGAAGTTGACATATTGAGTTTGCAAATAATATGATGAACCAAAATTGTATAATTAATAAAAACGAGGCTTACAGTCCTGCATTTCAGTATCGTTATCTGATAATGGGAATTACACATCGCTTTTTCCAAATAATTAGAAGTTAAGTTTTGAATGCCATGAACTTGAGATTTTGCAAAGTAATCTAGATTCAGATTGAACAGTTTAAAATTTTACATTCCAAAAAGCTAGAAAAGTCATTTAGCATTTTATATCTAAATGGAACTCACAAACATCCATACCTGGGGAGCAGAAATGTTCATTCACAGAGTGCGAGTCAGTAAATTCAATTCGTTTTGTTCAGAGTCGCAGTACTAGACACTTGACCACATTCACAAATAGTTACTGAGATTACCCTGAAACCTCTATACCTGCAAGTTTGGCCGAAACAATTTTGAAATGAGCCTGCTCTCGTTCTAACAACTCGATAAACTCAAAATCCGGCTACCTGTTTGTTTTTGCCTTTACTTGAACTCCACCAAGACTATTCCAATCGTTTAACTGAAAATACAACTACCAGCTATAAGTACTAGGACCGAAAATTAAACTGCATGAGTCTTGTGCATGACAAATATGACTAGAAAGCATTCGCTATTTACTGATATTCTTGATAATCCTTTCGATTTCATTTGGTAGTGGCTCAACTTTCTCACCAGCTATGATAGCACCGATTTTTCAAACCAGATATCTTGGTCCAAACGTTCGTAGCTCATCTGTAATATTTGAAGCATCAGTAAAAGGTTCCGTAGAAGGATAAGAGGCTGTGACAATCTACTATTGATAATTCAGCTGGTATTTGAGTTCATAAAGACTCTTGGTAGACATTTTGTTAAGGTAATCGTTAAGGGTATCTTGCTATAGCTGCAACGATGGGAATGGAACCTTCAGGAGAAAACCTTACAAGAAATTAATATCTTCGCCATTCTACCATACGGAGCGAATCCTGTGGTCTAGAACTTAGCATAAATTTTGTCGTGGTACGGTATTTTTTGGACTTCCGAGCACAAAAGAAGGGAAGGGTAGGTGAGGAAACGGTGGCAAAAGTTCACCTCAAGTAAAATTTCAATCTTTTGTTTGTAGGAACTCATTTTTCGCTTTGGGTCAAAGACTGAGACTACACATTTCGAACAAAATAATGGACTCCTGGGTAGTCTATCAAGAAATATCTTATGTATTGTATAATTTCACGATCAGCAATATTCAGACTACTCAGTTGTAGATGCTTATGACATTTGCCACCTGAATGGCAGCGCACAAGCGTCTTTATTCGCATGAGCTATCGGGACGAGTATTTAAATTTAAGCAGATAAGTTATCATACTTTGAAAACGCAGGAGCTATTGCAGATGCTGTTCAACCCAATAGAAAGAAGGAAAAAGTATAAAAGAACATAGAACAGACAAAGTGATCTAAGTCTATGGTATTCCTCTGCTACAAGAGTTTGTATAGAAAAGGGAGAATCAGACCTTACCTGCTCTTGAAATTCGAGGCGGGTTCGTAAAATCACGTGTACCGTTTCTCATGCTTTCGTTTTCTTGCTAGCCATAAGTTGTACTTTCGGGTCATTGATTGCACGATTTATAATATTTGGCATCAAAAAATTGTCAGGGTATGCGAAAGTGAATAGAACCTTGAATCTACTTTTACTTTCACAAAAGCCAAGTGTAACATGTATCAAATTCTTTAATACGTCAAAAACCAGGAATCTGATTTGAAGTGTATGGAAGAAATGTAGAACTCTACAAAACCTTTATCTGATTCTACTGTTGTAGGTCTCTCTCTCTCTCTCTCTCTACCGCGATGATTGATCACTTAAACTCTATTTGAACCATCCCGTAACTATTCGTAGTGAAAATATAATCCATGCTAGGTTCTTCCCCCCCCCCTAAATCTTGCTGCTAACACTTGCTCGAGACTGAAGTTGCATATCTCTCAGATCTATTCAGATTTTTCCTACTAAATAATCGATGCAATCTGAGATCCGATTTTTTTTGAAGTCATTATGATGGCTGGATGAAAATAATTCTGATCAATAAATCCAACGTATCTTATATAAGAAAAAAGAATATAGGCTTAGGTATGTTAAATCGATGCTATAATTTTTCTTGGCAAAACATAGTTTGCAATTTTCTGTCCAGATTCAACTGCTGCTAATTCATCGGTAAGCAGCTATAAAGTGAATGAATACATCCATTGTAGAATCGTAGGCTCCTAGCCAGATTTAAGAGTAAGACTAAAATTGAACCTGACTGCTAAGAGTAGATATCGTACGTTGGATAATGTTGCTGAGTCTTTAAGTGCTATTAAAAAAGTTTTAGTGAATTGGGTTTTGTCAGACATGCAATAACAAAGGAATACTCTATTGGATTCTGGTAGAGTAATAGAATTCTATTGTTTTTGCACATAAGAATTCATAAAACCCTTGCGTCCATATTGGGAGAAGGTACATGTTGTAATGGGTCGGACTCAGTTCTTTTAGCATTTAGGGCACAATAAAGTGAATTAAAACGACAAGCATTCATGTATGTGCAACTTCAGGAACGATACTCTATTTCTACTGTTTCTAAAATGAGTTCTCCGATCATTTAGGCTCATATCATAGCAGTGAATGGTTGTATGTCGATATGCATACAAATTTTCGTCAGCAATACAGCAGAAATTTACAATTATTTTCGCATACTCAAGAGCTGCATGTGATCAGCATTAATGGCCCTAACTTGTATTCGTCTTCGCCCATTTCAAGGCTAAATGCGGATAAGGAAAATTTTTCTAATATTTAAATCACACTACCTCCGATGCAATGAGAATCACAAATGTAACCTATGAAGACGAACATTCCTATAAACCTTAAACATTTTTAATTGGTCGATCAAATCTTCCTCTAATAAAATTCATGTGCGCGCTAGTGGTTCAGTTCTAAATAAGAGGCAACTCACGCTCTACAATGAACCATTACTTCGTCTTTTTTGAAGAGTTTTCAGAGGATAGTTAATTCTTCTGAAACTCAGATAATCTATCGTTCGAAGGATGCCTTTTGCGAAGCAATAAAATTTGAATACTAGAGCATCATGCTTCTAGTGAAATTGAAATTTTTCTAGTTCATCTTCATGCTTTCTAGCCTCTTTCTGCATAATTCTGTAAATACGTAAGAATTTTCTCATCTTTTCTTAGAGCTAAGCTTACAGTTCAGGTCTATGGGGAACTTCACAGTTGCTTGAAGAAGCTATGTTGTAGATTGATTTATACAACGTTCTACAGTCTAAATCTTAAATTCTTTCGGTAAAATAATACTCCTGTTCGCGTGGTATATCATAAGAAATAGTCGACAACAAGTAACTGACCCTTAAAGTTTTACGATAAGTCAAAACCTATTACAGTACTGAAAGATTCAACTACAGCTAGCCAATTGATGGCGCTGAATTCAAAAAAATCAACGAACAAAAGTCTAAATATTGCAGTTTAACATTTTAGCTCGGCTAACTAATGCCTCTGGAACAACTGCTAAAACAGTTCTTCGCTGAATATTCTACGTAGAACAAGATCTTGTTATTGAAGTATGTCATAAGAATCTTTTTAACAAACTATCTTTGTTTTGCTTCAGCACTTGTTCCAAGGTGTTCATGAGTCGTACCCTAATTTTGAATTATTGAGTAATAAAATTGTGCAATATGTTTCCTATTAACTTGGAAACCCTAAATCTCTGAGTTAAGCTCAAATCAGACAATTCGCGAGATGAATTTTTGAAGTACAGTACGGTACAGTACACGATAGTACCGTATCCTTTACTGAAACTGCTAAAGCCTACAGTACGATAAGTACATCTGAGACAGAAACAAAGGGATGAAGGCAGGCTGAAGAACGAACGTTTGCCGGAGAATAAAGGCATGTTCTTGTGCTGTCTTATATATTCCTTTGCAACATATATTGAGTCTCAGTCTGTGAAGAGGGGTTCGTCAGGAGTAGAGCATGGAGATTACCTTCCTTTCTTCTTCTTCTTCTTCGAACTTGCCGAAGTAGGCGCCACGCACGGACCTAACGACAAAGGGGGAGGGATATTGGTAGCTTTAGCGAGTTTGACCCGAGGTGCTTGAGGTGTTTTGTGCTTTTCCGCGTTAGATGGGGGCATGATGCCTCGGGAACGCCGGCGTGGTGAGATACGTTCTGGGTGGCATTTTTTGTGGTTGTAAAAGTTCTTTGAAGTCAGAGAGGTACGCCGCACATGAGTGAAGAGTCGTATTTAGCGTTTCCCAATCACGAAAGGAGCCGTTTCGGTCCGGAAGCGGCGCATTTGTCTTCATTTCTTGCTACAATTGGCAGAAACGGTACACTTACAGGGTTGGCTTTCGAAGACAAAGCAGTTCCACTCAGTTTCCGAAAGTCGCTTCGGGTTGATTGATCTGCTTTCAAGCACGACAATCGTCGGGAGAAAGAACAAACATCTTCCTCTAGTCACTAAAAGAATGTATCTGGAATGATGTTATCACATTTCAACCTTTTCTATGCAAGAGCCTTTGCCGAAAGAGGGGCGGAACTTCCTAGCACTATAGTTACTTGTTCTTGTGATGGCTAGTTGAGGATTCCAGGAATGCTGGCCTATGACGATTGCGCTGAGAAACATGAGCACTATACCTCGAAGTACGCGATCTCACAGTTGATATGTAAGAAGTGTGGACGTCGGAAAACACCTTTAGGACCACAGCACAGTTTGAGATTCGAAAGACGTAGAAAAATGGGTGACCTCAAGGATGTGATCTCACGATGTCAGATTCTGTCTACCGGTACAGAGTGTCGGCGACCGGCAACAATTCTCAGTTTATACAGTAGTATATTTACAGTATCGCATTGCAAACCCTCGAATTCGAAGTCAACAAGGTTATCTCGTTGAAGCCTTCGTACTGTCACAGATCGCGATACCTGAAGGACTGGTGCAATAAACTGCACCGTTGCCGTCAGTGAATTCGAAGGCTTTCCAGTCTACCCGCTTTCATTGGCCCCATGTTGGCAGCTATTTCATTCACATGACCCCAGTTTTCTGATGATTCCGAGTGTGGAGATAAGAAGAAATTCTCTATGCAATCTTCGATTGCGATTCTGGGTTATTAGCTCCTGCAATCTCGGAATGTGATTGCGAAATGCGTATTCAATTGCATTCTTGATCAATCCTTCATGTACCACCTCGCCTATTTCAGTCATTCGTACTTAACGAGCATACGATGACATGTGCTCTGATTTCTTCAAGCGTGCAAAAAACAGGTGTCAAAGTATTGTGTGTACAAAAATTATATCGTTTCCTTAGAAATAGAGGGAACAGCTGGTATTTTATAGCAATCCGATGGCTGCCAAACCCGGCGGTACAATCTCGGGTTGTGAATGCAAGATTGCAATCCGATTGTTCACACCTCCAAATTCTACATCATCGAACACTTGCTTGAGGAAATGTACAGCATAGGTATCACTGAGCAAACTGAACCACTACTGCGTGTTTTGGAACAAGTATATTTCGAAGTAGATGCACTACCATCTATACTCCTGACCAGCGGGTCGAAATGAACTTCAATTCAAAGATTTTCGACGAAAATGAGTTCTGCTACGAAAATCCCTATAACTACTACAAGCGTAGTCCAGTACGTCATGACTAACTTGATTGGTGTGATTTTCTGTGTCAAAATCTTTATATGAAACTATTCTGCAGTCCGTTCGAATTCCATGTAAAAACTGTCGTTCGTAATTGCTGGGTCAATATTCTTACGGCGATGAATAAAGGCATAATCCGCGATCAAGAAAAGTCGTTTGCACGTATTAGATGTAGTGTGAATAAAACTGAGATCCGTGTAATTAGATCGAGCCTTTCTTAATTCTCTCTTCTTCACAGCTCTCTCACCCAAAGATGAAGTTGCATCTGATTAATTTGGAATATTGAAATCAGTATCATCTGCAATGGTCAAACAATCCACTGATTCTGTTTCAATAGCGTTCGTTCGATCAGCTTCATTGTTGAGAAAATTGCTCATAGCGTTTTCAAAATTGGGATGACCACTAATTTTCGCATCAATTTGCGGATATTCGTCTGTAATAGTTTCAAACATACATCAGGCGTCCACAATATTAATACTTCCTTCTGAAACCCCAGTGTAATTGAATTGTGCTTTCCGATATTCTCGTTCAATTTCTCAATCTTACAAAATTGTGTCACACTAGGAATCATTTTTCGATTTATTCATCTTTAATTTTCGGTAGACATTTTTGATTCTCGAGACAGCGTTTTAACATGCTTTCTGTAGACGACCAACGTGTCACGTTGTAAGGCGTAGAACATAGTGGAGTATGCATTCGAAATTTTGCAGCTCGGATTGGATCCGAAGGACGTTGTATGAGCTTTTCATACATTATTGATCATTTACAAATCATTGAAAATCATGTCTTGCAGAGCTAGATAAATTATATGACTGAAGTACTCTACGGAATTCTTCGTCAATAGTTTTCCTAGTTTCTTGTTGGCATTGTAGTTACACTATTTAACAGCAAGAGCATTCGAAGTTACATTTTGAATATGGAAAGTACATAGCGAATAAAATCGAAAATATTTCAAACACTTAAAATTTTTCTGACTATAGCGGAAAAATAGCGAATTTTGCTGTATATATTCGCAGCATCATCCGAAAAGCATGCAAATAGTGCATTTAAATGCGTTGAGCGGACGCTTCAACCATCCAACACCATCGCATTTTTTAGGTATAATGCTTGATGTTCAGCTTTGAACAGTTTCTATCTATTGCCCTAGGTACTTCTCGAGTGTTTCAAGTGATGTGACTTCATACTTGACATATAATCAAGAAATTCTACTTTCAATAATCAAAAGTCTTGCAACCCAAGCATTACTAGTTCCAATAAACCACGGAAGTGCCATGTTTCTTCTTGAAGAAATAGGTAGGCACCGGTAGAAGTGGAAGCTACCGAAGCCGAATGAATTTCATTGTCTTTTAATAGCTCTTCAAGGTCTGACGAATAATCACGCCGTACATGATCAACCAAATTCTCATATGGTTGGACATTCACTTTTCTCTTACACCCACATCTACGAACCGAAATGTCCGATTCTGGGCTCAATACAGTGTAAAACTCATCTCACATACGCTTACTAATCCCTTTCTTCATTGTAAAACGAGTGGCAGGCCACAAAAATCTACATAACAGGAGTATGAATACATAGAGTGATTCTATCGCAGAAATGAATGAATTGATTCAACGTTGGTTTGTGAATATGAATGCATCCTGAATCGAATTGGATAATTATTGAGTCTTTCAGCACATGAGATTGATTAGTAAATTTGATTCCGAAAAGATTCAAACAGAATCAATTTTTTGGAGGCTCTGCCTGAAACGCTGACAGTACTACGTTAGACCAGTATACCACGTGTCACTACTGCCGCCCCCCATCTCTGTACATTTTATTGTGGTGTACGGTTCTGCTCTGGCCAGAAAAGAAGTACCAGAGCAGAGAGGCGCCACAAGATCCCCTGTTCCGGCATTTTCCAGAGATGTCTCTATTGGGTTTATATCGTGCACCTGCTACCGCCATCATGCCGACGGCTATTGCATGGCACGTGTGGTGCCCGAGTACGAGTGGCAACCCAGTGGGCTAGTGCGCTGCGATCCTCCCGGGAACCGTGCCTGTCTACGCTGCAACCGCACCCCCCCCCCCCCCATGGGTTTTTATGATAGGTTGGCACACTTCCCGTAATGGGTGGTGCTTTTCGATGCCCTGATTGGCCCAACCCCCTTTCCGTACTGTATTATTTTAGTATTTTTCTTTTTAGGTAGACCGTAGTCTAACCGGGTGCTATATATAGCTCAGGGGGGATCGTCAGGTAAAGCAAGGAGTTTTCCGGCCCCGAACTTATCTCCCGAACGGGTTGCTTTTGTTCACAGATACTTACGGCGGTAACCTCGGCTACTCTCCATGTTGGGCGCACGATACCACCAGGAGCACAGTGGTGCACACCCCTCTTGGGTATTCTTTCGGCGACGTCAGCTGATCCTCCTATCCTACTTGCTCCCTTCACGGGTGATATCCCCATCCCAGGGCGGGCGGTCGTGTAGGTTCTGGTGTGGTTTACGGTCCCACGCTCCCCTCTTGGGTGATCCTTACCCTCTTGGGTGACTTCCCTTCTGGGCATAGCACACGTAGGTGCGTTTCTCCTCTTGAGTGGCACTAAAGGACGCGTTCGATCCTCTGCACGGTTCGGCGCCGCTGCATGCGGAGCTCGTGGGTAAACTGACTATTACTTTATCGCACTATTCTTTCCATCACGATAGACGCAGAACTCCTCAATTATATAAGACAATTTTCTAACATATATCTAATTTGTCAAACAGTTTAAATTTAGTACTTACTCTGGCATTAAGTAAAAACATCGCCCCCAATTTTCCCTCTGTACCGAAATATAACTGTTTGCAAATCAGAAATATTGTCTAACTCTACGCAAACTAGTTCTCAATCTCATGTCCCACTCCAGTGGTATCTTTTGCATTCATTTCTCACTTGAACGAGATATACGACCGAAATCAAAGTATTTAGTTCATGTTCCTTGAGCTGAAATTTCTTCTTCTAAAATTACCAGCTCCGCCGATCATAGAGGTCAATAAAACTCAATTATCAGTGTTGAATGCTTGATCAATGCTCATCGAGGCTTACCAATGGCTCACTCGATTTATGAGAATCATTTCTTTTTCGATAACATCAGAATGATTGTCAACAGTTTCGATCAGCGTTCAAAAATAACGAAGCATAATATTTAGGGCCACCAAATGGATAAACCGATTATGTTATTGAGACAACCAAAATGACTCGCCTTTTTATTTCTTATACTACAATTCGTAAATGAAAATCAAGAATTAGTGACACTTACTGCTTATCAAAGAAGGTTCACCCACCTTGCCTTGCATAGCCGGTTTAATTATTTCAAGCGAACATTTTATGAAAATTCTTGGTTTCAATATCTCTGAAACAAAGTGCAGCGCTAATTACGAATTCTGGACTCACTACTGCACGATCATGAAAACGGTCCAATTGCTCCTAAATAAACTACAGGGTGTTTCAAAAAACTTAACAGAATCAATTTCACATTGCCTTTCGTAACTTTGTCCTTCCTAGTAAAGTATTGATTCATAGAA
>JAAUYH010249224.1_pt1 | contig 12603 bp, 14 predicted proteins | sample 7278061 | NCBI WGS metagenome assembly JAAUYH01 (sample SAMN14350203, study PRJNA611818) | marine sediment metagenome | isolation source: surface marine sediment (0.6m) | place: French Polynesia: Moorea | collected 2018-08
CAGTGGGCGCTGCTCGGACTGGAATCCGATCGGCGGATTGGTTACCGGAATCTCTTCACACCCTGCCGGGCCAGGGCGTCGACCCGTTCGTTCTCGGCGTGCCCGGCATGGCCGCGCACCCAGCGCCATTGCACCTCATGCCGCTCCAGCGCCGCCTCCAGTCGCTTCCAGAGGTCGACGTTCTTGACCGGCTTGTTGTCGGCGGTGCGCCAGTTCTTGGCCTTCCAGCCGGGCAGCCACTTCGTGATGCCGTTCTTCAGATAGGAGCTGTCGGTGGACAGCACCGCCTTGACCGGCCGCTTGAGGGATTCCAGCGCCATGATCGCCGCCATCATCTCCATGCGGTTGTTGGTGGTGTGCCGCTCGCCGCCGAACAGCTCCTTCTCACGGCCGTTGTAGCGCAGCAATGCGCCCCAGCCGCCCGGCCCCGGATTGCCGCTGCAGGCGCCGTCGGTGAAGATCTCGACCGTGTCCTTCGCCATCAGTCGAGCCCATAGGCGGCCGGACCGCTCACCTGCTGGTGGAAGCGCAGCTTGCGCCAATACTCCAGGGGGTCCTTGGGTCTCACCAGCGCACCTTCGGGATGGTTCAACAGGTCGAACAGGCGGGTCAGCAGAAAGCGGGTGGCGCTGCCGCGCGCCAGCAGCGGCAGGGCCTCCAGCTCGGCGGCGGAGAACGGCCGCACCTTGCGGTAGTTGGACAGCATCAGCCTGGCCTTGGTCACGTTGAAGGCGCCGTCCGGCTCGAAGCACCAGGCGTTGAGGCAGATCGCCAGGTCATAGGCGAAGGCGTCGGTGCAGGCGAAATAGAAATCGATCAGCCCGGTCAACCGCTCGCCGGTGAAGAACACGTTGTCGGGGAACAGATCGGCGTGGATCAGGCCGGTCGGCAGATCGTCGGGCCAGTGCGATTCGAGATGATCCAGCTCGGCCTCGAGCGCCTCGGCAAGGCCGTCATGCACCTCGTGGGCGCGATCCGCGCATTGCCTGAACAGCGGCCGCCAATCCTCGACCGACAGGTTGTTGCGCCGGGACATGGCGAAGTCCTGCCCGGCGAGATGCATGCGCGCCAGTGCCGAGCCAAGCTCGGCGCAGTGCCGCGGCTGGGGCCGCTTCGGCCACATGCCTTCCAGGAAGCTGACGATCACCGCCGGGCGCTCGGCCAGCCGGCGCAGCGCCTTGTCGTCGCGACCGTGGATCGGCACCGGACAGGCGACGCCCTTGCCGGCGAGATGCTCCATCAGCCCCAGGAAGAAGGGAAGATCGCCTTCATCGACGCGTTTTTCATAGAGGGTGAGGATGAACTGGCCGCGATCGGTGACCAGCAGATAGTTGGTGTTCTCGACTCCCTCGGCGATGCCTTTCAGGGACAGGGCGGCGCCCAAATCGTACTGGGCCAGGAACGCGTCCGCCTGCTCGTCGGTGACTTCGGTATAGACCGCCATTGCGGGCGCGAAGGTGCGGGCTTTTGCGCCCGCGGTCAATCCTGCGGCGGCGGCGGATAGGCGTGCCGGCGCCCGGCGATGTCCTCGATCCGCCAGCCGGCCGCCTCGGAGCCGCTCAGGTGGCAGGGGCCGACCGGCACCTTGCCGTGTCCGCCCGGCACGTCCAGCACGTAGGTCGGCAGGCAGAGCCCGGAGACCCGGCCGCGCAGCGCGCGCATCAGCGCCTGGCCATCGGCCAGCGTGGTGCGGAAATGCGCCGTGCCGGGCGCCAGGTCGGCATGATGCAGGTAGTAGGGCTTCACCCGGGCCTTCACCAGCAATCGGAACAGCGCCTCGAGGGTCTCCGGGTCGTCGTTCACGCCCTTCAGCAGAACCGTTTGCGATACCAGGGCGACACCGGCGCCGGCCAGCCGTCCCAGGGACCCGAGCGCCGCTGCAGTCAACTCCCTCGGATGATTGACGTGGAGCGCCAGCCAGACCGCCTTGTCGCGCGTCTTCAGGGCGTCCAGCAGGGCGTCGTCGATCCGCCCCGGGTCGGCCACGGGCACCCGGCTGTGCAGCCGGACGACACCGAGGTGCTCGATTCCGTCCAACTCCGTCATCAGCGCCGACATCCGGCGCGGCGACAGCAGCAGCGGATCGCCGCCGCTCAGGATCACCTCCCAGATCGCCGTCCGTTGCCGGACGTAGTCGAGGGCGGCCGCCAGCTCCTCCCGGCTCAGCACGTCGCCCCCCGGCCCGACCACCTCGCGACGGAAGCAGAACCGGCAATAGACCGGGCAGGCATGCAGGACCTTCAACAGAACCCTGTCCGGATAGCGATGGACGATGCCCTTGACGGGGCTGTGCGCCAGGTCGCCGATCGGATCGGTCCGCTCCTCCGGGCGATGCTCCAGCTCGCGGATGTCCGGCCGGAATTGCCGCGCGATGGGGTCGTCCGGGTCGTGCGGATCGATCAGGGCTTCCAGGGTCGGGGTCACCGCGACGTGGTAGCGCCGGGCGACCGCGTCGAGGCGGGCGATGCGGTCGTCGCCGCCGGCGTCAGGCATTCGCCAGGACGCGCGGCAGCTTGAAGATGACGTTCTCGTCGGCCCCGGAGACCTCCTCGATGGTCACCTCATAACGCCCGCGCACCGCTTCGATCACCTCGTTGACCAGCGTCTCCGGCGCCGAGGCACCGGCGGTGATGCCGAGGCATTCCGCGTCGCCCAGCCAGTCCCAATCGATCTCGGCGGCCCGCTGCACCAACCGCGCCTTGTCGCAGCCATTGCGCAGGGCGACCTCCACCAGGCGCAATGAATTCGAGGAGTTCGGCGCGCCGACCACCAGCATCGCGTCGCACCGCCGGGCAATCGCCTTCACGGCCTCCTGGCGGTTCGTGGTGGCGTAGCAGATATCCTCCTTCTTCGGTCCGTCGATCTTGGGGAAGCGGCGGCACAGCGCCTGGACGATCTCCGCCGTATCGTCGACCGAGAGCGTGGTCTGGGTGACATAGGAGATGTTCGAGGGGTCCGAGACCGCCACCGTCGCCACGTCCTCGACCGACTGGACCAGCAGCACGGCGCCGTCCGGCAGCTGGCCGATGGTCCCGACCACCTCCGGATGGCCGGCATGGCCGACCAGGATGATCTGCTTGCCGTTCTTGAAGTGGCGTTCGGCCTCGCGATGCACCTTGCTGACCAGGGGGCAGGTGGCGTCGACATAGAAGAGGTTGCGGCGTTCCGCCTCCGCCGGCACCGATTTCGGGACGCCGTGGGCGGAGAAGACCACCGGCACCCCGTCCGGGACCTCGTCGAGTTCCTCGACGAATACCGCGCCGCGCGCCTCGAGGCCCTCGACCACGAATCGGTTGTGCACGATCTCGTGGCGCACATAGACCGGACGGCCGAACTTCTCCAGGGCCCGCTCGACGATCTGGATCGCGCGTTCTACGCCGGCGCAGAATCCGCGCGGATTGGCCAGCTGAATCGTGAGCCGGGGCAGCGCCCCGGCAGCGGCGTCGGTGCCGGACCGAGCCCGGTTCGCGCGATCCGCTGGCCTTGTGCCTGCCGAGTCCATTCTCTAAGGTCCCGCTGCTTTGCGAATGCGAGGCTCCGTCCGCCGGACCGACGGCGGCGGGGCCGCTGGATGCCGATAGTCGGACGTAATATAGGCATGTCCAAGAAAAATACAGGCGCGGTTGTGGCCATGTTGCTGGGCGCTTTGCTGCCGGCATGCTCCAGCGGTCCCGATCCGCAGGCGGCAGAGGGCTGTCCAAGGGTCGCCGTGGTCGCGGACGCGGCCCAGGCAGAACAGTACCGGCCGGGGCCGGGCCGCGACCTGACCGATCTGTCCAGCCGGGCCCAGATCGTCAACATCGCGGGGGGCTGCGCCTATGACGAGCGCGGTGTCACGGTCGAGGTGACGATCCCGGTCGTCGTCGAGCGCGGGCCGGCCATGACCGGTAACGAGGCCGACTACTCCTATTTCGTGGCGGTGACGGACCTTGAGTGGAACGTCATTGCCAAGCGCAGCTTCCCGATCCGCTTCCAGTTCGCGTCGGGGTCCGGCTTCTCGGCGGCGCAGGAGGACCTGGTGCAGTTCATCCCGCTGGAGACCCCGCGCCAGGCGGCCGAATTCCAGATCCTGATCGGCTTCGACCTCGATCGCGAACAGCTGTCCCGGAACCTGTCCAACTGAGCGCCGGCCGGGTCAGCCCTCGTCGCCGGTCCTCGGGAACACCGTCGCGTGCAGGGCGAATCCAGCAGCGCATAGGACGAGCAGCGCGCCGGCGGCGCCGTAAGCGGCCGCGAGGCCGAACGGCGCCGCGATCGGCTCGACGACCAGCGGTGACAGGAACTGACCGAGGAAGATGCTGGCGGACAGGCCGCCGACCGCGCGGCCGCGCAGAGCCGCAGGGGCACGCGCCATCAGCCATACCGACAGGTTGGGCATCACCGAGCCCATGCCGAGCCCGTTGACGATCATCGCCATAAGCACGACGCCGTAGCTGTCGGCGATGGCCACGATCCCGTATCCCACCGCCATGAGGGCAAAGCCCAGCGCGACGATGCCGCGATGGCTGAGCCTGGCGCGGATCCGGGCGTAGGACATCGAGACGAAGGCGGCCACCAGCGCCCCGCATGCGATCGCCAACCCCGCGAGGCTCGGCTCAGGAATGCCCATGGCCTTCAGATAGAAGGGCAACTGCACCGGGAGCATGTAGAAGGCGACGAAGGTGCCGAACGCCACGGCGTAGATGAGAGCGATCAGGCGCCAGCCCGAGCTCTGGTCCGGTTCCGGGCTGAGGGAGCCCGCGGGCGGCGGGTCCTGAGGCCGACGATCCGGTTCGTACAGCGCCGTCGCCATGAACGGGATCAACAGCAGCGCCGACAGGTAGACGAAGAACGGGCCGCGCCAATGCAACTCGGCCAGCAGGCCGCCGCCGGACAGCACCACGACGCCGCCGAACGCCATGAAGGCCGATTGCAGGCCCAGGAACCGGGCTCGCGCGGACCCGGACATATAGTCGCCGACCAGGGTCGTGGCCGCCGTCATCACGCCGGCGACCGAAATCCCGAGCAGTGCCCGGCCGACCAGGATTGCGGGCAGCGTGTCGAGCAGCGCCCCGGATGTGCCGGACACGACATAGGCGACCGTCGAGACGATCAGCAGCCGCTTGCGGCCGTAGCGGTCGGCGATCACGCCGGCCAGCGGTGCGCAGATGGCGATCAACAGCGCCGGGATGGTCAGGACCAGCCGGGTCAGCAAATCGGCGTTGGCGATGCCGGCGAAGTGTTCGGCGATCGCCGGCAGCGACGGCGCGATGGTTGCGCCGGACATCACCGTCAGCCCGGCGGCGCCGAGCAGCGTGAGCTTGCGCGGCCAGGGCTGATCCGCGGACTCGGAGGCGGGAGCGGCGGTTGTCGCCATGGCGCGTGTCGGTCCTCGACGTTCGGTCGACCGGTCCGGCAGTCTGGTCCGGCGGATGGCGGAAGGGTGAAATCGAAGGCGGCCCAGGCGCGAAGCCGATGGGCGGATGGGCGCTCCGCGGATGACTGTATCAGCCCCGGCCCGGTGGGTTCGAGCGCTTTCGGCCGCGTCACGGGCGGTTCATTTGACATTTACCGGCTGCCGGCTAGGTTGGGAGGGCTGGCTTAACGGCAGGCAACATCGCCGATGAGCCTTGCGGGAGAGTCCGGTGTCGCCACATCGCTGGCCGGCGCCGGCGCCGAAGGAGCAACCGCCCCGGAAACTCTCAGGCACCCGGACCGCAAGGTGAGGCACTCTGGAAAGCAGGCGGCTGGCGCCGTCTCACCGAAGGGGTAAACCGGGCCGCCGCTCTGTGGCCGGCCCGGCCAATCTCTCAGGTCCCAGACAGAGGGGGCTGTCCGCGCGGGACTTCCGTGCGACGGCCTATCTGCTCAGGGACGCTGATGTGACCTCACCTTCCGAATCGCTGCAAATGACCGCCCTGCATGCGCTGCATGTGGCGCTTGGCGCGCGCATGGTGCCGTTCGCCGGCTACGACATGCCGGTGCAATACCCCGACGGCATCCTCAAGGAACACCTGCACACGAGGGCTGCCGCGGGACTGTTCGATGTCTCGCATATGGGACAGGCGGTGCTGCGGTCCGACGGCGACGTCGCGGCCGCCCTGGAGACCCTGGTTCCGGCGGACATCAAGGGGCTGGCACCGGGACAGATGCGCTACACCCAGCTTCTCAATGAGCAGGGCGGGATCCTCGACGACCTGATGGTCACCAGGCCGGCCGAGCCGGACCGGCAGGACACGCTGTTCCTGGTCGTCAATGCGGCCTGCAAGGATGCCGACTTCGCGCTGATCGAACAGACGCTTTCGGGCGTCGCGGCGCTGACTCGGCTGGAGGACCGGTCGCTGATCGCCTTGCAGGGGCCGCAGGCGGCCGCGGTGCTGTCCCGGATGGCGCCGTCGGTCGCGACCATGCCGTTCATGACGGCGGCGGCGATGTCCATCGACGGCGTTGACGCGATCGTCAGCCGCAGCGGCTATACCGGCGAGGACGGCTATGAGATCTCGGTCCCGGACGCCGACGGGGACGCCTTCGCACGCCGGTTGATTGACCAGCCGGAGGTCAAGGCGATCGGGCTTGGCGCCCGTGACAGCCTGCGCCTGGAGGCCGGGCTGTGCCTCTATGGCCATGACATCGACGAGACGACCACGCCGATCGAGGCGGCGTTGACCTGGTCGGTCGGCAAGCGCCGGCGCGAGGAGGGTGGCTTCCCCGGTGCCGACGTCGTGCAGCGTCAGCTGGCCGACGGGGTCACCCGGCGCCGGGTCGGGCTGCTGCCGGAGGGCCGCGCGCCGGCCCGCGAAGGGACCGTCATCACCGATGCCGACGGCGCCGAGATCGGCCGGGTCACCAGCGGCGGCTTCGGCCCCAGCCTGGGCGGTCCGATGGCCATGGGCTATGTCGCCATCGCCCACGCCAAGGTCGACACGCCGGTCAACCTGATCGTCCGCGGCAAGGCCCAGCCGGCCAGGGTCGCGAAGATGCCGTTCGTGCCGCAGCGTTACTACCGCGGCTGAAACAGATTTCCATCGCCTGGGAGAGGACGACGATGAGCACTGTCAAATACACCGAAGACCATGAATGGATCCGCGTCGAGGGCGACATCGCCACGGTCGGCATCACCGACTACGCCCAGGAGCAGTTGGGCGACGTGGTGTTCGTCGAGTTGCCGGATGCCGGCCGCGCGGTCGAGAAGGGCGGCGAGGCCGCGGTGGTCGAATCGGTGAAGGCGGCCAGCGAGATCTACGCGCCGGTCTCGGGCGAGATCACCGAGGCCAATCAGGCGATCGCCGACGATCCGGCCCTGGTCAACAGCGATCCGGCCGGCGAGGGCTGGTTCTTCAAGCTGAAGATCGCCGATGCCGGCGAGCTGGACGGCCTGATGGACGAAGCCGCCTACAAGAGCCACGTCGAGGGTCTTGCCTGATGCGGTATCTGCCCCTGACCGACGCCGACCGGCAGGCGATGCTGGCGACCATCGGCGCGCCGACGGTCGAGGCGCTGTTCGAGGACGTGCCGCCCGCGGCCCGGCTGAAGGGCCCGATCGCCGAGCTGCCGGACCATCAGAGTGAGCTGCAGGTCGAGCGCTTTCTTGGCGCCATGGCGGCGAATTCGGTGCCGGCCGGCTCGGTGCCCAGCTTCCTGGGCGCCGGGGCCTATCGACATCATGTGCCGGCGACGGTCGACTATCTGATCCAGCGCGGCGAGTTCCTGACCTCCTATACGCCGTACCAGCCGGAGGTCACGCAGGGAACGCTGCAATACCTGTTCGAATTCCAGACCCAGGTGGCGCTGCTGACCGGCATGGATGTGGCCAACGCCTCCATGTATGACGGCGCGACCTCCTGTGCGGAGGCGGTGATGATGGCCAACCGGGTCACCCGCCGAAACAAGGCGGTGCTGTCCGGCGGGCTGCATCCGCATTATCGGGGGTCGACTGCGACCATCGCCCATTTCACCGGCTTCGAGCTGATCCAGGCGGACCCGGATCCTTCCGGTGCGGAGGACCTCACATCGCTCATCGACGACCAGACCTCCTGCGTCGTGGTCCAGAACCCGGATCTGTTCGGCCGGCTGCGGGATGTGAGCGCGCTGGCCAGGGCCTGCCAGGCGAAGGGCGCGCTGCTGATCGTCGCGGTCACCGAAGTGGTCTCGCTGGGCCTGGTCACGCCGCCGGGAGAGATGGGTGCGGACATCGTCGTCGCCGAGGGCCAGTCGCTCGGCAACGCGGTCAATTTCGGCGGCCCGCATGTCGGGTTGTTCGCCACCCGCGACAAGCTGGTGCGGCAGATGCCGGGCCGGCTGTGCGGCGAGACGGTCGACGCCGAAGGCCGGCGCGGCTACGTGCTGACCCTGTCGACACGGGAGCAGCATATCCGGCGCGAGAAGGCGACGAGCAACATCTGCACCAACAGCGGCCTGTGCGCGCTCGCCTTCACCGCCCATCTGAGCCTGCTCGGCGAGCAGGGGCTGACCCGGCTTGCCGAGACCAACCACGCCAATGCGATCCGCCTCGCCGACATGCTGGACGCGGTGCCGGGCGTCGAGGTGCTGAACGACAGCTTGTTCAACGAGTTCACGGTGCGGCTCGGCAAGCCGGCGGCCGAGGTGGTCGACGCGCTGGCGGAACGCAAGGTGCTGGCCGGCGTGCCGGTCAGCCGGCTCTATCCGGACCGGGACGCGCTGGCCGATCTGCTGCTGGTGACGGCGACGGAACTGACCACGGATGACGACATGCAAGCCCTCGTGGACGGACTGAAGGAGGTGTTGTGATGGCCTATGACCGCACCACACCGACCGTCACCGGCAATCGCGGCCTCGACATCGAGGAGCCGCTGATCTTCGAGCAGGACCGGCCGGGGCAGAGCGGCGTCGACATCGCCGATCCGGGGCTGAAGACCATGCGGCTCGGTGATGCCGGCCGGCGTTCCGGGATCGGCCTCCCTGGTTTGTCCGAGCCCGACGTGATGCGCCACTTCACGCGGCTCAGCCAGAAGAACTTCGCCATCGACGCGGGGCTGTACCCGCTCGGTTCCTGCACCATGAAGCACAATCCGCGCCTGAACGAGAAGATGGCGCGGCTGCCCGGTTTCGCCGACGTGCATCCGTTGCAGCCGATGAGCACGATCCAGGGCGCGCTGAAGCTGATCGACACCCTGGCGGATTGGCTGAAGACGCTGACCGGCATGCCGGCGGTGGCGATGTCGCCTGGTGCCGGCGCCCATGGCGAGCTCTGCGGCATGATGGCGATCCGCGCCGCGCTCGAGGACCGCGGCGAGGGCCAGGCGGAAGGGCGCCACCGCGTGCTGGTGCCGGAATCGGCGCATGGCACCAACCCGGCGACGGCCGCGGCCCTTGGCTTCACCGTCGACGCGATCGGGTCGGACGACCGCGGCCGGGTCGACCTGGCCGCGTTTCGCGAGAAGCTGGGGCCGGATGTCGCTGCGATCATGTTGACCAACCCCAACACCTGCGGGCTGTTCGAGACCGACATCAAGGAGATCGCCGACGCGCTGCACGAGGCCGGCGGGCTGTTCTATTGCGATGGCGCCAACTTCAACGCCATCGTCGGCCGGGTGCGACCCGGCGATCTCGGCATCGACGCGATGCACATCAACCTGCACAAGACCTTCTCCACGCCGCATGGCGGCGGCGGGCCGGGGGCGGGGCCGGTGGTGCTGTCTGAGGCGCTGGCGCCCTTCGCGCCGGTGCCGTCGGTGGTGCACGGGCCGGACGGGCTGCGGCTGGTCGAGCATGCCGACGAAGGGGCCGGGACGGCCAAGACCTTCGGCCGCATGAAGGGTTTCCATGGCCAGATGGGCATGTTCGTGCGGGCGCTGGCCTACATGCTGAGCCATGGTGCCGACGGGCTGAGGCAGGTCGCCAACGACTCGGTGCTGAACGCCAATTACGTCCTGGCGTCATTGAAGGACGTGATGACCCCGTCTTACGACGGCCCATGTATGCATGAGGTGCTGTTCGACGACCATTTCCTCGCCGAGACCGGGGTCAGCACGCTCGATTTCGCCAAGGCGATGATGGATGACGGTTTCCACCCGATGACCATGTACTTCCCGCTGGTCGTGCACGGCGCTATGCTGATCGAGCCGACCGAGACGGAGAACAAGGCGACGCTGGACCAGTTCATCGCCACCATGCGGTCGCTGGCGGAACGCGCCAAATCGGGCGATACCGCCTATTTCGAAGGCGCGCCCTACCACACGCCGCGCCGCCGGCTGGACGAAACCAGCGCCGCCCGCAAGCCGGTCCTGCGCTGGCGCCCGCCGAGTGAGACCAAAGCGGCCGCCGAGTAGAAGCACGCAGACCTTCATGTCTCGCAAGCCGGGGCAACGATTGGGAGACCTCGAGATGCGCCCGTGAATCGCCTCTGGACCGAAATGCCGGCACTCTTCCTGTGCTTGTCGTTGCTGTTCCCGTTCCTCGGCGAGCGCATCAGCGACAGGGCAGAGACGTCCGAGCGGGGCGTAACCGTGCTTATGCCCTTGGTGCCGCTCGGTCCCAAGGACCTGTCTCAAGGAGACCTGATCAAACTGGTATACGATACCCCGGAGGTCATCGCGCAGGTGCGCTCCGGCGACTGGCCCAGCCGCGGCAAGGTGGCCGTCACTCTCGACTCCTTGAATGTCGGGCATGCGCCGAGACTCTATGACGGTGGCGCGCTGGCGCCTCGTGAGGTCGTCCTTGCATACCGCTTCGGTACAGCCGGCACCAATATCTGGCCGGACTACCGGCGAAGCCTTGCCTTCGGCGACAGCTTCTTCGTCTTGACCGGCCAACCGATCAGCGATTTCGCCGGAGCGCGATACTCGATCTTGAGAGTCGATCCCGATGGATCGAGCATCGTGACAGGCCTCGCCGACGCGAGCGCCCATCCGATTGGCGCCAACCGTTGACCCCGACCTTCCCGGTCAGTGCAGCTTGTTCGGCAGGTCCTTGATGGCATCGTCGACCAGGGCGTTGGCCTTGGTCTTGTCGAGCTGTCCGGCGATCACCTCGCGGGCGGCGGAGATGGCCACGTCGACCGCGACGCCGCGCACCTCGGCGGTGGCCGCGGCCTCGGCTTGGGCGATTCGGTCCATGGCCATGGCCTCGCGGCGCTTCAGGGTCGTCTCCAGCTCCTCGGCGGCATGCTCGCGCAGGCGGTCGGCCTCGGCCCGGGCATGGGCGATGATCTCCTCCGCCTCGCCCAGGGCGTCGCGCTGCCGGCGCTGGAAATTGGCCAGCGCCGCCTGCGCCTCCTCGCGCAGCCGCTGGGCCTCCTCCAACTCCTCGCGGATGCGGTCCGCCCGGCTGTCGAGGGCGCCGAGAATGGCGCGCTTGGCGGGCCGGAAGGCGATCAGGATGAGCACCACCAGCGCCAGGACCAGCCAGACCTCGGTCGCGATCCCGGCATGATCGTCGGCCGCCTCGCCGGGCTCGTCCGCGACGCCGACCGTCTCCGTGGTCGCCGGCTCCTCGCCCTCACCGGGCACGATCTCCTCGACCGCGTCGGTAACCGCGTCGACGATGGTGTCGATGATGCCGTCGTCGGCGGCGCCTTCAGCCGTGGCGTCGGTCGCTTCCGCCGGGGACTCCTCGGCCGGCGGCGCGGCCTCGGCGGCCGGTTCCTCGGTCTCGGTTGTCGCCTGGGCGACGGTCAGGACGGCGTCGTCGTCCATCACCGGGTTTCCTCCAAGGCGGCGTCAACGCTGCCGGCGATCGCCTTCTCGTCGGCGGAAGCGCCGGTCAGCCGCTCGACGACCTCACCCGCCGCGCCGACGGCGATGTCGCGGATCTGCGCCTTGGCATCCTCCTTCGCCTTGGCGATCCGCTGCTCTGCCGCGGCCGTCTGCTCGGCCAGGCCCTTGGCGAATTCCGCCTGCCGCTTGGCCGCCATCTCGGCGACTTCCTGGCCGGCCTGCGCCAACACGGCGCTGGCCTCGCCGCGGGCCTTCTCCAGCGCCGCCTCGTAGGTGGAGATGACGCCCTCCGCCTCCTTCTTCAGCGATTCCGCCTTGTCGAGATCGTTGGCGATGCGCTCGGAGCGCTCCTCCAGCACCTCGCCGATGCGCGGCAGCACCAGGCGGCTCATCACCAGGTACAGCAGCACGAAGATGACCCCGAGCCAGACCAGCTGGCTGGCGAAGAATTCCGGATCGAATTGAGGCATGGCGCGTCTCCCCGCCGCCGGCCGAGCAGCCGGCGGCAATCCCGTCGGCTCAGCCGAACAGGGAGATCAGGCCGATGATCAGGGCGAACAGCGCGATCGCTTCCGTCACCGCGAAGCCGATCCAGATGTTGGCGCCGATCTCATCCTTGGAGGCCGGGTTGCGGGCCAGGGCCGAGATGTAGCTCGACCACACATTGCCCACGCCGATGCCGGCGCCGATCATGCCGATCGCCGCGAGGCCCGCGCCGATGAACTTGGCCGCTTCAGCTTCCATGATGATGTCCTTCCTAGCTTTGGTGTTCTTCTGCGGGACCGGCCGGTCCCAGGGAGTGCGTTAGTGCAGGTGAAGTGCGTCGTGGAGGTAGACGCAGGAGAGGATGGTGAAGATGTACGCCTGCAGCACGGCGATGCCGATCTCAAGCGCGGTCAGCGGGATCAGGAACGCGAACGGCACGATA